>Ga0209500_10000807_pt1 | contig 25467 bp, 6 predicted proteins | sample S_140212_EF_Meta_FD_187323 | JGI IMG/M metagenome (GOLD analysis project Ga0209500, IMG submission 187323) | Freshwater microbial communities from Lake Simoncouche, Canada to study carbon cycling - S_140212_EF_MetaG (SPAdes) (version 2) | ecosystem: Environmental > Aquatic > Freshwater > Lake ...
ATGCTGTAGTTTCTTTACCTTCTACAACCTGTACAAGATTCTGCATGATGTTAGCAACACCATTAGCATCTTGCTTAATACCATTAACATCAATAGACTTAAGTGTTTGAATACCAACACCTATTCTATTTAAGAAATCTTTAATAATAGCTATGCTAGCAGGAGATGCAGTAGATGCAGGGATTCCTTCATTCTGAAAGAACTCACCTCTATCTTCTTCTGTATAATCTCCTCTTTCTTTTTCAGCATATATTAAATCATCAGCCTCATGTTCTAAATTATATTTGTATTCATCAAAGTACTTTTGTGTTAGTGCTTCTGATGGACTAATGAAATAGTGATTCTTACTAGCAAAACTAGGAGTGATTACATCCTCTTTGAACTGTTTGTTAACTTCTCTAGCAGCATTAGCAGCTTTAGCAGGGTCAGTTACCTCAAGAGAATCTCTTTGTCCAAGATCCACTTTGAAACCTTCATAGCCTAAAGCTTTTTCTCTAGCTTCATCAATGATGTCATATTTAATATCTAATAAACATTTACTCATTATCCACAGTTATTTTGGTTGTTATCATTAATTGCAGGTAAGCCTTCTGGTTTAATCTCTGTAGCTTTATCTTGTAAAGGTACAACTTCATCAGTCTTTTTAATAAAATGATCAATAATTTTTTGATCAGGAATCTCATTTTCTACCTTCACTGTACCATTGTTAAATATAGATTTTCTAGTATCATTATACATTTCTGTAGCATACTGACCATCTCCCCATAGATTAATAGCTTTATAAATTACCTTGTTACCAAGTTCCATTACTTTCTTAAAGCCCATTACATCATTTAAAGATAAATCACCTGCAGCCTTTCTCTTACCATAATCAGCTCTTGTTACAGGCTTACCATCAATGATATCAATCTTTTGTTTACCATTATTTACCACTCTAGGAATCAATATGTAATCAGAACCAACCTCAGCAAAGTTTTCAAATCTATCAAGAACTAATACATTCTTAACTCCTTCTTGAGAAAGTCCTTCTATTGTAGGGAATTGTTCAAACTGAATATCAGTGATGAACTCTCCATTATCATTAAATCCTTCATTGTTCAAACTTGGTACAATAGTAGTTATCTTCTTAAATACATTCTCATCCTTCCAGTTGTTTCTTTCAAACGCACCAAACTTACTAAAGCTAGATAGGTTTAAGTCAGAAGCTGCTGAACTAATAGCATCCTTCACCTTCTTAGCATAATCCTCAATAGGAATAATATTCTTAATAGAGATAGCTGATTGGTATGTACCTTGAAGGATAGCTAAGTCTACAAGATTATTATATAATTTAGCTGTAGCTGGATTGTCTCTAAGCTCTCTCATCATCTCAGTGTACAAGTTCTCATCATACGCATCTTTAAGATTAGCTTTTAACTTAACACTCTTTGCACCACCTACTCTATCAGAAGCAGCTTGGGTCAACTGTTGTAATATCTGCATGTCTGGATAAGCCTTTCTTGCTTTGGCTAACTCTCCAACAACAGCTGTATCAGGATTAACTAATAACTCATTAAGTCTTTCAACTAAATCTGTCTTGGTTTGGAACACATAGTCAATGAATGATGACTTAATCTTAGCAGCAACTGTATCAAAGTTCTCAGCACCTAAATACTCATTAGCTGTATATGGTTCTAATACCTTATTAGTAATAACTGAGTATTGTAGCTGATCAAGTTTTAATATAGCTCCTAATGCATTCATGGACTTCTCAGTCAAATTAGCTTGCTCACCTATGAATGAATTGTTTAATATGTCTTTAGCAGATGTAAATATGTTTGACTCTTCAGCTGTTTCTGTTCTCATTCTCTTCTTACCCATAGCCTCTGCACTTCTAAACTTAGTAGTGTCATAGTTTGTAGCTTGTGTAAGTTTGAATGCGTATTGAGCCATCTTATGATACTTCAAGAACTCAGCTAATATTCTTTGTTGCTCAGCATTATTAATAGCCTTACCAGCATAATAGTTCTCAATATTAGGAGCAAGGTTCTTCATATCAACCTTGGCACCAATTGCTGCTTTTCTATCAGCTGGGAACTTCTTACGAATAAAATCTAAGTTCTTCTTGCTGTATACAGACTTGGAATCAATGCTATCTAAATAGTTTAAGTATTCTTTAATAATAGGTTGGTTCAAGAACAATGCTGTAGTTTTTACAGGACTTCCTATTCTTGTTAAGAATATTGCTGTACCAATAACATTGTTGCTACCAATTATCTTAAGGATGTATGGGTTCTTAGCCACATCCACAAATGATGTAATGAATCCAGATAAGTTATCAGAGATATACTTACCTGCTTTATCTTTAACACCAGACAAAGATACCACCTCTCTACCATTGATCTTTACCTTGTTATGAGGAAGAGCTATTTGACCATTGCCTAATATCTTTCTTTCATAATCATCTAATCCAGCAATCTTAACAGGATCAATATACACCTCTCCTTTCTGAGCTAATGAATGGTTTGTGATGTTTACAGCACCAATACCCACCCACTTCTTAGCAGTAACAAACGCATGTCTTAATGATGTCATGTAGTTACCATCAAGAATTCTATTCTTAATCTTACTTTCATCAGCACCTCTAAGTTTGTCAAGATCTTCAGAAACCTTTTCTAATCCACCATCAGATACAGGGTTAACTAATCTCTCATAGTTCTCAGGAAGAGTTAATAACTTTTCAAGACTATCAAAGTATTGATTCTCAAGGGATTGTTTATATAACTTATCTGCTAATGTACCATAGTCATCTTCTGTAGCTGCTACAGTTCTTTCATTAATATCAAAGATGCTTTCAAGATCTTCTTTAAGAATGAACTTCTTAATAGCTGCTTTGGCCTCTTCACCATATCCAAAGAATGGAACTTCTTTCAATTGACCTTTAGCGTTAACATATGTATTCTTTAAATAGATGTTAAGCTTATCTATATCAAAGTCAGATCCTGCTTTGCTAGTAATCTCAGAAGGTACAACAACTGTATCTCCCATAGATTGTGGTAAGAAGCCTTTTATTTTAAATACCTCTGCAGAACTCAATGCCTGCGTAGGGATACGAAATCCAATACCTCTAAGAAGTGTTTCATTCTCAGGCTTATTCAAGTAAGTTAATAGTTCTTCATCAGACTTAAATCCAGCTTTCTTAAACTGATCTTTGAATGAATGAGGAAGTAATACTTCTATATATGGTTTGTCTTTAGTGTAGAACTTCAATACAGGGTTAGCTTGTTTGTCATCTCTCTTTCCTGATTCCCACAATGTTGAAGGAACCTGTACTTTAGCACCACCATTCATCTTAGGAGAGATAAGAGCTTTATCTACCATAGAGTAAAGAATGTTTCTAATCTGTGCGTATGCAGGAGATGTTTCGAATGGAACTATGAATTGTCCATCTTCATCAACTCTGATTGTATCTATAACGTTGTCAGACATTTCTCTTCTTAGCATTTCATACTCAAGAGTCTTAGAAACAGTTACAGGATCTACTACATTAAATCCATCACCAAGGTCTTCAATACCTAACTTATCTAATAGTTGGTTGTAAGCCTCTAAGTGTAGTTCATCTAATATCTTTTTGTTACGTGCATATTCTGAAGCTGCTTCAGGACTTGTAGGAACACCATTGTCAAATATATCTAAGCTAGCTAACTTAGTAAGTTGAGAACCACGTGTTTGTGCTTTGGCTCCTGCGTAACTATTCTCTACTTGAATACCATAAGTCTTCCAAGCTACAGGAATAATATTATCAAATGCTTCAGTGTTAACTTGACCATCTTTATACAAGTCATATAACTTCTCAGCACCTACCTTTCTACCAGATTCAAATACAGCATAACCAACTCCTTGCTTCCACATGTTATCATACAAAGTCTCTAAGTTAGTTCCTTCAATAGCTTTATAGTATAGAGGCATTTGAGAGAACTTATCTAATACAAGATCAAATTGATTTCTACCATACTTGTTACCAGATACAATAGGTTTCATTACCTCTGTAACATATTCAGGTTCAGGAGTCTTAAGTAATTCAACGTCATGTTTTTGAAGAGCTTTATTGGTATAAGTGTATTCTCCTTTATTAGCATACGCATTTCTTGTGTAAGCCATTTGCCACTGATGCCAAGTTTCAGCAGGACTGTTTAAATCCCACTCACCATTTCTAAGTTTAACTTCTCTAAATGTGTTGTCCATTATATAAGAAGCAGCGTCTGGCTCATTAGTACCATTCTCAAGAACTACATCCTTAAGAGTAACAGTATTTATATATGGCTTGAATGTGTGGTATCCTGGATCAGTAGGAGCTAACTCTATTCCATTAGCTTGGTTATACACTTGATTATGATATGAGTTAAAATCAGGACTATCAAATGTAGTTCTTCTAGGAGATAAGAATGATTTAATACGCTTAGTTTCATCTAAGTTACCTTTCTTAATATCAAACTGATATGGATCACCAAACAATGCTTTGTGCATTTCTATGTTATTAATAACATAGTTAATCCTAGCAAAGGTTAAAATATCATTTACATCATCTTCTGTCAATGATTCCTTATTCAATTTCTCAGCTGTAGTAAACTTACCATCTAAAGAATCATACTTAAATGTACCATTAGGATTATCAACAATCTTCTTGTTGTACATTAATATGTTCTTAGTCTCAGTTACATTATTTTCAATGAATGCTTTTACATCAATATTAATGTTCTCAATATTGTTGTCAATATATGTATCAATTTCTTCTTGTGTAGCACCATTGATAATCAAGTTGTTAACATTAGATAGTGTATTTGTTACAACTGTTTTGCCTTCAGCATTCTTATAACTATTTGTTAAAATATCTTTAAAGAAACGTAACTCTTTAGCTCTAGGCTTTGTATTCAATAAGTAACTTCTATCACTTTGAGCCAAAGCAATGTCATCTTTTAAATATCCTTTGAACGCTGTATATGTTTTGTTCCAAGCTAATCCACCAGCCACTTCATCAAATCTAATATTGTTACCAAAGTTAATCATCCATTCTGTAGATGAATCTGCTGGGTTTAATATATAGTAGTTACCATTAAGGTTTTGGTTAATCTCTTGTGTAAATCTATTACCAAGTGTCAACTTTGATGTACTTGTATCTACATTAGTATTTGTATTCTTTGTACCATCAATGTAAGAAACTACTAATGATTTAATTCTCTTACCTGCAGCATTAAAGAACAATCCACCTTTCTTAAGGAACTGAGAATGCTTAGAGAATATATCATTAAGTTCAGGTCTAGTTTCCATTAACTCGTCTAATGTCTCAGCTTCATTAACTTCATTTGCAAACAATGAAGGAGTGTTGTTCTCAGAATAAGCTTGTCTCTTCTCACCCTCAACGTTAGCAAATGTACTATCCTGAATAGGATTCTCCACCTTAACGTATAATTCAGCTAATGTATCTAATGGACCATTGATACCCAAGGTCTCACCAGTCACTGTAGCTATCTCTTTTGTCTTTCCAAAATATGTATGAATAGAACCTACAGCTTTAACAAACTCATCTCTTTGCTCAGGTTTTAACTTTAAGTAAGTATCTAATGTATATGTAATACCAATCTTGTTTAAGAAGTCTACCATCTTTTGTGGTGTACTAATATCTACACCTTCTGTAGATACTACCTTATAAGTCTTTTCAGTCTTGTTATATCTAACAAAAGAATTAGGATCTGTAGATAAGTCTTTAAGATTGTTTACCCACTCTTCTTTAGTTTGCTTAGTTACAGTAAATTGATTAGCAGGAGCTGTATATACATCTTCACCACTAATGTATTGTACTAATGCTTGAGGGTTTTGTTTTGTAAATGTTTGGTAGAATTGTACAAACAATCTCCAATCATGTGGTTCAAACTTGCTAAAGTCTATCTCCATAGTAGATCTGTCACCTTTAAGACGAGTGAACAATCTAACATAGTTAGAGTCATACTTAGCTAAGTCTGTCAACTTATCTACCATCTTGCTCACTTTAGTAGTGTTAGCTAACTTATCTATTACTGTAGCAAATGCTCTACTGAAGTTTAAAAGCTTTAGGAAGCCTTTCGTAGCACCATTAGTTACAGCTGCTCTAGGCAAAGATAATGTAGAACTATTCACTTGATTTGTAGGATCAGTTTCTACTAATGTACCTACTACTAACTTAACAGGATATGGAGAGTTCTTCTTCCACTCTGTAGTGAATGCCTCAGCAGCATACATTCTATTGGTTACATTCTCTGCGTTGATATCCAATAAGTTATCCTCATCAAACTCAATCTTGAATGTACGTAAGAACTCTTTTGTTTTACTTACAAGATCAGACCAAGTCTTATCTCCAACTACTTTATTCTCTTCTGTATACTCATCCTTAATAGCACCAAATATTTCAGGAGCAGTTAAGTTAGAGATTTCATACAATGATCTGTTTGTACCAAAGATGTTTCTAAACACTCTGGCAGTCATATCTTGTACAATATCATTAGTTTGCTGTTGATTCAATCCCTCAGCTGCTCTATATTCAGGAGCTGCAGATTTAACAGCTTCAGATAATGTAGCAGTCTTATATCTACCTGTATCAATAGCTTTGAACAACTCTTCTTTTCTAGAAGGTTTATTTACAAATGATTTAACAAAGTCAATAATACTTCTAAAGAATCTTAATATATTTTCACCAATGCTTCTAGCAGGTAACTTACCAAGTCTAAAGTCAGCAAAGTCATCAGCTATTCTTTCCTTAGCTTGTTGATCTGTAGCTTCTTCATAGAATAACATCTTACCAGACTCTCTATCTTTAAACTTACCAGGTTTAGCTTTGAACTCATCAAGGATAGCTTGTTGCTCTTCTTGAGACAAAAAGCCTTTCCAGATACCTTCAAATATCTCATGATACTCTGTACCTCTCTGACCACCTTTGTAGAACTTAGCTACACCATCTTCAAATACACCCCAAGCCTTTTGACCATCGTGTGTAGTGATGATACGATCTAATATCTCAAAAGGAATATTAGGAACATTCTTAGCATGCCATTCTTTGAATAGGTCAATCTCAGTATCTGTCATTCCTTCAACCTTCTCTTGACCTAACATTCTATATTCAGAATCTTTAGGAGCTTTAGAGTTGCTTAAGTCTGTAGTAACAGCTGGCTTAGCTTCTTCCTCCTCAACAACTGGTTCAACTACAGGAGCAGCTTGTGCTTCTTTCTGAATCTCAGCAGCAATTCTAAGCTTAAGGAAGTCCTTAACTATATCAAGGTCATCCTTACTTGCATCAAAGCTATCATTAGCTTTTAAAGCATCTACAATTTGTTTAACCTTAGCTTCATCTTTAGAGATGTCTGTAACTGTTTGGTTATCATTGATCTTAACAAATGTATTACAATTTGCATCTATTGTAGCTGTGAACAACACAGGACCACTAGACAAGTCAAAGACATTCTCTGTAGTGCCATCTAACTTGTATCCACCAACGACATCAGTTTCCACTGGTGCAGCAGTAGGTGCAGCTTGTTTAACTACCACTTGCTCAGGAAGTTCTAGTCCTTCAAGAACAGCATATCTTTGTTTGAAGTTATAAGGTACAGCATCTGTAATCTTTGCTACGTTTGTAGACAAAGGAGTATCACCAATAGATCTAGAAGTTCCATCAGGATATTTATCTGCCAATAAATATGTTTGATAATTGTCCCACTCACTGATAACTAAATTACCATCAGGACCAATGTGTGGTTCTAAGAACTTATCATGAAACTTCTTAGTAAGTGTATCTCTGTTGATGTTTTGATACACTCCTTTTAATTGGTCAACTATTTGATCTTCTGATTCAGCAATCTTAGTTAGGTCATACTTTTCCTTACCTAACTCAAGATTCATTGTGTTACTGTTAATAAATATTTGGTTAGCACTGATTGCTCCTTTACTTCTCCAATACAATACATTCTGCAAATATGTAGAATATAATCTATTGATTTTGATTGGTTTACCAGCAGCTAATTGATTATTAACTTCTTCAGAGATTTTCTTTAAAACTTCAAATACACCTTTAGCTTCTTTAGCTGTAAAGGTTCTACCTCTTACAGCTTGTAATGTATCACCATACTGAATGAATGGATGACCTACAGGAACCTTAACTTGTTTTCCTTTATTAAATATAAAGCCTGTGCTAGATATTTGAATCAATCCCTCTTGTGTAGATATTACAGCTTGAGGAGCTAATGTACCAGCAATATTGTTTCTTTCATTTTGTACAGTTTCAGGAATACCATTAGACACTGTGAAGTCATACACCTTATATCCAGGTGCAGCAAACAACTCAGTTCTTTTAACTTTCCATCCTGCAGCCTTAGCTTCAGCTAAGTCTTTTTGGTCAGCTCTATATCTAGGAGATTTATCAGCATATCTTAAACTTGTAGTAGGCATGGTATTAAATACCACCTTACTCATATCCATCTTCTCACCTACCTTAGCAACACGCTTACCTTCTTTATCTACAAAGTAAACATTCTCACCATCTTGTTCTACATATACAGCAGCTACTAATCCTGTATCTATATCTGTAGCATCAGCTACATCAGCTAAAGGTTTACCATATTGCATTTCAGCTAGACCTTCTAATCCAAGAGTGTTCTCCTGATTAGGAGTAACTAAGATAGCTTTGATCTTAGGTCTGTTAGGGAAGGTAGCAACATTGTTTAAGAATTCAATAGTGCGTGCCTGATGAGGCTTAGGTACAAAGTTATCTCCTTCTGATTGAGATGTAGTAGATTCAAATAAGATGTTAGCATCTTTTAATTTACCCTCATCTAATTTTACAGGAACAGAAGAATCAACTGTAGCAACACTACCAGAGTTAAGTTCAATCTCTGCTTGTTCTTTATTTACATCATCAGCAAACTTCTGTAACTTTTCTTGATCACTTTGGATCTTTTCAAATCCAACTAACTCATCAGTAGAAACGTTCTGAATGTTTCCATTACTATCTTCCACTTTGATTGTACCATCAGGATTTAATGCAACAACTTTAAACTTGGTTAAATCACTTATTCTATCATTAATTTCTTCAGCAGCATTGTCTGCAGCCTCTTGCGTCTTATAATAACTAACTTTTCCAATAGGAGATGTCACTTCAAATCTATCTTCATCAATCTTATTTACCTTAGCTTTATCAAAGGTAACTTTTGTATATTCTCTTCCTTCTTGAATAGTTTCTTTCTCACCACCTTTATTTACAAACTCATATCCTGTTTCTACTTCTGGTAACTCTACTTCTTCTGTTTCTTTCTTAGCTTCTTCTTCTTCCTCTTTACTTATTACAGCATCTGCATCAGAAGCCATCTCCTGAGCTTGTTCAAAGTATTTCTCAAAGCCTTCTTTAGTAGTTAACTCATCATAAGCTTTAGATGCCTTTTTCTTTCTTTCATTTAATCTATTGATATCAGTACCATAGTCTAACAATGCAGGAGCACTACCAATAGGAATTGCATTATCTGTGCTAGTAGATTGACCATTTAATTCAAAGTTTAATAACTTCTCAAAGGTCTTATCATCTAGTTTACCATTTCTATTTACCTCAATACCTATTTGTTCAGAAGCTGTACGTAGAGCCTTAACTTGGTCTCTAGTCATCTTTCTGTCAGCAGGACTTGTATACTCAGTGATTGTTTTATTTAAACTAGCAGCTCTTTGTTCATAGTAATCACGTAACTCTTCTAACCCTTCTTTGCTAGTAAGTTGTTGAAGTAATCCATTATTAATTGAAGGATCTATCTCACTTACAGAACGTTGAATAGCATTTAATCTATTATCTACAGATTTAGATGTTGTAGCGTAATAGGCTAAGTCAGTCTTGTAATCCTCAAATGTATTATAATTACCAGCTTCAATAACTGTATCTAAGTTATTGAAATCTGGTTTGTTCTTAAATGGGTTCTTAAATGTTTTATCAATTAACTCAGTAGTTTCTTTAATCTCATTTGCTTTGGCAATTAGATTATCTACATATTCACTTACAGTTGCTTTGTTTGTACTGTTCCAGTCTAATTGAAATAGTTTTGTAAACTCTTCTTTAGGAAGATCTTTAAGCATCTTTAATTGCTCAATTGTTACCTCATGCATTCCAGAAGGAACACGTGATTGTACAAAGTTGAAGAACTGATCTTCTTGTAAGTTTTTGAATTTGTATATATCACCAGCAAGGTTTGCTTCTTCCATTTCTTTAGCAATAACAGCAGATGTGATTGTGCTGTCATACATTTGCTTTAAGTTGTTAGTAAGACCATATTGGTTAACAACATTAATAGCATTAGCTAATCTAGCACTTGTACCTTTTCCTTTATAATTATCATATAATTTTTGACCACCACCTACAACCAATCCTGTAAGAGCACCAATCAACATATTTTCAATACCCTCTTGAGTACCATATTGTTGATTCATACCATATACAGTGGACTTGATAACTTCATTTACACTATCCCACTCTTCTTTGTTTTTAGCAGACTTATACTTTCTTGTGTAATAGTCATACGTTCCTCTCTCAGCAGCAAACTGTGAACCTTCTTCAAATACACCTTCTGAGAACATTACAGCAGCACGAGGTCTAACTGTATCCCAAACTCTTCCAGCTAATGAAGTGGCAGCTTTCCTTTCAAACACATCAAGGCTACCTTCTTGTAGTCCTATTTTACCAAGCTCACCTATAGAAGTTATTGCACCAGCAGTTGCACCAGCACCTCCATTAATCATTGATTTGTAAAGGTTACCAAGCATCAATGTATTAGATGTAACTAATAGTGCCATGTTAATACCAAATCTAGTATTCATACCAGCTCTAGCATAACTTTCTATTTCCTGCATTGCTGCAGCGTCTGGTTCTCTACCAAGATGTTCAAGTTGATATTGACCAATTAAATCTTCTTTTATCTTTCTATAGCCATCTCTAGATTCAGTTCCTGCTTCTACCATAGAAGAAGTATATATAGCTGCACCATATCTAAATCCAGTATTTAATTTAGCTGCAGCAGATAATTGAGCAAGTCTTTCTAAATTAAGAAGTTGTTGTTCTGTCTTACCTAAAGCTGTTCCTATTGTAACAAGTCTTTCAGCAGCATTGGTTCCTGTAAATAGTTTGTTTAAATATAAACTAGCTTTACCAAGTTGAGCACCTATTAATGGAAATGCACCAACTCCTTCTGTCATAGCACCAATAGCAACATCTTGTATAGCAGCACCTGTAACAGCACCAGCCATGAAACCTAAGTTAGGTATAAACTTCTCACCCCAGAAATAAGAACTTCCTTCTGTAAAAGGAATAATACCACGATAAGGATGTGCTTTGGCATATGCAGATTGATAAGTTGTCCCTACCCATTTATCAACGTTTTCCATCCAGTTATCAATAGTTCCTTCATAACCATCAGGGTCTCCTGATAGTTTAGATATATCACCATTCTTAATAGCAGAAATAGTATTAGGAATAGCTGTCAAAGTTTGAGAAAATGTACCCACTGCTCTAGCAACACCTTTAACAATACCTCTTGCCATGTTACCATACCAAGTCTGTTGTCTTGCATTAAGATCTTCCAAGTCACCTTTATCTCTACCATACACAGGATAGCGTTGGTTAGCCATAAGTTCACCTTCAGAAATAGATTGAAAAGGTTGAGCAAATCCACCAGGACCAGGCATGTTACCCATCTGTGTAAGCTCTGCAAGACTATATCCTCTATTACTTACAGGAGCAAACATTGGACCACTGCGAGGCCCACTAGGAATAGGTACTTCTAGTGGTAATGAGTTAGTAGAACGTAGATCTACATTAGGAGCACCTAAGGTTGGGTCCATTGGTAAATGATCATCCCCTACTAAATTATTGTCAAGACTTGCCATATTATTTCCAAGTTTTTAATCCTTCATAGTAAGCATCTCTACCTGCATTATTCAATATATTTTCTATACCTCCCCATGGAACATATCTAGGAGTAAGTCTTCCTGCTTTCCATATATCTGATTTAGAATCTTTAAGGAACATATTTAAAAGATATGTATCAGTTGGACCTCCATTATTATCATGATTTCCTTCTACAGTAAATCTAACTAATGGAGCTATATCTGGACTACCCATAAATCCAGGAAGTTCAGTTCCTGTTATTGGTGCACTTACAGCATTTACAGGATCAACTTGAGGACTTCTGTTATCCATCATATCTGAAGTTTTATTAGGAGAAATTTCTATATAATTTTTTAGTTCTCCATATGGACTGCTTTTCTTTATCTCTGGGAAGAACCCTCTCTGATTAACATCCATAGGAAGAGTAATTGTACTTGATCCATCAGGTTTAACAAATATTGCTTGAGTGGTTCCATCAGAAAGCTTTCTTATAGCAACTTTCATTTTACTACCATCTTCACCAGTTTGCCACTCTAACGCTGTACTAGCATCCCCAGCACCAATAGCACTTTGATCAAGTGCTAGAGAAGTAAGATATTTATTAACAGAAGCCAAAGTTTTAGGATTGTTCATGTCAAGTGCCATGTCTTGTGTAAATTTCTTTGGAGTATGATCAGCTAAGTATTTTGAAACTGTTTCGTTAATCTTACTGTGTGTTTTTTCAATAGTTTTGTTTTTACCTATGTTTTCAAAAGTATTCATAATTTGTACATCTTCAGCACTAGGCTTACCATAATATCCAAACCCATTTGCATATTTTTCTAAAAGTGGAGCAAGTTTTGTAAATTCACCACCTTTATATCTTTGTAATGCTTTTAGTAAAACACTTTTAACTGGCATAGGTTGTCCTTCAAATCTAGTACTATTTATAAAACTAGCGAGATTTGCAACATCTTGTTGTGAATATCCAGCAATTGCTGGTATATTTTCTTTAACTGCAGCATCTCTTATGTTGTTTTCTATTTTCTCAACAGCCTGAGCTAATTTAGATGCTGCCATCATATCTCTGTCAGCTCTTCTATATTGGTCTAAAAATTCCATCTCATCAGGACTATAGTTTCCAGTTGGATTGGTATCATATCGTTTATATAAATTACCAAACGCTTCGTTTTGTTGAGCTTCAGTCATTCCTGGAAATAATCTTGCTGCATATTTAGCTTTTAATCCTTTCATTAACTTTGATGCATCAGTGGCAACTTGCCATTGCTCATCTGTTGTTTTAGGAACAACATCAGTAGGAAGTACAGTTGTTGTAATTACTGGGTCTGGATTTTCTAGCTTGTCTTTGGTTATTTTATAAGTATAATCTCTATTTTTATCAAATTTTTCAAACTCAAATTTGTCTTTAGCTAAGTCAAACATTGCCCACTCACGTCTACTATTATCCTTGAATTTCTGAACATCCAGATTATAGTTTTGCTTTTGCATAAACATCTGCATGTATGGGTTGTTCTTTATCTCTTGTTCATAGCTTTTAAAGGACATGTCTTTTGCCATGTTCATTAAATGCTGTTGTGTATATATATCCTCTTTATATTTCTCTAGGTTTCTAGGATCTTTAAGTGCTTCCATTGTAGAATAGAATTCCTTATCTATCACACCATCTTTTTCCTGTTGTTGAAGATCTGTCATTCTAGCTGTAAGAGCAGCTTTTTGTTCAGATGTTAAACCTGGTTCTGCTAATGCTCCAGCTAAATTAACTATCTCTTGACTTTGGAAAGCTTTCTTCTCACCATAGAATTTAGCAATGTCTGGGGCAAATGACGCTGCTGTGGCATTCTTATATTTATATCTAGCATCAATTCTTAACTGTTGAGCATCTTTACTATCTAAGGTATCTAGAAAGTTGTTATACAACTTTTCAGGAGATACACCCTTTACACTTATTTTAAGAATTGCATCATCTCTTACTGGTTCTCCTTTAGAAGGATCTAAAGAAACAGTTTCACGAAGTACAGGCTTTTTAGTTTTAGGATCTATTACTGGTTTACCATCTTTATCTTTAACTGGCTCAGTTCCATAGTATAACGTATTACCTTTTTCATCATGCATGAAACTTTGTTCTTGAGTGAGAACATCTGGATTCTTTAATATCATCTCAGCTCTTTCTACAAGTTTTTTATCTACATCATGGTGTTCTATAAACTTACCACTAAATGGGGTCTTAAGATCTTCATCATTAAACCATGCAGCTTTTGTATCATTCCAAAGATCATCATTAGCAGGAGAAGTTTTACCTGCCTTATTGGCAACCTCTCTATCAGCCTCTCCCTTCTTAAGTACCTGAGTAGAATATACAGCAGTTTGAACAATAGGATCTTTAACGATCTGACCTGTCATACCACTAACAGAATTAACCAGTTGCTGATTGGAGAAGTCTCCAGCAGCCACTGTTTTTAATCTGTTCCCTAATTCATCCATCTTTGATTGAAGGTATTGCTTATGCTGAGGCTTAGCTATCTCTAGACCAGCCACTCTATCAATATAGTTCTGAACCTTCTTTACACCCTGGTCATATTGAGCCTGTTTGGCCATACCAACCTGGGCCATGGCCTCAACTGGGAGTTCCTGGATGTAGGGGTTAAATTGTGATATTTGATCTGTAAACGATGCCATAATAATAATATTAGCAAATGTAATTTAAAAATTTGGTTCTACCAAGAGCGATAACGTTTTTTGTTAATTTACTCTAACTGAAATAGTTAGAGGTTCTTTAAAGCTTTTACGATAGAGCTATTTCTAGCTTTTGTCTTTGGTGTCTTACCACCATTCTTATTATCTAAGTAACTATCTAGTTCTGATAAAGAAGGACCACTACCTGCCATCTCGTCCTTAGTTAATGTTCTGATTCCAACAGGTTCTCCTGTTACAGAGTCTATTGTAAATCTTTTGTTAGCTGGCAGACCTGCACTTGAAAGACCAGATCTTCTTGCATTCATACCTGATGTATCAAATTGAACAGGACCATTAACATTGTAAGCTCTACCACTTGGAGAGAATCTGAAGTTATACATGTTCTCTAGAACAGCTAGTTTTCTATTAGAAGCTCTTTGTTGTGCAGTCTTAGCAGCTATAGATTTAAGAGCTTCAAGAGCCTGTGTTTTGGTATTAGACTTAGCTTGAGACTGTCTAACGTATTGTTGATCATAGATTGCTAGGTTCTTTAATTGAGCATCATTTAATAAAGCTCTGTTCTTATCATAAACCTGCATCTTGTTTGCCTGGTTGATTCTACTTTGTTCTCCCAATACTCTGTTCTTAGCTTCTAATGCTTGAGCCATAATCTGTGCTTGAGCAGCAGGATTATTTCCACCAGCTCTGATAGCAGCTCTAGATGCAGAATCAATTGCATTGATCTGGTCATTCAAAGAGATATCATATGGAGTATCTAACATTGGTTGATATGACTGAGCCTGTACAGGCTCTAACTGATTGTTAGCCAATGCAAAGTATTCAGGATATAACTGATCTGGAGGTAAAGCTTCATTAGCATTAGATGGTCTTAACCAAGGAGCTGCATAAGATAAAGCTGTTTCACCTATGTCTTTTAACTTGTCCCAATCAACATCTGGCCAATTAATACCCTTACCTTTACGCTTCATCTTCTTCATTTTAATGTTAGGCATTTCTCCAGTAAATGTCTGTGGTGCTGAAGAAGAAGGAATTGTTTTTCTTTCATATGGTATAATATCCATAGGCAAACCTTTTGATTTAGCACGATTACCTGTAACCACAACTTCATTCAAAATATTTGGAGCACTAGAACCAGGAAGACCTGCTTTTATTGGTATACCTCTTCTTATTTGTTCTTGAGTTATAGGATCTAAAGATAAAAACTCATCATCTGGAATAGCACTTAAAAATGGTGAGCTTGCTCGATCTGGAGTCATCAAAAGATCTTTTAAATTCATCTTATCACCAGTCTGAGCCTTTTTCATTTTCTTACCATTCTTTCCCATCATGCTTGGATCTGTTTCTTTTTCTAATTTACCTTCAGCCAATCTATCACTTTTAACACCTAACTCATTAGCTGTTTGATGAATAGAGTCTTGTACAATACCTGCTTCTTTAATCTTATCAGCATTAATCTTTTGCCATGCTTTGGCACCTTGTACTATTGCTTTTCCTGTGTTTAATGTTAAGTGATCAAATGCACTATTTTCATCAGCACCTTGAATTAACTCAAGACCTTTATTTATTCTCTTTAATTGTTTTGCATCATTCTTAGCTACATCAGCTATGTATGTTTTAAACTTCTTACCTTTTGCTTTTGGATCTCCCATAAGATCTGCTATTTCTTTATTGATTTTAATATTACCAAATACAACTAAGTTCTCAGTAGAGCCACCATCTTGTAACTTAACTACTGGTTCATTACCTTCTACTTCCACTTCATTCTCACCATACTTAGTTTTGATACCACCATTGTCATGAGATGCTCCTCTGAACATTCCTATCTCACCACCAGGTAAGTTAGGGTTGTATGATAGAGTTTCAAGATGTCCACCATCTCCCACTTCAAGATCACCACCCATAGCTAATTGTGTACCATTCTTAGCTCTAGGGTATTTATCTGTATCAAACATCATATTAGTAGATGGCAAACGTCCACCAGTATTCATAGTCAATGGTTGCAACTCAGGTCTACCAGTAAACAATGCTTCTGCACTAGGAGCTGTGTAACCCACTTGTGCAAGATGACCACCACTTCTTAACATGTCTGCATCATGTGGAGGTTTTAAAAGATCTTTAACATCATAGTCACCAAACTTAGCAATCACTTGTGGTTGCCATGTATGACTAACCCATTTATATTCATCTCCCACTTTACCACCATCTTCCATGAATCCACTAAACTGACCTTGTAAAGTATTCTGCCATGCTGCTTGTTGTGTGTTTGCTTCAGTTTGATCTTGGTATTTCTTTAGTTCTCTAGCATCTTTTGCACCACCTAATAAGTTACCTGCTGCCTTTCCAATAAATCCACCAATAGCACCTCCTACACCAGGAAGAATCATATTACCAACAGCACTACCTACAGAACTACCAATCTGTGCCTGACCAGAGTCTTGGAAGTACTCTCCCAATTCTGCTTTGGGCATTTCACCACCATGTCTATATTGTTTGTATGTTTCTTCTAATGGTTCAAATCCAAGATCTTGATATATGTTCCCTGTAGGAGCATATGTATTTTGAATCTGTGTTGGATTACCACCAATCATTGTACCATTCTCAGCAGCTAAATAATTTGTACCAGTACCATAAGGATTACCTAATTGTCCTGGTTGTACCAAAGAATCTTCTGGTCTTACATATTTGCGATTTACTTTCTCTCTCATGCCTGCAGCCTGTGCAGCAAGTCCTGATAGTTGAGATGCTTGATTAGCTTTCTTAATACCTTTCTTCTGTGCACCTATTGCTTCTGCACCAGCAATGATTCCAGGCAATGCCCCAAGAGCAGCCATACCTGCACCTGCTGCATCAAATCCACCAGCCTTAGGAGCAGCACCTGAGTTAATTGCATTTTTACCTAACAACTGATCAGAAGTAGGTGGAGCAAGCTGAGCTGACATATTTTTTGCTATTTGTTGTCCACTCATCTGAGCCATAGATGCATTATTAAAAGCATCTCCTACTTGTTTTATAGTGCCATCTGGATTTAATCCAGGTTGATTTGTTCCTTGAAGATATTTGTTAAAGTTTTGTTTTGGCATACCTATACCAACTTGTGCAATAGGAGGATTACCAAAATCAGTTAACTGATGTAACTGGTCATTAACCATCTTACTTCCCATAGCAGCTTTCTTAAATGCTTTACCATGAGCTTTCATAAATGCTTCCTCTGTAGGATACTTCTTGTAGAATTCCTTCTCAGACTTTACTTTAGCAATCTTTAAGATTTGATCTTTCATATTGAACGTTTGTATGATTTATTTATATTTGTTTAACCAGCCACCATTTTTTTGTTTATCAGAACCAGCTTGTGTTGCCAAAGCTCCTGCTCCTACTCCTACTGCTACAGGAGCTACTGCAGGAAGCCTATTAAATAAATATGCTGTTTGTTTAGGATTATCAAAGATTTCAGGAAATCTTCTAGAAATAGGACTTCTACCTTTTCCTATTCTTTCAATTATATCTTTTGCTCTTTCTTCAGTTACATATTCACCAGGAGTTAAACCAAAATGCTTTCTAGCTTCCATTATTCTTGCATGAACTTCTGTTGGATCAGCAAGATAACCTATTGGATTCTTTCCAACATCTCTATGAATACTAAAGTCTGCCCAATTAGTTGCTGCATCTTGATTCATGTTTTTTAATATTAGATCCTTATATCCTAATCTTTCCATTGTTTGATCTCTCAACCAATCATGAGTATTTTCATGTACAGTTGTAGATGTTCTAGCTACCTGTGGTATATCTAAACTTCTACTTACCCATGTACCTCCACCTGATGTTCTATCTCCACTATATATCTGTTGAGTATCCCAACTATATGGTTGTCCATGTCTATATGATACTCCCCAGTTATCTGCGTGTATCATAGGAGTATTATAACGTTTATGTCCTTTTAGAAAATCTATAAGATCATTCTTCTGATAAACCAAAGGATATTCTTTAGCTCCAGCTCTATAACTAGTTAGATATCCCCAATCCTGCATTGTCTTAGGATCATTTATACGATCACTTACAAGAGGTGCTCTTTTTCCAAGCAGTTGCTGATCTATTATTTGGTTCTTTATTTTGTTTTTTGTTAAAGGATTATCTATCCAATTTTGAAACCATTCATTTCCTTCTTTTATAGCTGCTCTATTCTTAGCACCAGCAAATGTTTCTCCAAGCTTTTCCTGATAATAACTTCCAACAGACTTAAATATATCATCAATAGGTTTAGGAATAAAAATATTCTGAGTTGCTTCACTACCTGTAGGTTTAGGCACTTCTTTATATCCTCGTAACCAATCTTCTTTGTAAAACTTAAGATTTGGATTATTGATTGGTATGTTTTGCTTTGAGTAGACAACAGGATCATCAAACATAGGTCCTGTATAATTTGCTACATTCTCATTTACAAATAATTCTGGATCTCCTTTTACTTCTGCCATATATGGTCCTCCATATCCAGCTCTTCCAGTAGCATCTCTAAGTCTTGTATCTAAAGGATATCCTTTGTTATAGTATGCTTCTGTATGACCTGATCCTACTGGAGGTCTAACTACACCACTCTCTAAAGCATCTGCATATCCTCCTTCACCTACCATTCTATAGTAAGCATCTGATTTAGGTTTGAACGCAAAAGGATTAACCTTATATGTATTAGAAAGTAATCCAGATTCTTTAGATGCATTGATGGCAGCTTTTACTTCTTGACTAGCTGTTTTTGCTACTGGAGCAACTGGAGCAATATCAAGTGCATTCCAACCAACATCATTTATAGCATTTACTACGTTTTCATAATTAGGATTGTTGTAAGCTGTTCTCACTGACTGTGCTGTTTCAGGAAGTTGATTGATTCCATGAGTAACAGCAGCTGCACCTAATAGATGATTAGCTGTTAATCCAGCAACAATAGGAGTTTCTAAAGCTGCTCCTACATATGGAATTACTTCAGGACCTATTAATGCAGCAGCAGTTCCAATGGCTAAAGCTTTAGGGTCCATGAAAGCACTATTGCGAAAAGATTTAATATGTTTATTATTATACCAACTATTCTCTTCATCTCTTCTAGCTTGTTCTGCAGCAGCCATTGCTTCTCTTTCTCCTGGTTTAGGATTCCACTGAGAAATACTTTCAGGATTTTTACTAGGATCATATGGAGCAAACTTGAACTTACCCCACTTAGATGGTTTAGTAGAAGTAACTACAACTTCTGGCAAATCTCCTTGAAGACTACCATATGGTGCTGCTGTTTTACCACTTTGAGCTTTGTATTTATCTAACCAGCCTCCAGCTTCCATCATAGGAAACTCTGTAACCTTGTCACCATCAAACTTATAATCTTGATCAGGATACATCATCTTTGTATCACCTGTATCAGATATGCCAAGAACAGGATAGTCTACTCCCTGCATTGTAATGTCATTAGAGTCTATCTCTGTCACCTCACCTGGGTGAGCCCACTGACCCATGTCATCTTTAATAACCCCACCTTTCTTCATCTTAGGTTTTCCTGTTTTCTTATCAAAGTATATTCTACCATACACTTGTGTAGGAGTTCCTATCTTTTTTGTTGCTACATTTTCTTTTTCATTTCCTAATATAGCACGTCCTAATTTATCATTTGTAGCTTCAAAACTATTATCACTGTCTGCAAAGTTACCATGATATGGATTCAAATCCCAATTATCATAATATGATAAATAGATACCTTTTTCATCTTCTCCAACACCTGTTGTAGCTGTTCCTAATCCTTCTATTGGTGTTACATAATTATTTCCTTTACCTTTTTCACCCCCAAAATATTTTTGAACAAAGTTTTGAAGATCTTGTTTTGTTTTAAATTCTGGTTTCATCTTTACATTGCCTGCTACAAGATCAATGTCTGACAATAGTTGTCTTTCTACTATTGGAGAACTATAATACTTATCATTCTTATTTCCCATTGTTGGTTTGTACACAGATGGTTTTAATGTATTATACTTTTGAGGAAGACCAGCATATTGATTTATTAAATCTACTCTTAAAGAGTCACCTGGATCAGCTTTACCTGCTGCAAGAAGGCTATCCATTTCCTTTCTTGAATCTTCTTTTTTGTTTAATACAGCAGCTGAATAAATTCTATCAAATGGAGATTTAGTAGTTGGATTACGTACATAGCCATTACCATAACCATGAGGATCTATATTGTTAGCAAAGTTTTTTATTTTCTCTTTTCCCCAATCTGTATTAGCTACATAAGACAAACCACTGTTTAAAGCTGATCTTAATTTTGGTGAATCTTTTATTACATTTATAGCTTTCTTTTTAACTTCCTCCATTGTAGGAATAGATGCAGCTACACTAGCTGCAGATGAAAGTAGATATGGCATAAGTTGAACACCAAGCTGAGCTTGTGGAATATCTTTCTTATTATCATTCATTGCCACCTCATTGTTCATCTTAATGATATCCTCATCCTTGAACTTAAGCTTCATTCTTTTGAATGCAGGACTGTTCATAACTCTCTTATTTTCTGTAGCCTTTTTAAACAACTCAGGAGTTAGTTCTTGTCCAAACTCAGTGGTTAAACCATTATCAAGTAGGAGTTGTCTCATACCAGTTAAGTCTCCATAAGTTTCATTAGCTGCAGTCTTTGCTGAGGCTTTACTTCCTTGTGGTTTATAATGCTCTTCCTTACGAGCCATCATGTAATCAAAATTTGGAGCAGTGATTTTACCACTTAAAGGTCTGTTTATTTTCTCTAATTCACTATTACTAAATTGTTCAAATGGTTGAAATAAATCACCTATAACATTAGTAGCTTTAGCAAACATGTTTTGTTTTCCATAACTGTTGGTAATGTTTGGAACTACTCCATGTGCAAGTTCATGACCTATTATTGAATTATCAACAAAGTCTCTAGCACCTATATTAATACGATTTTGATTATGATTATAGTTTGTACCTTCATTTACAGTTTTAGGATTAAGTTTAATACTTAATAAGTTATCAAGTCTTCTTTGTTGTACATCTTTAGCATTTTCTGTATCAGGTATACTTTTAGAAAGTCTCTCCATATATAAAGGAGAGTTCATATATCCTGCCATGTTTTGTCTTATCCCTTCAAAGTCTTTTCTATCAAATGGAACAAAAGCATTTGCTTTAACATTTTGAAATGCTGGATCAGAAGTATCAAATCCTAATAATGAACGATCATCTGCATCTGGAGACAAAACCTTACCATCCTGAGCACTAGCTAATGTCTTCTTTGTATACTTACCATTAGCAGGAGCTGAGCCAGCTGTGCGTGCGTATGTGAATCCTACAGCACCTGGTATACCTCCACCCATAGCCATTTCTTTCTTAGGAACTATTTTATTGAATGTTGGTTCATCTACCTCTGTTTCATTTATAAAATACTTCTTACTTCCTTTAACTGTTTTAACTTCTGTTTTAGGAGCTTGATATTTAACTGGTTGTGTAGGTTGTTTATAATGTGGTAAGTATCCTCTGTTTTCTGTAGGAGTTCTAGTACCCAATATATAATCTGGTTTAATACCTTCAAATGAATAAGGCATGCCTACACTACCACGATAATTAACTTCTTTAAGAGACATCTTATCTCTTACTTGTTCTCTAGTTCCTTCATTACCTTCTTTCCCTTGTTTTAGCAATTGCTTATATAAATCATTAGATTTGTTATATGCAGTTAAACTATCTTGATACTTCTTTAATCTAGGGTCATTTGAATCATTTACAACAATACCACCATTCTGAAACTGTCCACCCCATGCTGGAGACTTCCAGTTTTGAGCTGTGTATCCATCTCCTTCAAAGCCAGGACCTGCAGATACTTTGACATCATTAACATTAGGCTTTTTGCCATAGTTATCTTTAGTCTTCTTTTTTAAGACTAATCCACCTTGTTCATATTTATCTAACCACTTAGCCATTATTTGTAAGAGATTTGAGATGGTGCAACAATAAATTGAGAAACTATATGAGCCTCAGAACTATTATCAAGTATATGTCTAACCTTCAAGTCTTTAGCTCTTAGTGGTTCTTTCTTAAATGATCTTTTTCCATAATCCATATTAGCCTGGTTTACAACTTTATCTATTGATAAAGATTCACAAGTGGTGCTAAACAAAGGTACTGATTTACTTTTAACTAACCCCCAAAAAGTATTATATTGATAGAAATTATCTGACTTAGTATAGGTGATAGTTTTGCTAAACTCATTGTATATTGGGTAAGCTAAGTATTGTTTTAGGTTGTGCATTGGCTTAGGTACAAGTTCAAGTATACCTGTAGACTGCTGTCCATTGTACAATACAGCTTTGTTAAACCATTGATTATCAACTTGTATCTGAGCATTGTCATTAAACACACCATCTGGAATAGGTAGGTAGTTATATACCTTACTGTAGTCTTTAACGTTCTGAAGTATCTCATCATACGTTTGGTAGGCAAATGGATACTCTATAATGTAAGGTTCTACATTGCCATAGTATTTGTTGTAGTTAACTACATTAGTTAGATGTCTCCATAAAGAAGCTGTGTTACATTCTACGTAAGGTAATGCAGCAAGTTGTTCTATAGTAGCAGTGCCAATGTTAACAGTAATAGCATTAGTACACTTTCCTGCAGATGTTATAACAATCTGTGTCACAGCATCAGCTACACTAACAGTATATCCATCAATTAGATTTTGTTTAGTTATGTCAGTGCCCAAGACAGTCCCTAAGTTATCTGTGATATCAAAGGGTCCAGTTCTGCCACCTGCACATGTTAATCTTATTATTACTGTTTTAGCCATTTATATTATTTTAAACGCACGCACAACTTGAATTTACTAATGATGGATTAAGTGTAAGAGCATACAATGCATCCATAGCACTTAATAAACCTTCATTTACTTTCTCATAACAATTAGGTGTAGGAGTGTTATTATCTTCAGCTTTAGCTCCTGTTGTTCCTGGATTATAATAATAGTCTCCTGTATCACATCTTTGATATACATAAACGTATGGATCATCAATAGGCATATCTACATAATTAGTACAAGTGCCTGTAGATTTAACTCTACAAGTAACTGTACCATTTGGAACATTAGATGATAAGAATCCTGCAAGCAAAGATGCTTTACTAACTGCTGATTCAAAAGGAGTTACAAAAGAATCTGTATCTGAATACAAATTAAATGGACCAGTATTTGTTGCTGCTGATGTTAAGCTTATTGTTGCTGAAAATGGCATATTATATTATTTTATGATACGTATATGAATTCTCCTGCTACTAATGTACACTCAGGTGCTGTTGTAAAAGATCCTGGAACTAATGTACACAAAGGAGGAAGTGTAGTTGTGGTACTTGTGGTACTTGTGGTCGTACTAGTGGTTGTACTAGTGGTGGTAGTAGTAGTGCTACTAGTGGTGGTTGTTGTTGTTGCAGGAGGAACATAAACTGCTGTACCATTTAAAGCACAATCTAATGGAGTTGCTGTAGTTGTAGTGGTAGTAGTTGGAGAAGCAATCTCTACAACTGCCACTGCTGACATATCACAACCTTCATTTAATCCAGAATAGTAGAAATTGTTTTCTCCTATGTAGAAGTTAGGTATGTACGTATGGAAACTCACCCAACTCTTTGTGTTTAAGTTGAATGATACAGTCCATGATTTATTACAGAAGTAATTTACATCTGTTAAGTTTACATACGTTTTTACTGATGTATTACCAGCTACAGGTCTATTTATATAGAACTTTTGAACAGCATCATCATAGTATATTTGTTTACCAGGCTGAGGGATATAGTCTAACTTAGTTATAATTATTCTCTCAAACTTGCTATCATATACACCATGTAAACCAATACCATTAAAGTTATTATCTGTATTAGCTGTAGGATAATATCTAAGAATCTCAAATGCTAAATGGTCTGTAAAGAATCTATTAAGACCAGAACCAAATCCTGAGATATCCATAGCTTGGGTACCTACAATTAAAAATATCTGACCTCTCTTGGCATCTATTGTAATCTGTCCATTAGGTATCTTAAGCAAGAACTTATTTTGGCATCCTACATATCCTAAGTCTGTCTCAGCATAATCTACTGGAGGAGTAGCTCCAAATAGTGAAGGGTTACCTAAATAAGCTACTTGAGGATTGCTTGTATTGATTGTAAGCATATTACCATAAAGCAATGTCTTATTCTCAAATCTAGCTAATGTAGCTCTGTTCTGAATACCATCCAAAGATATTAACTTACCATAGTTTTGTGGGAAGTCAAAGAATGATATTGGACGATATATCAACCAGCTATTGATTCTATTATCAGAATAACTTTGCTGTGGATCAGAGTATATAGCTCTGAATGGGAAATATGTAAAGCAAAGTTGCTTTATCCAATCTGAAGGCAAGTGAGAGAAATAGTTCTCTGTGTTTTGCTTAGAGTATGTAGTGTTATAGTAATACGTATTGTCAAGAGCAATAGGTACTTTACTTTCTTGGAACCAGCTATCAGGAATACCTGAGCTCACGTGTGGGTAGAAGTCACCTTCTAAGTTATTGAATGCCTGACGTAAATCTACATTAATAGAAGTTTCTACATAGTAGTAAGGAATACCATATGCAAATGAATACATCTTACCATCATATACATAGTTTTGTGAACCAGCTAATACAGTTCCTGGAGGAGGAGTTGTAGAAGTGGTAGTAGTGCTTGTAGATATATTATCTACTATATTATCATTAGGACAATCTAAGTAATGTGCTTTGGTAGAAATAAGATTCTTCATCAAAGTACCACCTACATAGTAGTCAGACAGAACTGATCTAGCTGAGTACCAG
>Ga0209500_10000810_pt1 | contig 25443 bp, 20 predicted proteins | sample S_140212_EF_Meta_FD_187323 | JGI IMG/M metagenome (GOLD analysis project Ga0209500, IMG submission 187323) | Freshwater microbial communities from Lake Simoncouche, Canada to study carbon cycling - S_140212_EF_MetaG (SPAdes) (version 2) | ecosystem: Environmental > Aquatic > Freshwater > Lake ...
AATCATGTGTATCCTTGGGCTTCATTGTTTTGGCAACTTTTTTCAACTCAGGACTTGCACCTTTGATTTTTTCACCCTTTTGCATGGCATGAGCCATGCCCATAAACTTGCGTTGAGCCTTGCTGACTGATTTTTCAGCCACGGGTTCCATGTGCTGTTCAGCGTCGCGCTCGTGTGTGCTGATGATATAGTCAGTGACACTGCTCATCATGCCTTTGATCTGGCCAACTTTTTCTTGTACCCATTCTGGCAAGTTTTCATTTTGACGCAAACATTTTTCTAATTCGCGAGCATGACGCATTATGGTGTGCAATGAGTCTTTGGTCATGCCAGCTTCGTCATTGTATTCCGCTTGTTCGCCTGGCTCAATACTTTCACTGGAACAGTTTGTTGCACGAGTCATCAAAACACCGTCGCTGTCTAGATCTTCTGCGGTCTTGGTAGGACGACCGGCTTTGTACTTGTAGCTCTTGGCTGTCACACGCTCTGGACCTTTGTCTTTTCCTTTTGGACGACCACGGCGAGCCGGAGCACCACCTGTGGCTTCTGGATCTGTTTCTGGATCATCAAATGTTTCTGGCTTGCGAGTATAAACTGTGCCGGTGGAGATTTTCTTTTTGTCAAAACGGCCTGTGCCTTTTTCTTTTTCGCGACTGGCTAACCAAGCATCCATTTCTTTGAAGCCTTCTTCGAGGTCACTGGTATCGGTAAATTCTTTGTTACCAACTTTGAACTTGCCACCCTTGGGTGTTGCTTTGAGTGCGGCTGTAAAAGCGTTGCCTTCATCGGCCATACCTTGACTTTCATCATATTTGTCATACCGGTTGCGAATGTTGTCCATGGTCTTGTCACTGGCATGTTCACGGCCTGCTTTTTGCAAAGCCTTCATACCCGCATCCCCATATTTTTTATTGCCTAGGTAGGCCTGTAACGCACTTTCTTCCATACTGTCACACTTGCATGGTGAGCAATCACATGCTGGGCAATGACCTTCCTGTACTGGATATGTTTTGCCAGCTACCTTAAATTCACTCTTATGATCTTTTTTAGCGTTGGCCAGTGCGCCTGAAAATTCATTGCCTTCTTCAGTTTTGTTTTTTGGTGCAACAATTGTTCTGACAGAACCTTGTTTTAATCCACCGCCAATACGAATACCTTTGTCTGCGTAGGCTTTTGCGTCAGACTCCTTGTCAAACATCTTTACTGGTTTACCATCGTTATGCCCAACCACCACAACACCGTATTTTCTAGTGTGGCCATCAAGGGTTGATTCTTCAACACCTTCTTTGGCATGACGTAATTTGTTCAATACTGCACCAGCCACACGTTCACCAGCGGCTTTGGATCCATACTTGGCACCGGCTGATTTGGCAATCTTACTAAAGTTCTTGCCTGGCTTGCCAATGTCTTTGCCAGCGGCAGCTTTCTTGGCACTGTAGTCGGCTTCAGCAACACCCATGGACTCAGTTAACTTGCTACGTGGAGCTTGAGCTTTGGCACTCTCAGTGATTTGTTCTGCGTCTTGCTTGTCAGCCAAGTCGGCCAATCTCTTGTTTAAGTCGTAAAAAAATGTCATTCTGTTATCCTCTTGGGTTGGCACCGGTGGCTGGGCGTGGCGGGCGTTTTACTTTGGTCATCGGGCTGTCATTGCCCATTGGCAAATCATTTGTGGTTATGGCTTTGGGTGTCTTGCCGCCGGCCACTGTAAAGTCACTACGATATGTGTTCTTTAATACTGCATGCTGATCATACGGAGCAGAATAATCCGCAATCAATGCTTTTTGTTCTTCTGTGTTAGCAGGGTAATCGCTGTCTAATAGATCTTTGTTCTGTGCAGCAACACGCTCACGCTCTGAATCCATACCTTCTTCATGCGGTGTAGTCAGCATGATGATACGATTTGGATCCATCATCAACAGTTGAGCAATCTGTTTGATCTGTGGCTCAATAGCTGGATAGCGGAATTCCACGTCCATGCTGGTCACTGAATCGTTGCTGTGCTTGGGAAAGTCAGCAGGCTTGAGTTGCACCGGTGTGGTCTTTGGCTTGCTAATCTTTACAATATCAAACTGTGCAAGTTTTTCTTCTAGCTGTTTGACGAAATCAGGAGCAACATCACCTACAATTTTGATCCTGTAGTTGTATGTGCGCTCTGATTCTGCGAGGTATTGTTGAAAATTTTTCATCGGTCGGGTTCCTATATGATATTTATGCTTTGTTATTGTTTTGTGCGCCGGAGGCTATCAAACGTTCCAGCAAATCGTTACGGCTTAGCACTTGTCCGTGTGCTGTTTCTGTGGGGGCGTCACCAGATTTGCCAGCTTGATCTTGATCCATTTTTAATTTTTTTAACTGTAGATCAACCATTTTTAACTTTTTATTCAGCTTGGCTGTTTTGGCTGTGATAGCATGCCCTAACATATTACTAGCCACGTTAAATATTTCGCTGGCATATCTACTATCGACCTGCATACCTAGGTCCATTAGATTGTCATAGCTTTCTTTGGCCATGTTGGCCAAGTCATCTAATTCGCCATCTCCGGTGGCAAGATCACGTACCGTGGGCAGTGCGGCATCAATTTTATCTATAGTAGCATCTATTTCTGCCAGCTGTGTACGTGTTGGTTCTGGCTTGGATTCTACTGTAGACTCCTCAGCGGGTGGAAAATCAAAAAGTTCTTCTAATTTACGAGTCATGACCTATTTACCGGTCTTTTTACTGCCTTGATGATAAATCTGATCTTCGTTGATCACTCTAAACGTAAGTCCATTTCGCCTGGCCCATTTGGTTGCCGAGTCCCACTTGGCATAGTTTACAGCCACTATAGCACGATCACGATCCGAGGCTTTGCTTTCAACTAGACTTTGTTTTTTAGGTTTAATTTCAATCAATTCAGCAACGGTGGTATTATTACGTCCGCGGTATGTTACTAAAAAATCTGGAATGTACATGCTTTGCTTGCCAGTTAATGGATTGCGATAAGGAATTGCCACGCTTTCACTGGCCCACTGTAGCACGTTGTCGTTGCTGTCTAAGAATATCATGAAAGTAAGTTCCCAACCTGATCTGTATCGTGGCGTACCTTTGCCTACATACTTGCCAGGATTTTTTACAGTATAGGCACCTTGACGAAAATTAGGCACGGGTTAAATCCTAATATTTCTTGCTACATAATAATTAGATTGTGCAGGAACATTGAGTCCCAACAGGGTACTGCGACTTCTTATACCATTTAGATAATAAGCCAAGGTCAACGTAATCTCTGGAGCACTTTGTCCTTGAAATTGTTGTAGCAACGTCATTGCAGGAACATTGGTTGCGTGACTGATACGAAATACCGACACAGCGAAATTGCCTGCGGCTTCGGCCGATTTAAAAACTGATCCAAAATAACTCCGCACTGCGTCATACTCATCCACAGGTACATGTTGTTGATACCCGTAGAACCGATCAAAGATTTGTACTGTTAAATCAGTTTTGGTGTTGACAGCGTTTACTGATGCCATGATTAATACCCTGCCTGATCATAAGCATTAAATCCAGGATCAGCGGCTGGCGAACTTGTAGCAGGCGACACTGGACTTACATCAGTTGAAATTTGTGGTCCAAGCGGAAAGACTGATCCGGTTTTTCCTGCCAGGGCTGGTGCAAGATTTTGTAGTATTTGTTGTGTGTATGCTCCAGAGCCTGCCAATGAACCCAACAAGGCACCGGCTGTTGGCACCAGACTTTGACCAACTGCACCAATTACATTTTGTAAAGTATTTTGACTGGTGTAGGTCTTGTTTGCTACCATTTGGACTTGGCTGTACAGTACCTTGGCTTTCAACAGTGGCAGTTGATCCTGGTACAGCAATTGGACTAGGTACAACATCATAATGACTGGGGTCAGCAAATCCTGTCACAGGATCACTAGGTTGTGCACCACCGATGGCGCCACTATAATATTTGACATTTTCGTAGCGTATGCTCATGGTGTGAGTCATAAGTTGATTGCCCTGACTATAATCATAAGTGTCATGCGTCCATTCAGTAATCAATGGATTAATCATGGTGTACTGAGCATAGGTCTTTTGGCTCATGCCATATATTGTAATGTCTCTAAAGAATGGTTCTTGTCCGCTGGCAGGACCTGTAAGCAGGGACGTGGCTAAACTCTGTAGTGACGGATTGTTATAACCTTGGCCACTGAGACCCCAGTGTTGTATTCCTCTACTGGGCGAATATATGTCGTTGGCAGTGTAACTTGCTCCACCAAAAACATCAGGTACCTGGAGTTTTCCTAGTACACCAGATTGGTTAGGAGTGTTGCCATATTTGTATGTTGGATCACTGTAGTAGTACTGATAGTACTGATACCACATGTTGCGTATAAGATCACTGTTGTCGTCATTAAAAATAATTTGTGCTGGATTATAATTGATCTTTGTCTGGACCAGACGTTTGCGATTGTACTGGTTCATCTGGGCCACATCAATTGTGTAACCCGGCAACTGAGCAGATTTGACCATGAGGCCAATGGTGCTGCCTTTGCCACCTGATGTTAAATTAGCTACCGCAGGTATGTTGGTATTTAGATTAAAATAAACATGAAATAAAAACTTATTGCGAGGTGCAAGATCATATCCACCAGATCTAAAAGTTTTACTAGCGTGATCATAGTCTCTCAGCCCTTGATCGGGCGGAAATGCTTGTAGATTATTTTGGCCAAACGCCATAGGGTGTTAACCTGTGGCTACGTTGTTAACTGTCAACGGAATTGATGCACCAACACCAACATCAGCACCAGTGGTGGTCTGCATGGCATTGTCATAGCGGATGGTCATGCTTACAGTCATTGGCTCAGTACCTGAACCATAGTTGGCATCGTTGTAGTTGACACCTTGCAAGTAACAACCTAAAATACTCCAGGTTTCTAACGCGATAGGAGCATTGGCTCCGTTGCCGCCGTCCAACACTTCAAACACTGTGGTAAACTTGTAGTCAATACCTGATGCAGCACTGCTCTGTTCCATGAAGTCTAATTGCTTTTGTAGTTGCTCGCCAACCAACCGACTTACATTTCCGCCAGCATCATCACGCACTTCGCAAGTGCAGTCAGCCCATGAATGCTTGCCAGCCAAACGAATTGTACTGTTGTAGATAGGAAGATCAATATTGTCAAATGTCACGCTTGGACGTGTAAAACTTATAACCTGTTTGGTCAATTCTGTGGTGGGTTGTGTCACACCCAAGCCTAAAAAAGTAACGCGAAAGCGAAACTTGAGTTTTGGCATCAGCAGACCTTGTGCCGAGCTGCTTTGATCGCTGGCTAAGGGTACTGTTAGTTTTGTTAATGAGGCTGTTGCCATTTGTTAGTTCTCCTAATATGCTTTTATTTATGGCGTGTTGTCTGGGCAAAATTTGCCCAGTATCAATTACGCTGATGCCTGTGCTGCTATAGTTCCTGTGTTTTGAATACGCATTGGTATGTAGATAAACTCCACAGCCTTAACTGGCTCAATAGCAATATCCACGTACAGTTCGTTACGATCAATACTTGCCGGAGTATTGTTGGTCAAATCACAAACAACCAAGTAATCATACAGGCCACGCTTGTTGACCAGGTCAATCATGAGTGCAGTAATCTGATTAGTAATCGCGCTACGAGTGATAGTATCATTAGGTTCAAACAAGTACTGGTTACCGATAATCTCCAAACGTCCACGGATAAATGCTACTAAACGTGCCACGTTAATACGGTCTAACGCAGTAGCATTACCTTGTAATGTATGATTACCAAAGTTAACAATACCAGTCCCAGGGATGAATGTGATTGGGTTGACGTTATTACTATACAATACATCACGTAGACCTTGATTTACACCTAGAGGTTGGAATTCGCCAGACACAGCATCAAGGTAACCAATTTGTAGTGCATTGTCTACCACACCGCGGCGTAAACCTGCTGGTGCAAACCATGGATAAGCAACACTGTCACTACGGATAATTGTACGCAACATCATGTGACTTGGTGCTGTAACTACCACGTTGCCTGTCAGATCAGTTGTGGTACAACTTGGATAGAATGCAGCCGAGTAAGCATCACCACCAGCTAAATTACCGTCACTTGTGGCAATACCAAGGCCGTTGTTGTTGGTTGCCCAGGTTACTACATCTGCTGGTGTCAATCGTAACGGTGTATCAACCACGCTGAACGAAGTGTCGCCACGATCATTGTTGAGTACTACCATGTTGGGTGCTAGCTCTGGATATTGTGGGCAAGCAATCAAGTTGTACTGTGCTTGATTTTCACGCAGTTGTGTACTGGTGTCAATGGCCACTCTCAGTGCTTGTACAATCAAATGACGTTGTGCCTGGCGGCCCATGTTAGGACTGCCGTCTGCACGTAGGCCACTGACTGTAAGCCAAGTATTGGTTTCGCTAGGAAGTACATCTGGTGATGGATAGTCTGTAGCATTAAAGTAGTTGACCGCAAATGACTTAACATTGAATCCTGATCTACGTGTGTTAAACAATAACATGCCTTCTGGATATAGGTCTGGATTAGGTGCATCAAGATCCAAGTAGTTGCTGGTGATCAACGGTGTTGATCCTGTGGCAATTGGTGGAATAGGATCTGTGATTGGGTTGGTTGTACCGTTAGGTGCCCAACGTGCATCAGCAAATAATACGCCATTGATTGTGGTCTGGTCAGCATTGTTGATCTGGACCCACTGATCCTGCCCACTTACATTTTCCCAACGACTGATCACTGGATAGTTTTCTAAATCTGCAGTATCAATCCATAAATCGCCATAGACCAATGGGCTTTCTGCATCATCGTTTTGTGTTGTAGGTGCTGTAGCACTGAATATAGGCCCACTTGGATTAGTGTTACTCAAATTATATCCACGCACATCATTGGTTACATTTTGATAACCGTACCAGCCACCGTTGTTCTGGATCATAATATCCACTGTGGTGGCATCACTGTAATACCAGTATGTGCCATTGGCTGGATCAATATTGGGTTGACTAGCAGAAGCAGTATAGACAAATGTAGGCGATGTGACCCAATTGCTAAGTGTTAATCCTGTGCCATCAACATCAGTTTGACGTATACCTCTTATTGGCTGTTGTGTAGTAGGATTAACTAAAACAAAACCTGCATCAGTCAATGGGGTATTGGTTCCATCTACCAAGTAAATATCACCGCCGGCGGCATGTGTAAACACAATTTGGCCAGCATCATTGACGTCGGCACTGACATTAGGAACCCCGGCGGCACTGACCGCCGAAACAAAATCTGCAGCGCCAATTGGGTTAGTACCTGTGATAGTAACTGTCACAGCCGCTGCTACTGTAGCCGTTTCAGGTTGAGTGGCTGCCAGTGTAAATTCAGAACCAGATACAAACACAGGATCAACTACATAGCCTGTGATCACCGTGGCACCAGGTGCCAGACGTTCTAAAACTTGGAATCCGCCGGTGCTATTTTTATACGGGTCAATCTGAGCATACGTGGTGCCAGCAGGAATAGCCGAGCCACCAGTTACTGGATCTAAAGCATACAAAGCAGCTGCATCGCTGGCATACACTGTACAGGCTTGTAGCACAAATGCACCCAAGGTACTGTTATAACGTTTAATTTCAATCAACATACCGCGATTAACAGCATTGGTTTGTTGGAATACACTGCCAGTAGGTTCTGGTTGTGTGTCTGTGGTACGCCATCTTGGTGCTTGATAATTGGCTCCGGCAAAATACTCAGGAGCTGCGTATTGATTGCTTGTGATACCTAAGGTGGCAAGAGGTGTACCCGTGACATTATTAATAGCGATAACACCTTGACCTTCTGTACTGCCATCATTAGTGGCTGTACTGTCTGCGTATAACGTTAATTTTCCACCGATGTTGGCAGCATAAACACCCGGAATAGTACTATTGCTGAGGGCATTAATTTGACTGGCCAAGTTTGCAACTGTGTTGTTAGGGCTAGAAGGAACTGTAATTGTAATGTCGTTGATGGCAAAACTATTGCCCACAGTTAAACTGGTTGGAGCCAACGTACCTTGCACAGTAGGCCAAGCTGTTTTCCATTCATCGCTACCAACTAAAACCCAGGTATTGTATAAATCAGCGGCACTGGCACCATCTTGTAGCCATCCAGGTGCCTGGGTAGCATTGGCAGGACCACCACGCTTGTAATACAATGGATTGTATATGCTGGTTGCTGTTACAGCATAGTCACCGATGCTGCCATAACTGGCCAACGGTACAGTGCTTAAAGTTTCTAAAAAGGCAGTATCTGTAATGACACTAGGTGTCATTTTGGTAAATGCAGATGTGGTTTGATTCCACTCATTGATTCCAAAAACACTGTTGGTAGTGTCAAACCAAAAGCTATTGTTGGCAGGAGCACCCACTGGACGACTTAGTGTTGCTGTAAGAGCAGCCAAGTCAATATCGGCTCGCATCACGTAGGCAATGTTAGTTACACCCAGGGCTGAATAACCAGCTAATAAACCGTATTCATTGAGTTCGTATCCATTGATAGGAGTACCAGCTGTGGTGTTGTAAAAGAACGGTACACCAAACGTAGATAACAGGTCTCTCTGACTTGTCATCAAATATAACTTGTTGGCGTTGACAGCCAATGTTCCTGGAGCAATTCCAGTACCGGCGCCAGAGATTTTGTTCTCTGCAGTTGCCAACAAAATAAACGGTACTGAGCTAGCAGCAGCGGGCGTGTAATTACTTTGGTCAATTACACTGACTTGTACACCTGGGGATATTAAGGCCATAACAAATTCCTTTTTATTAATAAAGATATTTATCGGTTAATACAAAAAGAACGGTATATTACATACCTTTGGCAAAGGTTTTGTCGTAAATAAACCATGAATCGACCCAATTGTACTGCTTGTAATCAGAGATTGTGTGCTATAAATTATATTCGAGATAGTCAGACCCACTATCGTAGTCGTTGCGACTACTGTATCAAAAGAGAACGTAAAATTAAGTTGCCGGAACCACGATGGAAAAGTACTGGATACAAGAAAAAAACCACATGTGATCACTGTGGGTTTAAAGCAAAATATAATGCACAATTATTAGTGTATCACGTGGATGGCAACCTCAATAATAGCGGTTTACGAAACTTAAAAACAGTTTGCCAAAATTGTGTGATTGAAATTAAGAAGTCGGATCTTCTATGGAAACCTGGAGATCTTGAACCAGATTTTTGACTTGGGCAAATAATGGATCAAGCCCATCAGCGTTGTTGTCAATAACAGCGTCAAATTCTGTACCAATCCAGGCCCATTCTGAGGGGTGTACATTTTGTGCCAGCATATAAGACATGGCAGATTGTATCTGTTGATTTGCAGCTACAGCCGATTCATACCAGTAAGGATCAGGACCACGAACTACACGAATTACAACGCCACCTGCATTTCTAACTGCCAGTATTTCGTTGGGGAAACGAACGTCTGTGATAACAATATCGTTGTGTGCCTTGGTTAGTTTATTTTCCAAACTGGCAATCCAGGTATCGTCATGGAATGATCGTCGAGCAACTTCTGTTCCCCATTGTTGTAAAACCAAACGAGGAGTCAAATCAGGCATATTTAAACGTTTGGCCCACCAAGCATCTACTTGTTCACGCCAGGCTCTGGACTCCGTTGTGCGGCCTTCTAGCAGTTCACGATCCCAGCCAAATACAGCGGCCACAGCATCTTTAAGAGTGGCAGCAAAACTGTCACGTTTGAAGCCATAGATGTTTTGTAGGTAGTCGGCTACGGTATCTTTTCCGGCACCTTGGAATCCAGCAATGCCAATGATCATCTGATTTCCTTTACATTCAAGTGCCGTAATGTATCCTGCAACATGTCAATTTGACGCCGGCAATCTTCTAATGCATGATGGCTAGTCGGTGGTTTAGGCAGTTCTGGCCATAGACTGTAAATGGTTCTGGCATCTCGCACATTGTAAAACTGCCAAGGCAAACTTTTACCATAACTTTTATAAGCATGTTCGAGTATGTTCATGTCGTAGGTTGGACCATTGGCCCAGATAAATTTGTGTTGCCATGCTAGTTTATATAAACTATCAAGTGCTTGGTCTAGATCCACACGACCTTCTTCCATAAATGCTTCAGCTTGTGCTTCGGGTTGAGTGGCCCACCAATCTATGGTGTCTTGCTGGATGTTACGATTTTCTTGGCTTTCCAAAGTGATACGGGCATAGTAACAACGATCGTAATAGCCCTTGCCAAATGGATCAAAACTTTGAGCCGCAATGGTTAAAATGGTCGCATCAGGCCCAGTTCCTAAACCTTCTATGTCAATCATCAATGAACTCATGCTAAGAGTATAGCATGATTTTAGAACAAAGTCTAGTGGTTATTAACCAATTACCCAGCTGAGTGGTTGTGAACCATCCACATAGTTTTTGAGCTCTTCGACACACTTGTCCATAGCAACCTGGGCTTCGCTTTTCATTGCGGCACCATTTAAACTGCCGCCCGATTGTGGGCCTGCGATTGTTGAAAATTTTTCACGTGCTTCGCCAACAATTAATTTGCAGTTGGCAGTAACATAGTCTCGGAGCCATTGAACAATTTGGAAATCACTCAACAAGTTAAATTCTGGTTTTAAATTGTAAGTCCACATCAATACTGCTTCGCCTGTGCCTTTTGGATCACGAATAAGTTGTAATTTTTTAGTCACCGGATTGTAGGTGTAGTTCATGTAGGCACCAAACATACGTCCGGCCAATTCCACATACTGACTGTAAAAGTCATAGGTGGCAAGACCGCCAGCCACGTTAAAATTCATTAGATACACGTTCATACTTGCTTGGCTAAACGGATCAAAGTTACTTGCAAATGGGCCGGTTGAATCGCCAAATGTTCTGCGGAAGATTTGACGCACACTTATAACTTCCTGCGGCATATCGTAGATATTAACATTGGTGACTAGTTCTAAAAAGGTATAGCTTTCTTCGTAGGCGTTTTGTGCTCGCTGACGATATACACCAATGGCACGCTGATAAGCCGCTTCATAGTGTTCAGCATCCAGCTCAATATCAATGATTTGATCGCCAAGTTGCAGGCGTACATAATCAAAAAGATTCTGTTTTAGTGTTTCTAAGCTGGATTGATTTTCTAAGGCCATGTAAGGGAGCTCCGTGTTCCCTGTATTTAGTAGTTTACCAAGCCCAAAGGATGATCAAATTGTCGTTGCCGCGGCCGTTGTATTTGGTTTCTGTGGCTTTGATTTCACCAAATGCTTTGCGGGCTGCTGGTTTGCCACCGCCAATGACTGCTCGGATCTGTTCAGCGGGTTTGCGTAGTGTTTTTTGTACAGTTGCCAGAGTGTCAAATCCTGCGATTGCACTACCTTTGACTGTGAAGGTACCAATGTGGCTGTCAGCCATGACATGTATTAATTTGCGTTTTGCTGTGTCATACAACCATGCTTCGCTGGCACCAACAAGTTTTGTTACTGGTTCAGATTTGAGTTTAAGTTCGTCGAATTCTCGAAGGAATTTAAATTTACGTGTGGTCTTTTCTGGACTGACAGCTTTCTTGGCACGAGGTTTGCGTTCAACTTTTTTAAGTTGTACATAACTGTTACAGTCGTTGATCACTGTTTCACAAAATTTAACACAGTTTTTTAATTGTAGTTTTGTAAGGTGGCTGTAGCCTTCAACTAGGTCAGCATCCGTACCCTCAATCACTTCATTAAATTCTGCTAGTCGCAATTCCCAAACAGCCGATACTGTACCAATCATGTTGGGACTAACATTCATACCACGCATTAACGCAATAGGTTTAAAATCTGCACTCATTTTAGCACCAGCAATAACAAAGTCATCAAACATGCCTTCTAGTTCGCCACAACACTCTGAAATTTTTTCACGCAAGTGATCTTGGATTGTTAATTTTGCCACGGCTGTATCTGCATCAACTTCACTTTGTGCCTTTTTAATTTCTTGTTTGACTTTGAGCATGGCACTAATCTGTTCGTCAACAATGCCCTGTTCGTGTTCGTTGAGTACCAACCCAAGCAAGGTCATGCGACATACCCAGGCTGGAGTTACGCGGATCTGGCTGTCTGGAATACCACGCATGGTCTTGGCATCTGCCTTGCGGCCGTTGTGCTCTAGGTAATGACACAGCATTTCTTTGGCATCTTTTTTACCGTAGTGATAGTTGTACCACTGGAATGCGTTGGCCAAACTGCTGAGACGATTGTCCTCTGTGGGTTGAAATTTCCACTCAGGTTCGTGCCCTACATATTTGGTTTCAGCACCCTTGGGGTTTAGTCTTTTGATTTCGTTTGATTTTGCCATAGTGTTATTGTATAGTAAAGTTTGTGTAAGGTCAACCGAGCAGGTTAGCAAAGGTTATGTGTTGTTCTAAATTTGTAAGTAAATCGTGAACTTTTTGTACCAACTCACGATATTTGGGTGTTTCTCGGTGCATCCTGCGACATTCTACACTTTCCATATCTGCGGCCACAACGGCTTGATCTACTGCTCGAACCATTTTAAGCAGGTCACGTCGGGCCACTTTGTTTTTGACCTGCGCTATGTGCTTTTCTGCACTGTCCAAGCGTTGAAATAATTCGTCCATTTTGTAATTATACAATCATTTGAGTTTCAAGTCAATCTAACCCATAAATACATGACTATGCCTAGATTATCAATGTGGCGTCCTAACAGGACGAATGATTACCAATTTATTGACCGTACAGTTTCAGAAATGTACACTGTTGGTGGACTAGATATTTACGTCCACAAATACCTGGGTCCACAAGGTGCCGGCACAGACAACGGCAATAATGATGCCACCATTCCCAACTATGCTACAACCAATCCCTTATTCATTGAAGATTTGTTGTTGTTGGAAAACCGCGATAGAGTTTATGCGCCAGACGTGTTTGTCATGCGTGGCGTATATCGTACCCAAGACATAGATTTTGATCTAACACAATTTGGCTTGTTTTTAAATGGTGATACCTTGTTTATCACATTCCACTACAATGACATGATTGACACCTTTGGACGCAAACTCATGTCAGGAGATGTGATTGAGGTTCCTAACTTAAAAGATTATCATCCCTTAGATACTGCCCTGGTCAAGGCGTTGCCTAGGTATTACGTGATCCAAGATGCTAATTTTGCGTCAGAAGGATTCAGTGTTACTTGGTTGCCACACCTATGGCGAGTCAAGGCCACACCCATGGTCAATGCTCAAGAATACAGCCAGATTATCGATCAACCATTTATGCCAGAAAATATCTGGGATCCTGGTAATTTTTATCCGCAAGGCGAAGTGGTCAACAACGGTGGTATCTACTATACCGCTAATAAAAATGTTCCGCCTGGTACTGATATTACCAACACTGAATATTGGACAGTGACCACACCTGCCACAGTAGGTGATAAACAAACAACCAGACCTCGTGATTTACAGATCAATGATGCTATACTTACACAGGCCTATGAGGATGTTCCACTCAGTGGCTACGACAATGTTAAATTTTATATCTTGCCCACCGGACCCAATGGTGAACCCGGCAGTGCTGGACTCACTGCTGACAATACTACAAATACCGTAGACGGCACACAGCCTGGTGAGGGAATTACGCCTAAAGGATTTGGCTACGCACAAGGATATCTTACAGGATCAACTCATGCCCCAAACGGATTACCAGTTACTCCAGGTGTACAATTTCCGCCCACACCAGTAGCCGGTAACTACTGTCTGCGGCTGGACTATTTCCCCAATCGTCTGTTTAGATTTGATGGGCGGGCTTGGTTGGCCATCACCGACAATGTGCGTACTGATCTTGACTATGCTACCTTGGCACTTACACAACGAGCCAGCTTTGTAAACAATACCTACACAGTGCCTACTACAGACATTGGTAACATTCCAAGTCGACAAAGTCTTAGTAAGATTTTGGAAATTCAACCCGATAACGGTGACCAAGGTGGCAATATTACACCTGCCAACCCAAGACCTCCAGGGAGATAATATGATTATCTATAAAATTACTAATTGCATTAACGGTAAGATATACATTGGTCAAACTGTTCAAACCAATCCAAAAATGCGTTGGTATAGTCACCAAGCTGATGCTCGCAAAGGTAAAAAGAGTCATCTATATGATAGTATGAGAAAACATGAAGTAGAAAATTTTTTATGGGAAATAATTGATCAAGCAGATACAGTAGAACAACTAAGTGAACTTGAAGCTAAATGGTTGAATCACTATCGCTTGGGTGGCGAAGTTTATAATAATCGCGAAGCTGGAGGCAACAAAACACACAACGCAGAAAGTATTGAAAAGATGCGCAGGGTCAAGAAAGATGAACACGCTCAAAGAAGAAGAGAAGGCCGAGAAGGTGGGTGGAAAAGACGAGATGGTGGTCCAATGAAGGGCAAGATACATAAAGAAAGCACAAAAATTTTAATGAGTCAATCAGCATATACTAGAGAAGCTCGTAAAAGAGGAGAACTATAGTGGCGTCCTTCTTTTATGACCAACAAATACGACGCTTTCTGTTACAGTTTGCCAGAGTGTTCAGCAACTTTGATGTGGAGTATGGTGCCAACCAAGCCGGGCAAGGTCCCGGAAGTGATGTAGATACCTTGGTACGTGTTCCGGTACGCTACGGTGATTCTAGTCGACAAGCACAGACCATATTGCAAAACAATTCGGCCAATGACATGCCGTCAACTCCAATGATGTCATTTTATGTGACAGATTTAAAATATGATCGCCCACGTATGCAGGAACCTTATTTCGTGGACAACATCAGAGTAAGACAACGCACCTATGACACGGCCACAGACACTTACGAAACCACGCAAGGCAACGCATTTACTATTGAACGTGCTATGCCTGTGCCATATGAAATGACTATAAATCTTGACATATGGACCAGCAACACCAATCAAAAAATGCAGTTACTGGAACAGATCTTAACTTTGTTTAACCCAGGTTTAGAAATCCAAAGCACTGACAACTACATTGATTGGACCAGCCTGACTGTGCTGTATCTTAAAGATGTGCGTTGGACCAGCAGGACTGTGCCTATTAATACTGACAATCCTATTGATGTTGCTACATTATCGTTTACTTTGCCCATGTGGATTACTCCACCAGCCAAGGTCAAGAAGTTGGGCGTGGTTGAACGTATTATTGCCAGTGTGTATGACGCACAAGGCGATCTCACCAATGCCCTAACCAACAGCGATTTATTGTTGGGTACACGGCAACGATTTACACCATATGGCTACCAAATTTTATTGATCGATGGCAAACTACAGGCCCTACGCCAACAACAGGTCATAGACGAACCCAACGAGAGTTTGGTGCCACCTGACAGTCCATCTAGTAATTTATTATGGCACAGTGTGATAGGTATGTACGGTACTTTGCGTCCTGGAATCAGTTATGTTACCCTAGAACAACCAGATGGCACTGACGTAAGTGGTACCGTAGCCTATGATCCCACCGATGATAGATTTTTGTTGTTTACTGTAGACACTGGAACTGTTCCACCCAATACCTTGGCGGCAGTTACGGCTGTGATTGATCCTCTTACCAGCGGTCCAGGTGATGGATTGGCTGTGGCTGCAGCAGGCCAACGGTATCTGTTTACACAGGCCACAGGATCATACGATAACCCAGGGTTAACCAATCCTGATGCCTGGGCCGGTACAGGCGGCCAACCATTGATAGCCCGTGCCAATGATATTGTAGAATACACTGGCACACAGTGGCAAGTTTCTTTTGACAGTGTTTCAAGTCCAGATAATATACAGTATGTCACAAATATTACTACAGAATTACAATATCGTTGGACTGGCTCAGCGTGGGTCAAGAGTTATCAAGGACTTTATCAGGGAGGCTCGTGGAGTCTAGTATTATAAAAGCGGTAGGAGTTTGGTTTTATGCTATTAACACCCGCCGGTATCTATATCTCATGCGTAGCGATCCCAAACATCCAGGTGCCTGGGGCTTGCCCGGGGGTCGTGTGGAGGCTGGAGAAACTTTACTGGATGCTATGAATCGCGAATGCCGTGAAGAATTAGGATTTGTTCCAGAATATTTTAGAATGATTCCTTTGGAAAAATTTACCACAGTGGATTCTGGATTTGAATACCATACTTTTTTCTGTATTGTTGACACGGAATTTCAACCGGTACTGAACAACGAACACTTGGGCTATGCTTGGATTGATTCGGGTACCTGGCCCAAACCCATGCATCCAGGCCTATGGTCAACTGTGAATTTTGACGCGGTGCAAAGCAAGATTCTAACTATAGAAGCCAGTGTTCAAACGTCGCAATAACCGATAAAGTCTCGGTAGGTCATTGTTTGTGTGTTAAAACAATTGACCCATACATCGGGCATACGAGTTGCTTCTCCTACTAGATAAAATTTAACTCCGGCATAGGAAGAAAATATATCGGCAATCTGTCCAATCCAGCTGTCATTGCCTCCGTTGGTTTCATCAGTGTAGCCTAATAAAAATATTTCTCGGTGACCATCAAACGCAGCAAGATATATCACAGTGGCCAAGTCAATCAATCTAGGACGATATGGAATTAGATAAAATTCTCCTGGGTTGGCAATACAATTTCGTGGAGTGGTATAAACAATGTTGTCTCGTTGATAACCCGTTTCTAGAATTTTATTCAGATTATCTAGTTGTGTTTCTACTGCAAAATCCAATCGCATTTCGTGAGCAATTGCACCAGTGCCATAGACTTGCAATTTTTTTGAACCTAATAGTCCGCCACGATGACGTTGCAATATTGTATAGTTAAACTGTTGTCGGTCTAAATTGCTACCAATACAGGCAGCACGACCAGAGATATGTTGGTTTTCAATGGGGTTTGGAATCCATTCGCGTGTTTCTGTTTTTTTACCGCCGGACCAGGTTGATTCAAGTATGACAAATTCGCCAGCATAGTCAGATCTGTATCTGGCTTGCATTATGTGTTGCCTACTGCTACTTCTATTACTCCCGGTTCTGTTGAATTGTATTCTTCTAAGGCTTTACCAACGATACAACCGGGCTGGTATAAATTTGTATTCAGAGCTTGAGCAACTCCGGGCCTATCACTGGATACCAATCGATCACCTTTGCGTATTGTGCCAACTACTGAACAAGGAACTCGACCAACCAGGGCCACTTGTACAGCATTGACACAGGTAAGTGTGCTGTTCATCAAGTAGCTGGGATTTGTACTCACAATGCCAGCCACTTGGGTGCTGTGTGACTGTGTTGTGATTGTGACTTCTTCAGTTCCGCCAAAATCAAGCACAGTTCCAGGAGTATATTCTGAGTCAGCACAATACATCTCTGCCAAGTCAGCGTATTGTGCTGAAGTTGCTTTGGCAAATATTGTGTTGAACGATAAGGTTGAGCTACCAATATTGGATGTGGCATTGGCAGTTGGCATGATATTAGCATTAAAAGTAACATTACCAGTACCGTTTGCGATAACATTAACATTGCCATTGGCTGCAGTTGTTTGCAAATCAAGATTACCAGTGTTATCAACTATTATGCCAGTTACAATCAAGTTGCCACCATTTATGTTGCCGGTGGCACTGATCAATCCGCCTGTTAAGATGTTACTACCTGTAATATTTCCGCTGGTAATTGTGCCGGTTGTTGATATTACATTTGATCCTAGTGTGGCCAAGTTGGAATTGCTATATCCAGCTGGTAGGCCAGTTAACGCTGAGCCGTTACCAATGATATAAGCACCAGTTATGTTACCAGCAGTCGAAACACTTGCTGGAGCAAACGATCCTACTACCAATGATCCACTGGCAATAACGTTGCCGCCGGTGATATTACCCGAAGCTGATATACCTGTTGTGCCGTCTAATGAAAGTGCCATGTTGCGTTCCTTTTATCCTATATTTAGCTATTTTTTACCAATAACGGCCATTTTAGTCGCGGCCAACTACTACTTGTATCACCGCATCGCCATCACTGTCGGCCAATGCTTTACCGATAATAGTGCCCGCACGGGCTTCGTTGTTGGCTTTGGCTCGACCGTTGCCAGCTGACACCATCAAGTCGCCCTTGCGCACTTGTCCTGTTACTTTAGTAGGCACGCGACCTTGCAGAGCCACGGCAACTACATGATCACCTGTTTGCCCAGCGTTCATCAAGTAACTTGGATTTGTACTAACCACACCTGCTACACGAGTACAATTTTCAAGGTTGCAAACTGTGACTTCTTTAGACCCGCCAAAGCAAAGAACAGTGCCCGGTTCGTAAACTGCATCAGCTTCATAGTTTTCTGCCAAGTCGGCATATTGAGCTGAAGTAGCCTTGGCAAACACGGTATTAAAATAAATGCTAGAATTGCCAATATTACCTATACCATTTCCGTTACCGTTGACAATATTGCCCATGGTGATGTTACCAGTGCCTGCACTGAGATTTCCACCAATGATTGTGCCTGTACCAACTGATAAGTTGCCGCCGGTGATATTACCTGTGGCACTGTAGCTGGCTGCTGTGCTTGCACCAGTGATAGAAATTGCGCCGCCAGTTACAATGTTGCCACCAGTTACGTTACCACTAACACTTACGCTTGTACCTGTGATTACACCACCAACCAAACTAGCGGCTGTGGTTGTTCCTGTGACACTTGTTGAACTACCGGTGATTACACCACCCACAACACTGGCAGCAGTAACACCACCACTGACACTTAAACTAGTGCCGACAATATCTGTACTACCGTTTGTATAAGTGTATAGAGTTGACGAGTCTGGAATCGTGATATTATATGCGTTTCCTACGTTTACTGGACCAATTAACAGACCGTTAATATTGCCGGCTACAGCGATGTTGGCACTAATGGTTTTTGGAGTAGCTAATGCTCCATTGACGATCAATGCTCCGGTGCTGAATACAGCCAAATTTGCTGCGCCACCTGTTGTGACTGCCACATCTCCGCCGGGTGTGGTTACCCATACATTACTGGTGCCGTTTTCAATTTTTGTCACGCCGCTGGCTGTAATACCGGTCAATGCCGATCCATTACCAATGAAGTAACCTGCTGAAATGTTGCCAGTGCCACTCACAGTGCCTGAACCAAATAGGACATTGCCACCTGTGATATTACCGCTGACACTAACACTGCTTCCAGTGATTACACCACCAACTGTTGAAGCGGCAGTTTGTGTACCTGTGACACTGGTACTGCTGCCTGTTATAACACCACCCACAGTACTGGCGGCGGTTTGACTTCCAGTGACACTTGTTGAACTACCGGTAATAACACCACCCACAGTTGAGGCTGCTGTAACAGCACCACTAACACTGGCACTGGCACCTGACACTGCACCTGTTACACTGGCACTGCTACCGGTAATAACACCACCCACAGTACTGGCTGCTGTTTGTGTTCCGGTTACTGAACTACTTGATCCGGTAATAACACCACCCACAGTGCTTGCGGCTGTGACAGTGCCAGTTACACTTACTGTGGTACCGGTGTGATTTGTTGCTGAAATATTACCTGATGTGATGTTGCCACTTACACTTAAACTTGTGAGTGTGCCAACCGAGGTCAAACTAGAGGTGACCACACCTGAGTTCAATACTGTACCTGTTAAACTATTGGCGTTGACGCTGCTGGCGGCGATGCCAGTCAATGCCGACCCATTACCAATGAAGTAACCTGCTGAAATGTTGCCAGTGCCACTCACAGTGCCTGAACCAAATAGGACATTGCCACCTGTGATATTACCAGTAACACTAACACTGCTTCCAGTTATAACACCACCCACAACACTTGCGGCAGTGGTTGTTCCTGTGACACTTGTTGAAGTTCCAGTGATTACTCCACCAACAACACTTGCGGCTGTAGTAGTGCCAGTGACACTTGTTGAACTACCGGTGATTACTCCACCAACAACGCTGGCAGCTGTGGTTGTTCCTGTGACACTTGTTGAAGTTCCGGTAATTACGCCGCCTGCTACTGACGCGGCCGTGACTCCACCACTTACACTTGCACTTGCTCCACTTACCGCACCGGTTACACTAGAGCTTGATCCAGTTATGACGCCACCAACTGTACTAGCAGCAGTTTGAGAACCAGTGACACTTGAACTTGATCCAGTTATGACACCACCTGCTACACTGGCAGCAGTTACACCACCACTTACACTGGCACTTGCACCACTTACCGCGCCGGTTACAGATGTTGAACTTCCGGTGATTACTCCACCCACTGTACTTGCGGCAGTTTGTGTGCCAGTGACAGAAGTAGAAGTTCCTGTGATTACTCCGCCCACTGTTGAGGCAGCAGTTTGTGTGCCTGTAACACTGACTGTGGTTCCTGTGTGATTAGTGGCACTTATGTTGCCACCTGTGATATTTCCAGTTGAACTAATTAATCCACCGGTTAACACGTTACCACCAGTGACGTTTCCACTGGCACTGGTTACACCTTGTACATTTAATCCATTACTGGCTACCCAAAGATTGGATGAACTGCTATAGGTCAACGAAATGTATTCACTACCAGCCGGACCGACCCCAATACCACCACCATTGGCAGCTGCGGCAGTGGCCGCATTGTTGGCCACATTAATAGTTAAGTCGTTTGTAGTGACATTATTACTGTTGATATAGGTCACATTACCAGTAACACTCAAGTTACCAGCGATAATCACATTGCCATCAGACCCGCCAGTTCCATTGGGATCAATAATTAAAGTCTGGCCGGAACTGACAATATTGGCACCGGTGATTGTGATATTGCCATTGGTCAATGCTGTAGTGGCCACAATATTGGCGCCGGTGACGTTGCCAGTGACACTGGCACTTGATCCTGTTATGACTCCGCCAACCACTGATGCGGCTGTGACTGTGCCAGTTACGCTGGTTGAGCTACCTGTTATAACACCACCCACAGTTGATGCGGCAGTAACTGTTCCTGTGACACTGGCACTGCTGCCTGTTATAACACCACCCACAGTTGATGCGGCTGTGACTGTGCCAGTTACGCTGGTTGAGCTACCTGTTATAACACCACCCACAGTTGATGCGGCAGTAACTGTTCCTGTGACACTGGCACTGCTGCCTGTTATAACACCACCCACAGTACTGGCAGCAGTTTGTGTTCCTGTTACTGATGTGCTTGTACCAGTAATAACACCGCCGGCTACACTGGCGGCTGTGACTCCACCTGATACACTGGCACTGGCACCCGATACTGCGCCAGTTACCGAACTTGAACTTCCAGTGATTACTCCGCCCACAGTTGACGCCGCTGTTTGTGAGCCAGTGACACTGGTACTTGATCCTGTTATGACTCCACCGACCACACTGGCAGCAGTAGTAGTGCCAGTAACACTTGTTGAAGTTCCGGTAATTACTCCGCCTGCCACTGACGCGGCTGTTACACCACCAGTGACACTTACCGCAGTTCCTGTGTGATTTGTTGCTGAAATATTACCGCCAGTGATATTGCCACTCACTGACAACGAGGTTAGTGTACCAACTGAGGTCAAACTGGATGTGACCACACCTGAGTTCAATACTGTACCTGTTAGGCTGTTGGCATTGACGCTGGTGGCTGTGACACCAGTCAACGCTGACCCATTACCAATGAAGTAACTGGCGGCAACGTTGCCAGTAACACTTACGTTGGCACCAGTATTGACATTGCCTGTACCGTTGGGTGTCAACACAATATTGCCGTTGCCTGCTGAGGTATTGATGTCCAACTGACCTGTATCGGTAATAGCCCCACTTAAAATTAAATTACCGCCGGTGATGTTGCCAGTGGTCACTGTTAGGCCGGTTCCTGTTAATGTAGTACCGTTGATTGTTCCTGTAACTGACACACTTGTACCAGTGATCACACCACCCACAGTACTGGCTGCTGTTTGTGTGCCAGTAACGCTTGTACTAGTGCCGGTGATTACTCCACCAACAACACTTGCACCTGTTATTGCACCGGTTACTGATACCACACTACCTACGTGGCTTGCACCAGTAACTGTACCACTAACACTGACTGTGGTTCCTGTGTGATTGGTAGCGGCAATGTTGCCGCCGGTGATATTTCCAGCCACACTCAGTGCAGATCCGCCGGTGTTGGCTATGAACACCTGAGCATTGCCCAAGAACTGCACTGTTGAATTGCCGGCCACTGGACCAATGTTGATATTGGTGTTTGAGTTGGCAGCGCCCAGGGTTCCTATGTCAATGGTTTTGATACTGCCCGCTGCAGTAACACCGTTGCCAATGGCAATGGTCGAGTTGACTGTGCTACGACCAATAAGGATGGCACTAGTTTGGTTTACGCCACCCATGGTGATAAGTCCTGATGTTGTACTGGTTCCAAGGTTAGTTGCGCCGGTTGTGGTGCTGTTGGTTATTCCCCCGCTGACGCTGAGAGAAGTGCCTGTGATTACGCCACCTACAGTTGAGGCAGCTGTTTGTGCGCCAGTTACACTTGTACTAGTGCCTGTGATGACTCCACCAGCTACGCTGCCTGCTGTTACTGTGCCTGTGGTACTTATAAAACCACCTGCTGCTAATTGAAGATTTCCGCCGTTTATGTCGCCGGTGACGCTTGCGGCGGCTGCTCTAACTGTGCCACTTGCTGAAACGTTACCTGTTGCAATATTACCAGTGGTACTAGTTGAAATGTTGCCAGTGACGCTGACACTAGTTCCTGTGATCACACCACCAACGGTTGAGGCGGCAGTAACGGTGCCAGTGACACTTGTACTTGAACCTGTGATGACTCCACCAACAGTACTAGCAGCTGTTTGAGTTCCTGTTACGCTTGTTGAGCTACCGGTAATGACTCCACCACTTACCGAAGCGGCTGTAACACCACCTGATACTGATGTACTTGTTCCAGTGATAACACCTCCCACAGTTGAGGCGGCAGTGACGGTGCCAGTTACTGAACTACTTGAACCGGTTATAACCCCACCCACTGTTGAAGCGGCTGTTTGTGTTCCTGTTACTGAAGTACTTGTACCTGTGATAACTCCACCTACAACACTGGCAGCTGTCACGGCACCAGTTACACTTACTGTGGTACCTGTATGATTTGTTGCTGAAACGTTACCAACAGTAGCATTACCACTGGCACTTAAACTTGTTAATACGCCAACTGAGGTCAAACTTGATGTGACTACACCTGAATTTAATACAGTACCTGTTAAGCTATTGGCATTGACACTGGTGGCTGTAATACCAGTTAGTGCTGAACCATTACCAATAAAAAAACTACCAGTGATGTTGCCGGTGGCACTTACAATACCACCTGTTAGGATATTACCACCGGTAACGTTGCCCGTGGCTGTGACAAATGTATCTACTGTTACATTACCATAAATTCGAGTACCGGAGTTGAGTTTTGCCATAGTTTCGTATTTATCGTAAGTTAAATGCCGTATCTTCCACGCAGGGCGTTGAAATTGGTAGTGACTTCATCGGCTGTTAAAATGCGATTATACATTTTTACACCTTCAAAATACCCATTTCCATAATTTCCAGCTGTACTGTAGGTAGCACCAAGTCTAAATGTGCCACTTCCGGTATAAGCAGCCGCAGTTTGCAGTGGTGTGCCGGATTGAGCCACTGCGTTGAGATAGAAACCTTTTGTGTAGGGGCTGCTGTTGTTGTAGGTGAATATCATATGATACCAGACGCCGGTGCTGGTTGCCACGGTAAAATCGGTGTCGTTGCCAAACATACCAAATCGTATTGCGGTATTGGTAGTGTACCAAATATGTAACCCTTGATTCACGGCAGTAGTCCCTTGCCCAAATATAGCAAAACCGTTTAACACGTTTTGATTGACCCAGGCTTCAAGAGTAAAATTCTGTTGTAAATTCAACGATGCTGTTGTGGCAGTTTGATCTGTTCCATTGAATAAAAAGGTGCCTCCACCAATTTTACTGTTAAAAGTAGGACTGTTGGTCAGTGTGCCGGTATTGGATTGTCCGCTTAGGTCAGTCCAGGTGCTGCCTGAGCCACTGTAACTGGCAGTTTGTCCAGAATCTAACCAAAGTTGTAAACTGGTATCTACCACAGGTGCTCCGGTAAATTCATCAAAGCCGCCACTGTTGACCAACAAGGTTCCAGAATTTTGTTGTCGTTGAACCACTGGCATTTGAGTTGCAGTGATGGCCGTTTTTTCATATCTACTACGCAGGGCATTGTAATTTTGTGCCACTTCAGCCGCAGTCAAGGCACGATTGTACACTGAGAATGCACCAATGCTACCACTGGCATAGGCTGTTGTGCCACTCATATTGGTACTATCCTGTGACATCAAAGCAAAAAATGTGTTGGCGCCCGGAGCACTCCAGATAATAGCACTGGATCCCACACTGGTGCCGTTGATGTAGGCTGTGGCTGTGGTTCCATTATAAGTGATCACCAGGTTGTACCAGGCATTTAAACTTTGAGCACTTGAAGCAATCACAGTGTTTGTGCCTGTCCATTGTCCAAGATATATCAATCCTGCCGCAGTAATTTCTATAGCAGTGTAATGATATGATGTGTTAGGGGTTGACTGTCCATCTACTGATACTATCTGCCCAGCACCTGTGGGATAAACCCAGATGTTTATGCTGTAGGTATTGGTTGTGGTAGAGTTGAACAGCGTGGTAGCTGTGGTGGCATACTGACTGCTGGCGCCAGCAAATGTTATGACTCCGCCGCTGGTGAGTGAACTAAAGGTTGGAGAGTTAGTGAGAGTGTAGTTTTTACCATTACCGCTGAGATCGGTCCAAGTGGCACCGGAACCTGAGTAACTGGCAGTTTGTGCGGCATCCACCCAAACCATTAGATTGGTGTCGACAACAGGTGCTCCTGTGAATTCATCTAGCGTTCCAGCATACACTGTGGTTGATGCTGTACGAAATTTTGCAGGAGTGATAGAGGTATTTTCGTCAAAGATACCATTGACCAATAATGTTCCTGTATTGGTAAGTCTTGTGGCTATTGGCATTTTACAGGAACAATGTGTCTAAACTTGTGGCACTATTATTATAGTAGGTCCAGACTCTAGCACCAGTGGCATTGGCCCAGGTCACACCAGTGGCATTGCCTATGTTGACGTTACCGGTTATGGATGCAAGACCAGCAGTGATCAAGTTGCCGCCGGTGACATTACCGCTTAAACTGGCCGTTGATCCTGTAATAACACCACCTACGGTGCTAGCGGCAGTGACGGTGCCAGTTATACTTACTGTAGTACCTGTGTGATTGGTGGCACTGATATTGCCACCAGTGATGTTGCCACTAACGCTTGCGGTGCCACTTGTAACCGTTCCAGTAGAACTTATAAGCAATACGTTGGCTGTGCCTGCCGAGCTAATGGTCACATTGGAGTTGCTGGCAACTACTACGTTACTGGTACCATT
>Ga0209500_10000812_pt1 | contig 25374 bp, 14 predicted proteins | sample S_140212_EF_Meta_FD_187323 | JGI IMG/M metagenome (GOLD analysis project Ga0209500, IMG submission 187323) | Freshwater microbial communities from Lake Simoncouche, Canada to study carbon cycling - S_140212_EF_MetaG (SPAdes) (version 2) | ecosystem: Environmental > Aquatic > Freshwater > Lake ...
GGGGCAGTTACTGATATTAAGGTTTATCTTAAGTAATTGTTGGGTAGCGATTTGTAAGATAAACTTACTTTTTTTGACAAAGTCCAATTCTTGACCTTCGTAAGGTCAGATGCGCGACCCGGAAGCCACCCTCCGCCAGCATGACCTGCCCGTGACGGCGCAGCGTCTCGCCGTCCTCCGGGCGGTCTCTCAGCACCCCCACGCCACCGCGGATGACCTCGCGGAGAGCGTGCGCGGCGAGCTAGGCACGATTTCCCGTCAGTCAGTCTACAACGTCCTGAACGTACTCACGGACAAGGGCATCATCCGCCGTATCCAGCCGGCTGATTCCGCCGCCCTCTACGAAGACCGCATCGGCGACAACCATCACCACCTCGTCTGCCGTTCCTGCGGTAAGACCGAAGATGTCTGCTGCGCCGTCGGCGACGCCCCATGCCTCACGGCCCATTCGCACCACGGCTTCAAGATCGACGAAGCCGAAGTGATCTACTGGGGCACCTGCCCGGCCTGCCAGCAGAAGCCCCGCGACTAACCTCCCCTTTCCCCTCAAACCACCATGCATAACCGATATAAAACCCTGAAGCTTCTGGCGCTCGCCGCCTTGACGCTTACGTTAACCCCAGGCCAACTCATGGCCCAAGCCACCCCTTCCACTCCAACCAAAAAACCCGATATGTCCGACATCTCCAAATGCCCCGTGATGGGCACCCCCGCTCCCGCGAATCGGCACACCGCCGCTGCGGCCATGACCAACCGCGACTGGTGGCCGAACCAGCTCAACCTGCACATCCTGCACCAGAACAACCAGAAGGGCAACCCGATGGGTGCGGCCTTCAACTACTCCGAAGAATTCAAGAAGCTCGACCTCGAAGCCCTGCGCAAGGACCTCAAGGTACTCATGACCGACTCTCAGGAATGGTGGCCGGCCGACTACGGTCACTATGGCCCCTTCTTCATCCGCATGGCCTGGCACTCCTCCGGCACCTACCGCACCACCGACGGCCGCGGCGGCGCCGGTTACGGCACGCTGCGTTTCGCCCCGCTGAACAGCTGGCCGGATAACGCCAACCTCGACAAGGCCCGTCGCCTCCTCTGGCCCATCAAGCAGAAGTACGGCAGCAAGATCTCTTGGGCTGACCTGATGGTCCTCACCGGTAACGTCGCCCTCGAAGACATGGGCTTCCCGACCTTCGGCTTCGCCGGCGGACGCGCCGACGTCTGGGAAGCGCAGGAAGACATCTACTGGGGTCCTGAGACCGAATGGCTCGGCGACAAGCGCTACTCCGGCGATCGCCAGCTGGCCAACCCGCTCGGCGCCGTCCAGATGGGCCTGATCTACGTCAACCCCGAAGGCCCTAACGGTAAGGCTGACCCGCTGGCTTCGGCCAAGGACATCCGCGAGACCTTCGCCCGCATGGCCATGAACGACGAAGAAACCGTCGCTCTTATTGCCGGTGGTCACTCCTTCGGTAAAGCCCACGGGGCCGCCAAGCCCGAGGGTAATGTCGGACCCGAACCCGAAGGCGCTCCGCTCGAACAGATGGGCCTCGGTTGGAAGAACAAGTTCGGTAAGGGCAACGGCGCGGACACAATCACCAGCGGCCTCGAAGGCGCGTGGACGAGCACCCCTGCCCGCTGGTCCTACCAATACCTGAGCAACCTCTGGAACTACGAGTGGGTCCTCACCAAGAGCCCGGCCGGAGCCCAGCAATGGACGCCCAAGGACGGCGCGGCCGCTGGCACGGTGCCCGACGCACATGACAAGTCGAAGCGTCACGCTCCGATGATGTTCACCACCGACATCGCCCTGAAGGTGGATCCGGCTTACGCCAAGATTACCAAGCGCTGGGTCGAGAATCCGAAGGAGTTCGAAGTAGCCTTCGCCAAGGCCTGGTACAAGCTCACTCACCGCGACATGGGGCCCTATGTGCGCAGCCTCGGACCGCTCGTACCTCCGGCCCAGCTCTGGCAGGATCCAATCCCGTCCGTCGACCACCCGCTGGTTGACGCCGCTGACGTCGAAGGCCTGAAGCAGGCCGTGCTCGCCACGGGACTCGCCAACTCGCAGCTCGTCTCGGTCGCTTGGGCTTCCGCCTCGACCTTCCGTGGTAGCGACAAGCGTGGCGGCGCCAACGGCGCCCGCATTCGCCTAGCCCCGCAGAAAGATTGGGAAGTCAACAACCCGGCCGAACTCGCCAAGGTGCTCGCGGCCCTCGAAAAGGTGCAGGCTTCCTTCAATGCGTCCGCTAAGGGCGGCAAGAAGGTGTCCATGGCTGACCTGATCGTCCTCGCCGGCAACGCCGCCGTCGAAGCCGCCGCCGCCAAGGCGGGCACGCCAGTCAAGGTGCCCTTCCACCCCGGCCGCACCGACGCCACCCAGGAGATGACTGACGTCGCCTCCGTGAGCGTGCTCGAGCCCAAGCATGACGGCTTCCGGAACTTCCTCGGCCGCAAGCTTGACCGCCCGGCTCCGGAGAACCTCGTCGACCGTGCCCAGCTCCTGACGCTCTCCGCGCCGGAGATGACCGTGCTCGTCGGCGGCATGCGTGCGCTGGACACCACCGTAGGCTTCCCCGGCCTCGGCGTGATGACCAAGCAGCCCGGCGCCCTGACCAACGATTTCTTCGTCCACCTCCTCGACCAGTCCGTGGTCTGGGAGAAGGCGAAGATCTGCGAGCACTTCTTCGAAGGCCGTGATAGCAAGACCGGCCAGGTGAAGTGGACCGCCACCTCGGTGGACCTCGTCTTCGGCTCCAACTCGCAGCTCCGCGCCCTGTCCGAGGTCTACGCCAGCGCCGACGGCCAGACGAAGTTTGTCCACGACTTCATCGCCGCCTGGACGAAGGTCATGAACCTCGACCGCTTCGACGTCGCCAAGAAGTAAGCGCCCCGCGCCCTTCTCCTCCACGGCCCGCCTTTTCGGCGGGCCGTTTTGTTTGCCCAAGACAATGAAGGTTCCGACCGACTTTGGGGTCATTGAATTTTTGTGACAAAACCGCGACCTCACCCTACTTCTAAGACCGCATGGATAGCCTCACCCAACAACGCATCCTCGATGGCGATCTCGATGCCTATGGCAAGGTCGTGCGGGCGCATCAGGACATGTTACTGGGCTACGCGTTGCGTCGCTTGGGTGACTGGACGCTGGCGGAAGAGATGGTGCAGCTGACCTTCATCCGTGCCTATCAGCGTCTGGCCGATTTTCGGCCGGGAGAGGAATTCGGCATATGGCTTTGCGTCACCTGTAAATACCTAATCCTGACCGAGCTAGAAAAGAAGCAGCGCGAAACATCCCATCTCTCTAACTATCGTGAACAACTGGCGGTCGAAATCGCCACAGCGGCGGCAACAGATAACGAACCCGACATGCGAACCGAACAATTAGCCAAGCTAAGAGCTTGTGTCGACAAGCTCGGCCAAGAGACCGCCGAATTAGTAACCTTACGCTATTTCGACAAACGAAGCTGCAAGGAGATTGCCGAACAGAAACAACGGACGGTGACCTGGGTGACGACGACCTTAAGCCGGACCAGAAAGACTTTGCGTGCGTGCCTGCAACGTTCGCCCCAATCAGGAAGCCTCTCATGAACGCCGAAAGATTCCACGAACTCCTGGAGGCCTATGTAGACGGGACGCTAGATGACGGTGCATCAAACGAACTTCTGACGGCCTTGAGAAAGGACGCTGACCTGAAAGCCCAATTCTTGGAAGAGCTCCGTCTCCTGAACTGCCTGAAAGCTTTGCCACTGCTCGAACAGGGGGATCGCCGGGCGGAGGATACGCTCCAGTGCATCCTGCCCGGCGGGACCTCACGCGACATGTCCGTTACGGTGCTCTCGGCCCTCAGGCCGCCATCGAGTCGAAGACGATATCCGGCAGTCCTGGCAGCGGCAGGGATCGCCGCCGCGATTGCTTTAGGATTATTCGCAACTTGGACGACGCACCCAGCCGAGGAACATTTGGCCACCATCGCGCATCAGGTGGATGCCCGATGGGCCGGCGAAAAGCTGTTCGCTGGCGGAGAGAAGGTCAGAAATGGCCACCTGAGACTCGAATCCGGCATGGCCCGAATTGATTTCACCAAGGGCGTACGCCTGACCTTAGAAGGCCCCGCTGACCTGGAAATCCTCGGCCCCGGGGAAACCCGTCTGCACAAAGGAAAGCTTACCGCCAACGTCCCGACCGATGGCATTGGATTCAAGGTCCACACTGAGCGAGCCAAGGTCGTCGATCTCGGTACGACCTTCGGTGTTTTCGTAGGACACAACGGCGCGACAGATGTGGCGGTCTTTGAAGGAAAGGTCGCCGTAACCTCGCTCGCCAGCCAAGAAGAGAAAGTCATCGACGAAGGCGACGAAGTGTCGCTTGACGAAAACTCACCCAACTTGATCCCGCGGAAAATTCGCACGCACTCATTCCGCGGCTGGCCGGTCCTATTCGGAATCGTGAACACCGGCGGGCGGATTCGCTTCGGCTACCCGCAACCCAACCTCAATCCGGCCGATGTGACCGACAGCGAAAACATCGTGATCTTTCCGGAACGTTTCGCGACCAAGCTAAGGACGGATTACGCCGTGAGCGTCACCGAGCCCGGCGATTACGGTCCCGAAGCAATCCTTGGTCAAAAAACTGTCATGCAGCCGAAAAAACGGCGCGTGAACACCTATCTTCTCCAATACCATCCGCCGCAGACGAAAGCAGCGGGCCAGGAAGGACCGAAGCGATTCGTCGGCGAAGTGAGCTTTGACCGGCCGATCGTCGCGATTATCGCCGACGGAGAGCAACTCGCGGCCAGCGATCAGGCACTCGGCAAAAAACGTTTCGCCTACCCCCCCGGAGCGGAGCGCGCCCTGAGGAGCGGCGACCATCTCTCGCTGAGCCCAGACCGTCGCACCCTTAAACTTGACTGGCAAGTGACACCGGGGAGCCAGAATGATCTGGGGCAAATCCGCGTCATCGTGGACGTTTCCGATCCACAGTCGATAAGGTGATCGCCTGGTTCACTTCGTTTTTCTCTCGCAACTGTGACATTTCCCGCGCTGACCCCTACTACTAAGACATCCCTTTGATCCAAAATAATGAAAAAACTATTCACACTCACGCTGATCCTTCTCTTGCCTTTGTCCTACATGGCGAAGGCGGAGGATGAGAAAGCCTCCAAAAGACAGGCCGCACGCAAGGCAGCGGAAGCCACGCCAAAAAGCAAAGCCACTCCCGTTGCCTCGGTGCCGGTCAAGACGGGCCTTCGCCTGCCGAGCCTATTTGGCGACCACATGATTTTGCAGCAGAACATGAAGAACACGATCTGGGGATGGGCCGACCCGAAAGAACAGATCACCGTCACGGCGAGTTGGGGTGCCTCGGCCTCGGCGCAAGCCAATGCGGACGGCGGGTGGAAGGTCCTCTTGGATACACCTGCGTTCGGGACTGGGCATTCACTGAAAATCACCGGCTCGAAGACCATTGAGATCAAGGACGTCGCAATTGGCGAAGTGTGGCTCTGCGCCGGGCAGTCCAACATGGGCTGGTCCACGGGCAATTCCGCCGAGGCGGAGCTGGAGGCGAATGTCAACCTGCCGAACTACCGTATCTTCAAATCCGGCCGCGAACACTGGCATGAGCCGTTGAAAGAGAAGCGAGATCTTATGGGGCAATGGAAGACCTGCAATCCAGAGTCCGCCGCTGAGACTTCCGTCGTGGCGTATAACTTTGGCAAGAAACTCCACCTCGCCCTCAACGTGCCCGTCGGGATTATTCAGGAGGCTTACGCGGGCACGCCGATTGAAGGATGGATGCCGTGGGAGGTGCAGCAGGACATCGCACAATCGAAGGAGCAGAAAGCCGACATGGACAAAAGCGCAAAGCGGCAATTGGATGGCAAGGGCGAAAGCCGGGAAAAATCTCTCGCGGCTTTCAACCAAGAGATGACGGATTACAATAAGCAAGTGGCGGCGGGGGAGACGATGAAAAGCAAAAACAGGGAGCTTAAGCCCCCCTACATCAAGAAGCCCGCCGACATGGGAAATCAGTATCCGGCCAACATCTTCAACGCCATGATCTATCCCATCCGGCCTTATGGGATCAAAGGTGCCATCTGGTATCAGGGCGAGCGCAATTCTAAGACCGTGCCGCAAGCCGTTGCTTATGGCGAGCAACTGAAGCGACTCATCAGCTACTATCGCTCGTCATGGCACGAACTCTCCGGCGGCAACGTGGCAAAAGACTTCCCCTTCTTCTTCACGCAGTTGCCCAGTTGGGAGCCGCCGCAGACGCAACCCGTCGAGGGCGTCGAGGCCACCTGGTCGGTCAACCGCGAAGCGATGCGACTCGTCAGCATGGAGATGCCTCACACCGGCATGGCAGTCGGCATTGATTGCGGCGACCCGGTCGCCCTGCACCCCCAGAACAAGAAGCCCATCGGCATCCGCCACGCCTATCTCGCGCTCAAGGAAGTCTATGGCAAAGACATCGTCGCCAGCGGCCCGCGTTACTTGAACCAAAAAATCGAAGGCAATAAGATTGTCTTAAACTTTGACAGCACCGGGAGCGGCATGATGCCCGCCAAGCCCGGCAAACTCAGTTCCTTCGCCATCGCCGGTGCGGATAAAAAATGGCATTGGGCCGATGCCGAGATCGCTGGAAACAAGGTGATCGTTTCATCCAAGGATGTGCCGACTCCTGTGGCCGTCCGCTACGCCTGGGCGATGAATCCCTCGCAGCGCAACCTGCTCTACAACAAGGAAGGACTCCCCGCCTCGCCGTTCCGTACCGACAACTGGCCACTGTTCGACCCCAACGATCCCGCCGTCCGCGTGGAGAAACCCGAAAAGACCGACGAAGCCCTGGACGCCAAGCGGAATTTCAAGGACTGGTATCGCCCACCGATGACACAGTAATCCTCAGGCCCCTACCGAACGCCCACCTTACGATGAAAAACGCATCCACCCTCCTGGCCGCCTTGCTCCTATTCTCGTTCGCGTCGCTTCGCGCCGCGGAACCTCCGCTCAACATCCTGCTCATCACCGCCGACGACCTCGGCAATGAGGTCATGGACTTTCTGGACGGCAAAGTAGCGAACGTCACTCCGAACCTAAGCAAGCTCGCAACCCAAAGCCTCAGTTTCCAGCATGGCTTCGTCAATAACGCCATCTGTTGCCCAAGTCGTAGCATCATCGCCACCGGACGCTATGGTCATAATAGCGGACTCTTCGGCTTCAACAAACTGCCCAAACCCATCCCCACCGTCTTCGGTACTTTTAAGAATACAGGCTACCTCACCGGAGTTCTGGGTAAAGTCAGCCACTCGACCCCAGATCCGAGTTTCAAGTGGGACTTTGTCCATGACTATGCGGAGCTAGGCGCCGGCCGTAGCCCAAAGAAATACCATGACTATGCGGAAGAGTTTTTCGCCCGGAGCAAAAGCCAGAATAAACCGTTCTATTTCATGGTGAATTCGCATGACCCCCATCGCCCTTTCTATGATCCTGAAGCACGCGGAAAAAACGGCGAAGAAGTGCCCTCCCGCCTCTTTAAGCCAGAAGAAGTCGTCGTCCCTCCTTACCTTCCCGACCTGCCGAAAGTCCGCATCGAATATTCACACTACTTAAACTCGGTCCGCCGATTAGATGACACTGTCGGCCGTGTGCTCCAAGCGCTTGAAGATTCAGGCTTGGCGGGCAATACGATGGTCGTCTTCATCACGGACAACGGTTCGTCTTTCCCCTTCGCCAAGGCTAACACCTACGTGGCGAGCAATCGGACGCCGATGCTCGTGCGCTGGCCGGGCATCACCAAACCCGGCTCCGTGGACAAGACGCACTTCGTCTCCGAGGTCGATTTCTTCGCCACCTTCATGGACGCCACGGGCCTGCCGCTTCCCGCCGGGCTCGACGGTCGCTCCCTCGTCCCCCTACTCAAAGGCGGCGACCAGGCCGGCCGCGATTTTGTTTTCACCCAAATCGATTACACCATCGGCGGGCCAGCTAAGCCGATGCGTTGCATCCAAGACGGGCAATATGCCTATATCTTCAATGCCTTTTCCGACGGGAAATTCAAATACAAGAACAACAATGAAGGCCTGACCTTCGCCGCGATGGAAGAAGCCGGCAAGACCGACCCCGCGATTCAAGCGCGCGTGGAGATGTTCCGCCATCGAGTCCCGCAGGAGCTCTATGACCTCCAGAAAGATCCCGGCTGCCTCAAGAATCTCATCCAAGACCCGAGCCAACAAGCCGTCGCGAAGAAATACCAGGATCGCCTACGTCAATGGATGATCGAAACCCATGACCATTGCCTCGCGGCTTTTGACGTTCGCGGTAATCCGGCCCAGCTGGCCAAAGCCGTGGCCAACTATCCGTCATTGGACAAGTCCGGAGGGCTTGCGACCGAAGCAGGCGAAGAAGGTGAAGCCAAACCTTCCGGAGGCGACGACAAGGTCGCGAAACGTAAAGCCAATCGCACGGAAAAGAAATAAAAGCCGACAAAGGCGACCCGATGACGATCCTCTTACGCCTGCTCCTCGTCACCTGTGCCCTTATTTCACCCGCCCTCTTGCGGGCAGGCAAGCAGGACGAGACCAATCCTTGGATTAAACCCGGGACACCTCCCCCGCTTCTTCCCGGCAAAGGCCTGACCGTCAGTTGTCCTGACCCGCTGCCTCCGTTGCCCGATAATACCGTGAAGCTGGAGAGCGCTAAGGAGACTTTCCATATCCGACTGCCCGCTGACTTTACTCCGCAAGCGACCTACGGGGTCGTGGTTTTCATCAGCGGGCCGCAAGCCAAGATGGGCTGTCCGGCGACATGGATTCCTGTCCTGGACGAACACAAGCTCATCTATATCGCGCCCCAGAATGCGGGAAACAAGGAGTCGCTCGGACTTCGGGATGCCCGAGCCCTCACCTCCGCCCTGCTGATCAAGAAGTACTACCCTATCGACCCGAAACGGATTTACGTGGCCGGATACTCCGGCGGCGCCCGCGTGGCTGGCATGTCGGCCTTCAAGCACCCGGAAACCTGGCGCGGGACGATTCAAAGCTGCGGCGCTGACTTCTACAAACCGGTCCCACGTGTCGCCGTGACCGACGAGGAATTCAAGAAAAGTTCAGACTACGGCGGGATCCCCGACGCCAAGCGCGCACTTGAAGCCAAGAAGAGCGTACGGTTCGTCTTCATCACCGGGCCGGGTGACTTCCGGAACCATTACATCAAGGATATCTATGCCGGCGGATATAAGCCCGAGGGCTTTAACGCCCTGCTCATCGACGTCCCCGAGATGCGCCATAACCTCTGCAACGCCGAATCATTATCAACAGCCCTAGAATACATCGAACGAAAAAAATGAATTTCATCTACACTCTCTTCATCGCCCTGGCGTTGATACCTCTCACGCCACTCCACGCGGCCGATGTCGCTGCGAGGCCTAACATCCTTTTCCTATTCAGCGACGATCACGCACTGCGCGCTATCGGAGCCTACGACGGCTCTATCAACAAGACGCCGAACCTCGACCGGATCGCGCATGAAGGCGCGATCTTCACCCATGCATTCGTCGGTAATTCAATCTGCTGCCCGAGCCGTGCGTCCTTCCTGACCGGCAAACATAGCACCGCCAACGGCGTCTTGGGTAACAGCTCCAAATGGAACGGAAAACAATGGGTCTACTCGCGCGAGCTGGGCAAGGCTGGGTATCAGACCGCCGTCATCGGCAAGTGGCACCTGAAGGGTAATCCGACCGATGAGTTCCAGCACTGGGATGTCCTATCAGGCTCCGGCGGCCAAGGTTCTTATTACAACCCGGAATTCATCAGCTCCGCTGGCCCCTCCAAAAGCGAAGGCTATTCGACCGACATCATCACCGACAAAGCCATCGCCTGGATGAAGCAACGGAACGACGCGAAACCCTTCCTGCTCTGCGCTCAATTCAAAGCTCCCCACACGCCGCGCACCCCTGCCCTTAAAGACATGGCCTCCTACGACGGCGTGACCTTCCCGGAACCTCCTTCGTTGTTCGATAATTACGCCACCCGCCAGCCGTTCGTGGCGGATACTTGGATGAAAATCAGCGGTATGGACGGACCCGGACTCAATATCGGCCCAACCCAGGAGGAGCTCGCTGCAGACCCTAAAAAAATGCCTCACTTCCTTGAGGATATGAACGCTGCCCAACGTGCGGTCTGGCACAAAGCCTACGACCCTCGTAATCGCGAATACGCCCGATTGAAAGCCGCCGGCAAACTCAACGGCAAGGACGGCGTTCGCTACGCGTATCAGCGTTACATCGCGGACACCGTCCGCTGCGTGGACGGCCTTGACGCGAACGTGGGGCGCATCCTCGCCTATCTTGATGAATCCGGCTTAAGCAAGAACACCATCGTCATCTATGCTTCCGATCAGGGCTTCTTTACCGGTGAGCATGGCTGGGCAGAGAAGCGCTGGATGTATGAAGAAAGTTTTAAGTTCCCGCTCCTGATCCGCTGGCCCGGAAATATCAACCCGGGTACGCGCGTCGACGCGCTGGTCCAGAACATCGATCTGGCTCCGACGCTTCTCTCGGCGGTCGGACTCGCCGTACCCAAGGAGGTACATGGCCTAGCACTTCAACCGTTACTCGGCGGCGCCACCCCAGCCGACTGGCGCAAGGACGTTCTTTATACCTATTACGACGGCGGTACTCCGAAAGCCCGCGGCGAATATAATATGCCGCGCCATATGGGCGTGCGGGATGAACGCTACAAACTCATCCACTTCTACGACTACGACGCCTGGGAATTCTATGACCTTAAGAACGACCCCCAAGAAATGCACAATGCCTACAAAAACCCCGCATACGCAGGGGAAGTCGAGCGACTCAAGGCACGCCTTACTGCGCTCAAGAAACAGTACGAGATCCCGGAGCCACCAAAACTGACCGCCAAGAAGAAGCGGTAACCCCCCAGAGCCCCTCCCTCACGGCCCGCCTTTTCGGCGGGCCGTTTTGTTTGGCGACCAAATCCAGATAATGATGCCACCCCTTGGAACAACGGGCGAAACAGGTTGTCAAAAAACTAACAAATCCATGCCCCGCGCCTCGACATCGATTCCCCGACAGCTCAAGAAAGGCTCGCATCAGCAAGTTCGGATGTCGCAAGATATCGGTGCCCCAAACGCTGCCACCCCCTGACATGAATCGTCGCCGCTTTATCCTCCGTTCTTTGGGAGCCACCCTGGCCCTCCCGGGCCTGTGCTCGCTCAGCGCAAAGGCCCTCAGCGGCAACCCCACCGTCCAGGTAGCCAAAGGAGCCGGCATCGGCGCCCGACGCTTCGTGGCGATCGGCAACCTACTCGGCTACCAGACCAAGCAGCTGTTCCCCAAGACCACCGGACGAGATTACGAAAAGACGACCTTGCTGGAACCCCTCTGGGAACAGCGCGACTTGATGACGGTTTTCCGCGGCCTCGACCACGGCGTCAAAGGCGGACACTTCGCGGTACATTCCTTCCTCTCCGGCGTGCTAAATTCCGAAGCGCAGAACCGCCCGACCGGCAACGTCTCGCTCGACCAGTTCCTCGCCGAAGAGATCGGCCACCAGACCCGCTTCCCTTCCCTCACCGTCGGTTCCGAAGGCGGCATCCACGGCGGCTGCCAGCTCGCCTGGACGAAGTCCGGCGTACGCGTACCGCCGATCACCAACCCGGCCGAACTCTTCGACAAGCTCTTCGCTAGCGACTCCGCCGAACGTCGCACGCGTCGCGAACAGGAAAACCACGTACAGGCCTCAATCTTGGATTCCGTACGCGAAGAAGCGAAGCGTCTCTCCGGACAGGTCAACCAAGAGGACAAGGCCAAGCTTGAAGAATATTTCACGTCCGTGCGCGACGTCGAAAAGCGCCTCGAACTGCGCCAGCGCTGGACCCACCTGCCCAAGCCGACGGCCCCCTTCGGCAAGCCGGCCAACCGTAACGCGGTCGATGACCTGCCCCTGATGTATGAGCTCATCGCGCTCGCCCTGCAGACCGACAGCACTCGCATCGCCACGTTGGAAGTCGGCGGCGACTTCCTGCCTCAAAATCTCGGCATCAAGAAGGACTATCACGGACTCTCCCACCACGGTAACGACCCCGAGTCCATCGCCTCCCTTATCGCCCTCGAGCGCTACCAGGTCGCGCAGTACGCCAAATTCGTCAGTCGCCTCACCCAGATGAAGGACGGCGAGGGCACGCTACTCGACTCCACCACGGTCTTGTTTGGCAGCGGCATGGGCGACGCTAATTCGCACCGCAATACCGACCTGCCGATCTTCCTGGCGGGCGGTGGCTACAAGCACGGTAACTTCCGCGAAGTCGCGCGCGAAGTGAAGCACAAGGTGCCGCTCTGCAACCTCTTCGTCGACATCGCCCAGAAGATGGGTGTCGAAACGCACGCCTTCGGCAGCAGCACGGGACGGTTCGCCTGATCCGGATACCGGACCTCTGTCGTGACGTCGCTGCCGGCATTCCGAACCCTGCTGGCCCTGTCAGCGCTCGTCGCGACCGGACCCATGCGCGCCGCCGAGGTGCCCGCGAAGTCCATCGAACAGTTCCTAGGCCGCTACTGTCTGGAATGCCACGATGCCGACGCCCATAAGGGTGACCGCGCCTTTCACAAATTCAAGCTGCCGTTAAAGACGCTACCCGAGGTCATCGAGGCGCGCGACATCATCGACCAGCTCACGCTGCGCGAGATGCCGCCAAAGAAAGCCGAACAGCCCAGCGACGATGAACGTCTCACGGCGATCCGCGCCCTGCGCGAAGGCACCGCGGCGGCCCAGACCTCCCTGCAGAGCACGGGTTCGCGCACCGTCCTGCGCAGGCTCTCCAACCGCGAATACGAAAACACCCTCGCCAACTTATTCGGTCGCCGCATCGACACCCTCGGGCTGACGGCCGACTTCCCCAAGGAAAAGACCGCTCGCCACCTGGATACGATCGGCCAGTCGCTGGTGACCTCTGGCTTCCTGGTCGATCAGTATTTCCTGTCCGCCAACCGGCTCGTCGAAACCCGGCTAGGCAAGCCGGCCACCGCGCCGAAGACTTGGCGTTTCAACAAAAATTTCGTCCAGTACGAGGAGCTACAGGGCTCACACAAGAGCGCCTTCAACTTCCGCTACCTCAACCTCTACGAACAGCCGAATACCGACACCCGCCAGGGCGGCTACGGCCACATCGAGGACTTCAAGCAAGGCGTGCCGGTCTCCGGCCTCTACGACATCGAGGTAGAGGCGACGGCGATGCATCGCGACACGCATTACGACCCCGCCATCTTCGGCATCGACCTCTCGGAGCCTTTCATCCTCGGCGTCGTGCCCGGCGACGTCACCAAGGGCCACATCCATTACCCGCAGGCCATCGAGCCGTTGCTCGCCAGCAGCGTGGTGCCTGATAACACGCCGACTCGCCTGAAGTTCCAAGTCTGGCTCGAGGCGGGCCAGACTCCGCGCTTCATCTTCCCGAACGGCCCCTACGAATCACGGGCCTCGGTGATCACGATCAACAAGCGCTACGAGAAGGAGTTCTCGACGCCGGTCGGCTCCTCGGGGGTCGGCCGCTCTCACATCCTCAAAGAAGGCAAGCTGCCGCATATTCGTATCAGCGAGATCGTCGTGCAAGGCCCCGTGGTCGAGCCGGCCGGCGGCGCCGAAGAGGTCGCCGTTTTCGGCAGCGATGGCTTCCAGCCCGACCGTGCGCTCGACCAGCTTTTCACGTTTGCGGCGAAAGCCTACCGACGCCCGTTGCAGGACACCGACCGCGCGCCGATCCGCAACATGGTCGAGAAGCGTCTCACCGAAAAAGCCAGCCCGCGTCAGGCAGCGCTCGACGCCCTCAAACTCGTCCTGTGCTCTCCTTCTTTCCTGTACCTGAGCGAGGTCACCCCGGAAAGCGAACGACGCCTCAGGCCCCACGACCTCGCCACCCGCCTCGCCTACGCCCTCTGGGCTGCGCCGCCCGACGAAGCCCTGTCCGCCTCCGCGGCGGCAGGCAAACTCACCGGCGATGCGGAACTGAAGAAAGAAATCGACCGCCTGCTGGCCGATGAACGCGTCAACGGCTTCGTCAACGGCTTCCTCGACAGCTGGCTAAACCTGCGCGACCTCGGCGGCATGCCGCCTCCGCGCGAGACGAATCGGGCCTACTACGCCGAAGACCTACCCGCGTCGATGAAGACCGAGGCGCGCCTGTTCTTCCGTGACATATTGAAGGAGAACCGACCAGTAAGCCTGTTCCTGCGCGCGGACTACAGCTTCATCGATAAGAAGCTGGCCAAACTTTACGAGCTACCCGAGCAGAAGACCCTGCGCCTGGCCGACGGCTTCCAGAAGGTCAGCCTCAAGGATAACCCTCGCCGCGGCGGCCTGCTCGGCATGGCGGCCGTGCTAGCGGTCAGCGCCAACGGCGTCGAAACTTCGCCGGTCACTCGCGGAGCCTGGGTCAGCGAGAACATCCTCGGCGTCAAGCCGCCGCCCCCGCCGGATACCGTGCCCGCCATCGAACCCGACGTCAGCGGTACGACCACGATCCGCGAGCGCCTCGCCAAGCACAGCACCGACCGCGCCTGCGCCGAGTGCCATCGCAAGATCGACCCACTCGGCTTCAGCCTCGAGGCCTTCGATCCGGTCGGCCACTGGCGGAGCACCTACGCTAAGCCGAAGAAGGGTCCGGCGCCGAAGATTGATACCACCGGCGAGTTCGCCTCTGGCAAAGCCTACCGGGACTTCGCCGGCTTCCGTGATATCCTGCACGACAATCGTGAGGAACAGTTCACCCGCCACCTCATCCGCTCGCTGCTCGCCTATAGCACGGGTCGACTCATGGAGCCGGCTGACGAATTCGCCATCGACCGCATCCACGAAAAAGTGAAGCGGGAGGGCCTCGGCCTGCGCAGCCTCGTCGTCGAGTGCCTGACCAGCGACCTCTTCCGCTCCCGCTGAGCAGCGTGCCGCGCACAAGGGGGCAACCCGACCAAGACCTTCAAGCTGACCTCAGCCAAGTGATACGATAGTGCCACCCCTTGGAACAACGGGCGTAGCAAGGCATCAGAAGGAGAGTAGAATATAACCAGGTCGGCCCAAACCCGCCATCCCCCATGACCAACCCCCTCGCCCTCGCCTCCCTGTTGCTCACCGCAGCCGGCCTAAGCGCGGCCGTGGACTTCGACCGAGAAATCCGCCCGCTCCTCCAAGAACGCTGCGTGGAATGTCACGGAACGAAGAAGGTGAAGGCCAATCTACGCCTCGACGCCAAGACGCACGCGCTAAAGGGCGGCGAATCGGGCCCGGCCTTCGTCGCCGGCGACCCGGCCAAGTCCTTGCTCTACGATCGCATCACGACGCAAGACGAGGAGAAGAAGATGCCGCCCAAGGGGAAGCCGCTCACGACCGCTCAGACAGAAAAAATCCGGCAGTGGATCGCCGAAGGTGCCGTCTGGCCGGAGAACGCCGACGACCAAGCCGCTCGACGCGATCCACGACTCGACCACTGGTCAGTGCAACCGGTACGCGCAGACTTCGGGCCGGCGAAATCAATCGATGAATTTGTGGTGGCCCGGCTCAAGCAGTCCGGCCTTCGCATGTCTCCCGAAGCCGACCGCCGCACGCTCATCCGCCGCCTAAGTTTCGACCTGCACGGACTGCCACCCTCTCCCGAACGCGTGGAGGCATTCGTCCGGGATGACTCCCCGGAAGCCTATGCCAAGCTCGTCGACGAACTGCTGGCCTCACCTCGTTACGGCGAACGCTGGGCGCGTCACTGGCTCGACATCGCTCACTACGCTGACACGCATGGCTTCGAACGCGATCAACTGCGGCCGAACGCCTGGCGCTACCGCGACTATGTCATTGCCTCGCTCAACGCGGACAAGCCTTACGACCGCTTCATCCGCGAACAGATCGCTGGTGACGTCATGGCCCCCGCCGACCCGGAAGCCATCGTCGCTACCGGCTTCCTCGCCGCTGGACCGTGGGATTTCGTCGGTCAGGTCGAAACCCCCAGTGCGGTCCTGAAGCGTTCCTCCCGCGCGGGCGACCTCGACGACATGGTCACGCAAGTCATGACCTCGACCATGGCGGTGACGATGAACTGCGCCCGTTGCCACGACCACAAGTTGGACCCGATCGCTCAGAAGGAATACTACGGACTCTGGGCCGTCTTCGCCGGCGTGAAACGCGAGGACCGTACCATCGACCCGCAAGCGAAGGCAGCCTATGACAAGGAAAGGGAAAGGCTGAACGGCCAACTCGCCAGCCTCCGGACAGAAATCGCCCGCTTGAGCGGCGAAGGCTTCCCGCTTGCCTCACTGCTCCCACCGGACTCCGGCATCGACCGACGCAACGGCACGGTGACTAAGGCCAAGCAGGCCTACTTCAACGACCTGCGGGTCGACACCTTCCAGAAGGTCGAAAAAGTACCCGGGGTACTGGGCGTCTTCCTGCCGGCCGGTAAGACCGACATCAAGGTCGATGAAAAGACCGTGCTCAAAGGCCTACCTAAAACCAATGGTCACGCTTGGGACGCCATCGCCAACCGTCCCCTCAGCGCCCAACGCAGCACCAAGCTGAACGGCGTAGATTACGCGACCAAGGGGCGGACGATGCTCGCGCTGCACGCCAACGGCGGCATCACCTTTGATCTGCCGAAGTTACGCGAACTGAGCGGCCTGCGCTCCACCCGCCTGACCGGCGTCATCGGCTTCGGAGCGGACGCGACCGCAGCGAGTACCCGGGCCGACTTCACGGTCTACATCGACGACCAGGTAAAATTCCAGAAGCTTCATCTCCGCAAGGATCAGACCGCCGCGCTCGACGTCGAGATCCCCCTGACGGCCAAGACGCTCACGCTTGTCGCGACCGACGGCGGCGATGGCATCAGCAGCGACCTCCTTTTCATCGGCGACCCCAAGCTGGAGCCGACCGCCGACGAGGCCAAACTGGCGAAGGCTGATGCCGCGCGCCTGCAGTCCCTGCGTGGCCAAACCAAGGAGATCGAGACCTCGCTCGGCAAACTGACCGAACCAGCAAAAGTCTACGCCGCGGTACCTCAGAAGGAAGTGCCGGTCATCAAACTAAACCGCCGTGGTAATCCGGAGGACACTGGCGAGGAGGTCACTCCCTCAGGCTTCGCCTGGGTGCGGCACGCTCCGGCCTCTTTCGGCGGAAGCGACCGTCCGGAAGGCGAGCGACGACAAGCCCTCGCAGAGTGGATTACCCATCCTGAAAACCCCCTCACCCGTCGCACGATGGTCAATCGTCTCTGGCATCATCACTTCGGCCAGGGTATCGTGACCACCCCGAGCGACTTCGGCCTGGGCGGCGACCGCCCCAGCCATCCCGAACTACTCGACTGGCTGGCCACAGAATTCCAACGTAATGGCTGGAGGCTCAAGCCTCTCCATCGCCTCATCGTGATGAGCGCGGCCTACCGCCAATCCGCGCTCACCGTCGACGCCAAGGCCGCGGGGATTGATTCGACCAACCGCCTGCTCTGGCGACAGAACCCGCGCCGCCTCGATGCGGAATCCCTCCGCGACGCGGTACTCGCCACCAGCGGCAAACTCGACCTCACCGCGGGCGGCCCGGGCTTCAAGGACTTCGATTACGTCGAGGCCTACGCCCCGATCTATAACTACGTCTCCCCGGACAAGCCCGAGCTTTGGCGCCGCAGCGTCTATCGTTTCGTCGTCCGGACGACCCCGCATACTTTCCTAGCGGCCCTTGATTGCGCCGATCCGGCGAACCTGACACCCGCGCGTAACCGCACCACCACGGCGATCCAGGCCCTCGCCCTCTCCAACAATGAGTTCATGCTCCGGCAGTCGCGACACCTCGCCACCCGCGTCGAGAACGAAGGCGGACCTGGCGCCGCCGGCGTCGATCGCGCCTTCGCCCTCACCTTCCAGCGCGCGCCGACTGCGACCGAACGCCGCGCGGCCGTCAACCTCGTGAACGAACAGGGACTCTTCGCGCTCTGCCGCGCCTTGCTCAACGCCAACGAGTTCTCCTACCTCGACTGACCCGCCATGGATTCCCCCTACTTCTGCAATCGTCGCCAGCGCATGGTCGGGCGCCGAGATTTCCTCTGGGAACTCGGCGGTGGCCTCGGTGGCGTCGCCCTCGCCGCGATGCTCAACGAGGCGCAGGCGGCGCCCGGCCCGGCTGGCCGCAGCGGCCTACACCACGCCGCTAAGGCCAAGGCGGTCATCCAGATCTTCTGCCCAGGCGGACTGAGTCACGTGGACTCGTGGGACTACAAACCTGAGCTGACGAAACGTCAGGGCAAGCCATTCGATGTCGATGGCAAGGTCCAGTTCTTCGCCTCCAAGCCCGGTAACTGCCAAGGCAGCTACTGGCCGTTCCGTCAGCACGGCCAGAGCGGACGCTGGATGAGCGACCTCTTCCCGAAGCTCGCGGGTAAGGTGGATGAAATGGCGTTCATCCATTCAATGCAGAGCAAGTCGGCCCTTCATGGTCCGGCGATGTTCATGGCCAACAGCGGCTTCATCCTGCCAGGCTTCCCGAGCATGGGTGCGTGGGTCACCTACGGACTAGGCAGTGAGTCGGCCGACCTACCCTCGTTTGTCGTCCTTCCTGATTCGCGCGGACTCCCGCCCGGCGGTGTCGTCAACTGGGGCGCCGGCTTCCTCCCAGCGATCCACCAAGGCACCACGCTAAACAGCGACCCCTCCCAGCCGCCGCTCCAAGACCTCTTCCCGGCTAAGGAGTTCTCCCATCTGCGCGGTAACGCCGAGAAGTCCTCGCGCGATTTCCTCGGAGCGCTCAACCGAGCCCACGCGGAGACCCGCGGAGCCAATTCCGAGCTCGAGGCCCGCATCGGCGCCTATGAACTGGCCGCCCGCCTCCAGCTCAGTGCCCCCGAGGCGACGGACCTCACCGGCGAAACCGAGGCGACGAAAAAACTCTACCGCCTCGACCATGAGGATATCGGTACGTTTGGTCGCCAATGCCTTCTCGCCCGACGCTTAGTCGAACGCGGCGTCCGCTTCGTGCAAATCTACTGCGGAGCCGAGAATACCGGCGCCAAGAAGATCCGCCCCAACTGGGATAGCCATGAAGACCTCGTCCGGGACCACGGGTACTGGGGGCCCATTCTCGACAATGGTGCGGCCGCGCTCCTGACGGACCTGAAATCTCGCGGACTACTCGACAGCACACTCGTCACCTGCACCAGCGAGTTCGGCCGCCAGCCCGCCGCGCAAGGCAAAGGACGTGACCATAACGCTGGTGCCTTCACCGCCTGGATGGCCGGGGGCGGCGTCAAAGGCGGCGTCGCCTACGGCAGCACCGACGAACTCGGGGCCAAGGTCGCCGACAAGCCGGCCTATTGCTACGACCTGCATGCCACCGCCCTGCACCTGCTCGGCGTCGACCACGAGAAGCTGACCTATTACAATAACGGGGCCAAACGACGCCTGACCGACGTCCACGGCCACGTGATCAAGCCGCTCCTCGCCTAACGCCCAGCGTTTGCCGGGCCGGGTGAGGTCGCTAAATTGAGATGGAAGGGCCGCAGGGAGCAGCTATGCGTTGGGCATGCCCCTGCACCCCGCACGCTTTCTTGCCTTGGTATCATTCAGCCTGCTCACCGCAGCCGATCCACCCGCACCCAAAGCGAAAACACCGGAGCAAACCGCGTACCTGACGTCAGAGGCCGCTGGTCCCGACTTCCTTCTCCAAGGTGAATTCGAAGTCAAAGGCACTGGGGCCAACATCATCGCGCTCGGCGGCGATCAATATCGCCTCGTGATTTTCAAGGGCGGACTGCCCGGTGCGGGCTGGGACGGATCGCCGCGCCAAGAACTCGAGGGCAAGCGCGAGGCAGCGGAACTTAATTTTAAAGCCAAGAACGGCAGCTCCACGGCATCCCTAAAAGACGGCACGCTCTCGCTCGCCGGCACCGAAGTCGCACCCCTTCGCCGCGTCGTCCGCCATAGCTCGACGGAGAACGCTCCCGCGCCCCAAGGTGCCAAGATTTTATTCGACGGTAAAAACGCGGATGCCTGGAAAAGCGGTAAGATCGACGAGCGCGGCTTCCTCCGTTGCGGCACCACGTCCAAGGACTTGTTCAAGGACTACACCTTGCACCTCGAATTCCTCCTGCCCTTCAAACCCTACGCCCGCGGTCAGGGACGGGCAAATAGCGGCGTCTACCACCAGGACCGCTACGAGGTGCAGGTACTCGATAGCTTCGGCCTCAAGGGAGAGAACAACGAGTGCGGAGGCATCTACACCATCTCCGCGCCTAAAACCAACATGTGCTACCCTCCCCTGCAGTGGCAGACCTACGACGTTGATTTCGCCGCCGCCCGCTTCGACACCGAGGGCAAGCGCACCGCGGCCGCCCGGATTACCGTACGCCACAATGGCGTACTCATCCAAGATAACGTCGAGCTCACGCACACGACCACCAGTAGCGGCATCAAGACCATCACGGACACCCCGGGACCCTTTCAGCTCCAGGAACACGGCAACCCGGTCTACTACCGCAACATCTGGGTTCTCGAAAAATAAGCCCTCAAGCAAAGGAACCACCGGCATTCCGGCGGGGTCATAATTAAATCGATCCCCCTTCGCCGCTGTGAGATAATAGTGCCTATGCTGGAGACGGTGGCGGTAGCCTTTTCGGCTTAAGGTGTTAATATCAAATAACCCCACGCCTCGCCTCCATGAGCGCCCTTCCCTCCACCCTTGCCTCCCTGCTGCTCACCGCGGCTGGCCTGAGCGCGGCCGTGGATTTCGACCGGGAAATTCGGCCGCTCTTGCAGGACCGTTGCGTGGAATGCCACGGCCTGAAAAAGAACAAGGCCGACCTTCGCCTCGACGCCAAACCACACGCGCTCAAAGGCGGTGAATCGGGCCCGGCCTTCGTCGCCGGCGATCCAGCCAAGTCCTTGCTCTACGATCGCATCACAACGCAAGACGACGACAAGAAGATGCCACCCAAGGGGAAGCCGCTCACGGCAACCCAAACGGAAAAGATTCGGCAGTGGATTGCCGAAGGTGCGGTCTGGCCAGAGAACGCCGCCGACGTGTCCGCCCGGCGCGATCCCCGCCTGGACCACTGGGCCTACCAGCCGGTGCGCCGGCCAGCGAATGGCCGCACAATCGACGACTTCATCACCTCGGGATTGAAGACCAAAGGCATGACGATGTCCGGGCCGGCCGATCCGCGCGTCCTCATCCGTCGCACCTACTACGATATTACCGGCCTGCCGCCTTCGCCGGAGGAAGTGGCCGCCTTCGTCGCCGACCCATCGGATCGCGCTTATGCCGCCATGGTCGACCGCCTGCTAGCCTCGCCGCGCTTCGGCGAAAAATGGGCCCGCCATTGGCTAGACGTCGCCCGTTTCGCAGAATCCGACGGCTTCGAGACCAACATCGCTCGCCCCAACGCCTGGCCCTACCGCGACTACGTCATCCAAGCGCTCAACGCCGACTTGCCCTACGACCGGTTCGTCCGCGAGCAGCTCGCCGGCGACCAGCTGGGCGCCGACGCCGCGACCGGGTTCCTCGTCGCCGGTCCCTTTGACAAGGTGAAATCGCCCGACCCCGTCCTCACCGCGAACCAACGGGCCGACGAACTGCATGACATGATCGGGGCGACGGCTTCCGCCTTCCTGGGTACGACCTTGGCCTGCGCACGCTGCCACGACCACAAGTTCGACCCGTTGCCAGCCACCGACTATTACGGTTTCATGGCCATCTTACAGGGTGTCCAGCATGGCGAACGGGAACTGCGCACAGCCGAGACCAAAGAGCGAGCGGAACGAGCCAATGCGCTGCGCAAAGAAATCGCCCCAATTGAGCAGACTCTCCGGGCCTTCAAACCGAAGGCGTACCTCGGGCGCATCCAGCTGACCGACGAAGACGACGCGCGCTACGCGCAACCGATTGCACCGATCAAGAAGAGCCACCTCATCCCCTATGACAAGGGCACGGGGAAAGGCCTCGCCCAAGACCCCGGAGATTTTCAGCGGATGCCCAACCTGAGCGCGAGTTACCGCTGGTGGACGGCCGATAACCCGGGCGAAAATTTTGTCGTCTGGAAGCCTGCACTGAGCGGAGAAGTGCGCATTTGGATTTCCTGGGGCACTTGGACGACCCACGCCGCAGACGCCCGTTACGTGCTTGATCTTGATGGCGACCTCAAGACCACGGCTGACCAAGTCGAGATCGCCCGGATCAATCAGCAGTATTTCTCCGATGGCTCCTCGGCGGTGCCGAATGAGCGGCGCTGGAGCGGATTGAAGTCGGCGGGAATGCACCGCATCACGCCGAAGAGCGTCCTCATCCTGCGCGCTGGCGACAAGGGCGGCCCCACCGCCGCGGACATCGCGGTCTTCGAGGAAGCGTCCAGTGGCACCGAACTACCCTTACCTCACCTCCGCGTCCCCGTGACCCAGCTCGCGAACGAGGAGGACTTCGCCCCCGTCGCCGCAAAGTTCGTACGCTTCACCATCAACGCCTCCTCTTCTGAGGCATGCGTCGATGAGCTCGAGGTGTTCGATCTTGCAGGGAAGAACCTCGCCTTGGGCGCCAAGGTGGCCGTCTCGAGCCTCTACGCCAAAGGCAACAGCGTCCACCAGACCCGCTTTCTCAACGACGGTAAATACGGCAACACCAGCAGCTGGATCCCCGCCGAGAAAGCGGCTGGCTGGGCCCAGCTGGAGTTCGCCGCGCCGACCCAAGTCAGCCGCGTCGTCTGGAGCCGCAACCGTGACCCCGCCAACCCCACCCTCAAGGACCGACTCGCCACCGGCTACCGCATCGAGACCTCGCTCGATGGCATGAAGTGGACACAGGTCGCTTCCAGCGTCGATCGCCTGCCAAGCTCCTTCAAGGAACGAATCACTTCCCTGCCCAGCCTAGGCGAGGTACCTCCCGGCAAGGCGCCTGAAGTGGCCGCCCTTTCGCTTCGTCGTACCGAACTTCAGGCCGAGCTGACGAAGCTCACCGGTAACCCTAAAGGCTACGTTGGCAGGCTCGAACAACCAGGCCCGACCCTCCGTAAGCATCGCGGCGATCCGACCCAGCCGCGTGAACCGGTGCCACCCAGTGCACTCTCCCTCATCGGCACCAAGATGATCCTGCCAGCCGATGCGCCCGAAGCCGACCGACGCAAAGCCCTGGCCGACTGGATTACCTCCAAGGATAATCCGCTCACCGCCCGCGTCATGGTAAACCGCCTCTGGCACCATCACTTCGGCAGCGGCATCGTCGACACGCCGAGCGACCTCGGCCTCAACGGCTCGCGACCGACACACCCCGAACTCCTCGACTTCCTAGCCTCTGAACTCATGGACCACGGTTGGTCGCTCAAGCACGTCCATCGCCTCATCCTCACCTCGCGTACCTTCCGCCAGGATTCGAAGCGCCTCGAACAAGCCGCCGCCCTCGACGCTTCCGCTCGCTTCCTCTGGCGTTACCCACCGCGTCGCATTGAAGCCGAGATGCTCCGCGACTCCATGCTCGCGACCGCGGGCAAGCTCGACTTCACGATGGGCGGCCCAGGCTTCGACCTCTTCGAGCCAATGTTGAACTATGTAAAGGTGTACGTCACCAAGCAGGAGTTTCAGCCCGGCGACTACCGCCGCATGGTCTACCAGTCTAAACCGCGCGCGATGCTCGATGACTTCTTCGGCGCCTTCGACTGCCCTGACGCCGGCCAACCTCAGCCCAAGCGCACCGCCTCGATCACACCCCTCCAATCGCTCAACCTGCTCAACGGCAGCTTCTCGCTCCAACAGGCCGCCGCCCTGGCCGACCGCCTGAAGCGGGAAGCCGGTGCCGACCCAGCCAAGCAGGCTGCCCGCGCCTTCGAGCTGCTCTTCCAGCGGGTCGCCAGCCCCGAAGAACTCGCGGACGCGAGCCGCTTGATCACCGCCCAAGGACTGCCCGCCTTCTGCCGGGCGATGTACAACGCTAACGAATTCGTCCGCATCGAATGAACCATCTCCTTAATCGCCGCGGCTTCCTCAGCCGCACGCTCTCTGGCCTGAGCAGCATCGCCTTCGCCCACTTGCTCACGCAAGACCGGTTGCTCGCCGACACACCCCTCCGCCCGCCAATCGACCCCGCCAACCCGTACGCCCCACGTCCGCCGCATAAAGAAGCCAAGGCCAAGCGCGTCCTCGTCATCTTCTGCTCCGGCGCGCTCAGCCACGTCGACACTTTCGACTACAAGCCCGAGCTCATCAAACGGCACGACACCCCGATGCCAGGAAGCGAGGGCTTGATTACGTTCCAAGGTGCCAATGGTAACCTCGTCAAACCCATCGCCGAATTCAAGCCGCGTGGACAATCCGGTAAGATGGTCAGCGACCTCCTGCCAAACCTCGCCGAGATGGCCGATGAGATGTGCTTCATCCATTCGATGACCGGGAAGTCGAACACCCACGGCCCCGCCGAGAGCCAGATGGGCACGGGCTTCACACTTGATGGCTTCCCGAGCATGGGTTCCTGGGTGACCTACGCCTTGGGCAGCGAGAACCAGAATCTCCCCGCATTCGTGGCCATTCCGGATCCGCGGGGCGTCCCCCAGAACGGTCCTCGCCACTGGAATAGCGCGTTCCTGCCGGCCTCCTTCCAGGGAACAGCTTTCAGCGCCCAACGCGCCATCCCCAATCTCGCCCGCCCAGCCGAGATCACGCCCGAAGCCGATCGCGCGACACGCGAATACCTCCGTCGGCTGAACGACCAGCACCTTGAGAAGAATCCGGGGGACTCCGACCTGTCGGCTCGCATCTCATCTTATGAGCTCGCAGCCCGCATGCAGCTCAACGCCGCCGAACTCTCCGACCTCTCCGGCGAATCGCCCGCGACCCGCGCCTTGTACGGCGCTGATGACACCAACGTCAACAAGGCCGGCTTCGCCAAGAACTGCATTCTTGCCCGACGCCTACTCGAGAAGGGAGTCCGCTTCGTCCAGCTCTTCAACGGCTCCTACGCCATGGGCGAAGGCGTCGGCAACTGGGATGGCCACAAGAGCATCGTCAGCCAATACGCGGTGCACGCCCCCATTCTCGACCAGCCGGCCGCGGCGCTACTCAAGGACCTTAAATCCCGCGGTCTGCTTAAGGACACGCTCGTGGCTTTCGTGACCGAGTTCGGTCGGATGCCCACCTTCCAGAAAGGCGCCAACGGCCGGGACCATAACCCGAAGGGATTCACCGTCTGGCTCGCCGGCGCGGGCGTGAAGCCCGGCTACAGCCACGGCGCGACCGACGACTTCGGACATATGGCGGTCAAGGACGTCACCACTATCTACGACCTCCACGCCACGATCCTGCACCTCCTCGGCCTCGATCACGAGCGTCTGAGCTTCTACAACAACGGCGTCGAACGTCGCC
>Ga0209500_10000813_pt1 | contig 25369 bp, 17 predicted proteins | sample S_140212_EF_Meta_FD_187323 | JGI IMG/M metagenome (GOLD analysis project Ga0209500, IMG submission 187323) | Freshwater microbial communities from Lake Simoncouche, Canada to study carbon cycling - S_140212_EF_MetaG (SPAdes) (version 2) | ecosystem: Environmental > Aquatic > Freshwater > Lake ...
ACCAAGGTGGTGCGTATAACGACATCACACCTATTCGGGCATCTAGCACAATTAACAACAACCCGTTTGCAGCTACAAATGGCTCTGCCACAATCACAGTAACAGATACAAGTCATGGCGCTATTACAGGTGATTTTGTTACTTTTAGTGGTGCTACAGGGTTGGGTGGGAATATCACGGCTACGGTGTTAAACGCTGAGTATCAAATAACAGTTCTTACTGCAAACACATACACATTCACAGCGTCAGCTACAGCCAATGCAACGGATGCTTCTGGTTCTCCCGGTGGCGGTGCTTCTGTTGTAGCCGCATATCAGGTCAGTGTTGGCCCCGCTATTCCTGTTGCAATTATAGGTTGGGGCGCTGGTACTTGGGGTCAGACGGCTACAACGTGGGGCAACGGCGGTACATCTACATCAGCGCTACGTTTGTGGAACCAAATTAACTATGGCCAAGATTTAGTGTACGGCCCCCGCACAGGTGGCATTTACTACTGGACTGCCAACAACGGCGTCACTACCCGTGGGGTTCTTTTAAACTCGCTTGGCGGTAATGTTTCGTTTACAAGCGCTTCTCCTACAGTTGTAACCTCAACTGTTCTATATACCGAAGGCGCGGCGCTTCAGTTTGCTGCTACTACATCTTTACCCACAGGTATCTCTGCGGCTACAACATACTACGTGTTTGAAGTTAATGGGTTGACGTTCAAACTGCTTGATGCAGCGGGGGCAGCAGTTAATACATCTTCCACAGGCACGGGTGTATATGTGTCTTTGATTGTGGATGTGCCGACTGTGCAAAACAATTTCACGGTGTCTGACAGTTCGCGTTTTGTAATTGCATTTGGCTGTAACGATTATGGCTCAAACGTGCTTGACCCTATGCTGATCCGCTGGTCAGCGCAAGACGACATCTATAACTGGACACCTGACCCTACCAATCAGGCAGGGTTTATACGTATTTCTCACGGCTCTGAAATTGTAGGCGTTGTACAAACTCGTCAAGAAATTGTGATGTTTACCGACTCAGCTGTGTACTCACTCCAGTACCTTGGCCCCCCGTACGTGTGGGTACCGCAGTTGCTTGGCGACAACATCTCTATTATGAGTCCTAACTCGGCTGTGATTGCTTCGGGCGTTGTGTACTGGATGGGCGTAGATAAATTCTACGTCTACGATGGCCGCGTCAATACGCTTAATTGTGACTTGCGCCGTTACGTATTCCAAGATTTAAACCAAGAGCAGGCATTACAAGTATTCTCTGGCACCAACGAAGGCTTTAATGAGGTCTGGTGGTTCTACTGCTCGGCTAATAGCACTGCGGTTGACAGGTACGTTATTTACAATTACCAAGAAAAAATCTGGTACTACGGCACTATGTCTCGGACTGCTTGGCTTGACTCTGGGTTACAGGATGTTCCTATTGCGGCAAACTACGTCACGGCTTCGCTCACGGGTAACCTGATTAACCACGAAACAGGCTTAAATGACAATACGTCCGGCACTGCTACTGCAATTGATGCTTACATTAGCTCGTCTGAGTTTGACATTGGTGACGGCCATAACTTTGGTTTTGTGTGGCGCGTTTTACCTGACTTAAGTTTTGAGAACGCTACTAACACTCCTGCCGCTGTTGCTCCACGGGTAACCATGACGCTGTACGGTTTGAATAACTCAGGCTCTGGAACGACAAGCAGTGCTAACGGCACAGTTGTAAAGGGTAGCACGTACGTGATTACCGAAGAATTTACAGGCCAGATATTTACCCGCATGCGCGGTCGCCAGATGATCTTTAAGATTAGCTCAAATCAAGTTAACACTTGTTGGCAACTGGGTGCTCCCCGTATTGACATCAGACCAGACGGCAGACGTTAATGACAACAAACAACCGGATTATTAACCCAGCGCCTCCTAACCTGCCGCTGAGCACGGATCAGTATGACCGCCGCTATCAAGATCAGTTTTTAAATATCCTGCGTTTGTACTTTAACCAGCTACAAAACTCTTTGACAGAACTGCTGGGCAACACAGGCGGCAAATACATTGCGTTTCCTTACGGGGCGTTTCAAGATTCCACAGATCAAACAGCCGCTAGCACAACTGTTGCCTATCCGGTCACATTTAACACCACAGACTTTTCAAATGGTGTGACTGTAGCCAGCAATAGCAAAATTACTGTGGCTTATGCTGGAATATGGAACTTACAGTTTTCCATTCAACTGACAAACACTACAAACGCTTCTCAAGACGTAGACATTTGGTTTCGGGTCAATGGCACAAACGTGGCTAATTCAAACAGCCGTTTTGGTTTAGCCGCAAGAAAATCTCCCGGTGATCCATACCACATTATTGCGGCGCTTAATTATTTTGTAAGTTTAAATGCAACTGACTATGTTGAGATAGTGTGGAGAACGACTGATACGGGTGTTTCTATTGAGCAATATCCCGCCAGTGCCAGCCCCACACGACCAGCAATTCCATCAGCCATTGCTACACTTTCGTTTGTGTCCGCGCTCCCACCATGATATTATTAGACAACCCCCATTTTGAGAGGCAAAAATGAGCCTGCATAAGTTTGCCGAACAGGTAGCCCAGCACGGTCGCGGCGACGACTCTTTACTTGTACACATGACGCCGGATGAAGTCCAGCGCTTACAAGCTTTTGCTGAAGCCAATGGTCGATCAATGACCATCAACCCTACTACGGGTTTACCCGAAGCTGGCTTCCTTTCTGACCTGTTCAAAGCCGTTGCTCCTATTGCGCTTGGCGCGTTCCTTGGCCCTGCTGGTGCGGCTTTCGGCGGGGGTCTTTTTGCATCTGCGGCTACGGCTGGCTTGGCCGTTGGCGGTATTACCACGTTGGCTACGGGCAGTTTGTCTCGTGGTCTGATGGCAGGCTTGGGCGCGTATGGTGGCGCGGGATTGGCTGAAGGTTTTCTAGGTGCAGGGGGTAATGCATTAGTTGCTGGCGGCGCACCAATTGGTGCAGAAAATCTTGCGGGGGGCGTTAACGCGGCAGGTAACGCTGTATCTATTCCACCTATTGAACAGGTAAACCCTTCAAACTTTAATTTAAGCGGTGCTGACAAACTTGGCGCTGGATTTAAAGCCGCAGCAACAGACCCTTTGGCTTTTGCCCAACAGAACTTAGGCAATCTTGGTTATGCCGCCGCCCCAATCTTGGCTGGCGCTATGGTTCCGACAACCACAAAAGCGCCTACATCCAGTAACGAAAATTACATTCGTCAGTTTGATTTCAATATTAACCCAGACACAGGCAGACCAGATCCAATGTACGGTGTGCGTTCTATGGCGCCCGTCAAAGCCAATGAGTTTGGAAACAAAACATTCCAAGGCCAGCGCGATCTGTTCAGACAGCAAAACCCTAATCCGTATGAACTTGGGGTAGGGTCTTTAAATCAGCCTCCACAGCCCCAATTACAGCAAACAACCCCTATGGCAACAGGCGGTATTGTGGCCTTGGCCGCTGGCGGTTCCGGTACTGACGCGGCTGGCGGTCAGACTGTTGAAGATTTATACGCAAGCATTGGGCGTACACCAGATGCTGGTGGTCTTGCTTTCTGGCAAAGCAATTTTGGTAAAGGCCCAGTAACGGCAGACCAAGCGGCAAGTTTTATGCAGTCTGCTAATGCTGTAAAAGCCCAAGAAGCAGCGGCGGCCCCTGCCGCAGTAGTAGCGCCCACCACAATCGCAACTCCAATGGGCGCGTCTTTAGATAAAGCTCCTCCACAACCTATAGTTGACACTTTTCCAAACAACACAGGCATTACCGCGTTACAACCTCAAGCTACTACTCTTGCACCAAGCGTTATTCCGCCCCCTACACAAATATCTACCGCAGATGCACAAGCCGCTGTAAATAACATTTATAAAAATGTATTGGGTCGGGATGCCGACGCCGTTGGCTTGAACTTCTGGAGTAACGCTATTGCCAATGGACGTAGCGTAGACAGCGTTTACCAAGACATTTTGAAGAGCGCCAATGAGATTAAACAGGCCGGTACGCTAGGTGACTTTGGTATCAAAACTTTAACTGCCGCTGATGCCGCTAAGCCCTACACAGGATATACCTCAACTGCCAGTGACACCGTTGCTGACGAATGGGTGCGTAATGTTTTAGGTCGTGAACCTACAGCCGCAGAAAAAGCTCAGTCATGGTACAAAGACTCTTCTAATCTTGGCACCACAGCAGAAGCAGCAAAAGTTTACAAAGACTTTAAAGACTATGCCGCAGCAGCAGGTAAAAAGACAGACTTAAGCTGGATGGAAGCTTCGCAACTTAAAGCACTTCCTACACCACCCATTATTACAAGACCGCCTACACCACCCATTATTACAAGACCGCCTGTGATTGTAGATCCAATTACTGGCCGCACCACAACATCTACAGTGCTTGATACCAACTCGCAAACCAATGCGCCTGTTGGTACAACTAACCCGTACGGCAACATTAACAATCCGGGCGATTTAACTTTCAACGCAGACGGTTCTACCACTGTAACACCCAACATTCCCGGTCGTCCGTATGGCGGTTTTTCAGGCATTCAAGAAATAAAAAATGCTTACACCAAAGGCGGCGGAAGTTTAGGTTATACGTCCAGAGTGCCAAAGAGCATCGACGAGTTTAACCAACTGTATAACAAACAGACTGACGACTCTGAGGCTGCGTACAACTATCTCATGGGTAAGGGTGCGGCCAAGTACCCTAAAAAATCCGTTGCTTCCCAGATTGCTGTGCCATACGCTGATTACGCGCTTGGTAAAAAGAATACTGGTTTGAGACCCCCGACCGTTACTGGTAATGTTCTTACTGCTGGCGGTGTTAGCTACGATTTAACAGACCCAACAAAAGCACCTCCTGCCGATAGCAAAGGCGCATGGCAGTGGAACCCCGCACTTAAACGTTGGAATCAATTAGCGACGGCTGCAACTGCGGATACAGGCGTAAGTGGTGTCTACAACGACGGTGCTGGTACTGGCCCAGCCGGAACAACAAGCGATGGAAGCTCGGCTCTTGGGGGGACAGCTACAGAGAAAAATGGCGGCTTGCTTCAAAGTAAATATGCCATGGGTGGCTATGCCGTAGGCGGCGGCCTTGGCTCTTTGGGTTCTTACTCAGACGGTGGTCGTTTGCTCAAAGGCCCCGGTGATGGTGTGTCTGATAGCATCCCTGCAACAATTGGCCGTAAACAGCAACCCGCACGTCTTGCCGATGGTGAGTTTGTAGTGCCTGCGCGTATCGTGTCTGAGTTGGGCAATGGTTCTACAGATGCAGGCGCTAAGAAACTCTACGCCATGATGGATCGTGTACAACGTGCACGGGGTAAAACCACAGGCAAAAACAAAGTAGCGGCTAACAGCCGTTCTGATAAATATCTTCCCGCGTAAGGAATAGATCATGGCAACAGTCCCAGTCTCCCAAGTACAAGAGTACCAAACAGGTTTTGCGGAACCAATCCGCCCCTACGCAGAAGAACTGCTAGGTAAAGCACAGCTTTACACTGACGTTGACATCAACCCCTACATGCAGTACATGGGGGATCGCACAGCGCAATTTACACCTTTGCAACAACAGTCGTACGAAAATGCGGCCTTGATGCAAACTGCCCCGCAGATAGGGGATGCTACAGCTTTAACTGGACAGGCAGGTCTTGGAGCGCTCAATACACAATACACATTCAGACCTTCAGATTTCACGTCCAAAAACTTTGACGCTATTAGCAACCCCTACATGCAAAGTGTGGTTGAGCGCCAGCAAGCGGATGCGCGGCGTCAATCCGACATTGCTATGCAAACTCAAAATGCACAAGCCGCCCGTTCAGGCGCGTTTGGTGGTAGCGGTAATTATCTTATGCGCGGACAAGCCGCAAACAATTTGGCGCGTCAACAAGGCGACATCCAAGCTCAAGGATTAAACACCGCTTACAACCAAGCGATGCAGCAGTACAACACACAAAACCAACTTAACGCTCAACAGCAACAGTTTGGCGCTGGGCTGGGACTTCAAGGTTTGCAAACAGCCAACCAATCTGCGTTGAATTTGGGCAACCTTGGCAACCAGCAATACCAACAGAACATGGGCATCAACCAGATGCAGAACCAGCTTGGTGGTCAGCAACAGCAACAGACGCAAAACATTCTGAACAACCAATATCAAGACTACTTAAACTACCAAAACTACCCATACAAACAAATGGGCTTCATGTCTGACATGATCCGGGGTTTACCTTTGGCTCAGCAGTCTTCCACAATGTATGCTGCGCCCCCCTCAATGTTGCAACAGGTAGCAGGCGCGGGTCTTACCGCTAAAGCATTGGGAGCGTTTGCTGGAGGCGGCTCTGTTGACGAGCGCCCTGCTGGTCTGGCAGACTTAGCTATCTATAACATGGGCTGAAGAACATGGCATTACCAAACTCCGAAAAGATCACATCGCAAATTGCGATGTTGCCCGATGCTGCCTTGAAGCAGATGGCCATGATGCACAAGAGCGATCCGTACGTTCTCCCCTTAATTATTTCCGAAGATGGCCGTCGCAAACAGATGCGCCAAGCCGCGCAAGCGCAGATGGCTGCAATGCCACAAGCTAAAGTAGCCGATGCCGCAGTTGCCCAAATGGGTATGCTCCCCGAAGAACAAGGCATTGGACAACTTCCCACCCCCAACATTCAGCGCATGGCTGACGGCGGTATTGCGGGTTATGAAGACGACCAAGAAGGTATGTCTACTGGAGGTATGGGCGGTATGTTTAACTTTGCCCAACAAAGCGAGCCTGTGATGCGTATGGCTGGTGGTGGTGTGCCCGGATACGCAAAAGGCGTAGCGGTGCCTGCCGATTTGGATGCGTTTATTGACGAACAAGCCAAACTTAATAACATTCCCCCTTCTGCATTGCGAGCCGTTATTCAGGCGGAAAGCGGCGGCAAAGTTGACGCTCAAAGCAAGACATCGTCTGCCCAAGGTTTGATGCAGTTAATTAACCGCACCTTTACTAAAGGCGGTGGTGACCCTGAGAAGCGCAAAGACCCGTTTGAAAACATCCGCGTGGGCGCTAAAGTTCTTGGTCAAGATGCGGCAGCACTCCGTGGCCAGTTAAAGCGTGATGTATCCCCAGAAGAACTGTACGCAACTCACGTACTTGGCCGTGGTACAGGTTCACGCTTGTTGCAAGCTGATCCCAACATGACAATGGCGCAGGTTCTCAAAGCGGCTGACCCCGAGAACGCAGACAAAATTATTAGCAGTAACTCTAAATTGTTTGGCGATGGCAAAAAAACTGCTGGCGAAGTTATGCAGACTTTCTCCACCAAGATGGCGGCGGCCATGCCCGTAGGTACAGCGCAAGCAGGCGAGCCACCAAGGGCGGCGGCTCCAGAAGTTTTAACCGACAAAGAACGTGCTGCGCTTGAGCAGCCAGCATTTATGACACCGTCTTCTGGCAAAGGTCGCAAAGAAGGTAAGCTTTCAGAAGCAATTAAGTCTGGCGAAGCACCTCGTCAAATGATGTTGGGTGTGGGCGACTTGCCCTATAACCTTGCTGGCGCTCCGATGGATATTGGCTATGCCGCCAGTAAAGCATTTGGTAACAAAGGCCCTGCACCCGCACTTGGTAGCGAGCATTTAAAACAATTAGGCACTAAGTATTTAGGACGTGAAGCAGATTCAACAGACCCTACACTACGCGGTTTCCGTACTGCTGGTGAATTGGGTAGTATGGTTGTTGACCCGTTTGCTGCAACCCGTAAAGTTGCACAGTCTGCTGAAGGTTTGGAAGCCCTAGCCCTTGCACAAAGAGCTAAAGCCGCTGAAGCCGAAGCTAAAGTTGCCACGCCTGTAGGCATGCGTTTAGAGCCTCCCCGTACAGAACCGCCAGTTATGGTTGCGGATTCCAAAGGCCGCGTTATGCCTGCCGATACCCGCGCTCGTGTTGAACAAGCATTTGCGGACGAAGCCGCTGTGGGCACGGAAGCTGCCAAAGCTGCTCAGTTGGAAAAGCAAGCCGCCGCATACCCCGGCTCTATGCAACGCGCAGATATGGAACGTTTGGCAGTCACGTCAGACAAAGCGCGTGGCACGGCATTGGCCGCAGAAACTGGCAATGTTGCTGAGTCAGGCATGAAAACGCTTACAAACGCCGACAAAACCACAGGCATCAATACAGCAGGCGCTGATCTTAGTAAATTTTACGACCAAGGCCCCGCAGAAGCCGCACCTAAACCTTCTGATGTTCTGGCGGCTACCAAAGAAACTGTTCCAGCCAAAGAACGTAAAGGTTATGACAACGAAGACTTGTTAACTCTGGGTTTAAGTTTGTTGGCCAACAAGTCACCTAACTTTATGACCGCTTTGGGTGAAGCTGGTTTGCAAACGTTGTCTGCCAAGAAAACGCGTGAGAAGGCTGAGACTGACCTTGAGTACAAGGACATCATGAAGAAGTACTACAGTGATGTTGGAAGAAAAGCTGGAGCCGAGGCCGATTACATTGCGTCTGGAGAAAAAGGACGTATGGCAGACCGTTTGAAAGCCGCATCGCTCATTGACCGCGACTTGGAAAGCTGGAGAAAAACCATGGAAGGCGGCATGCCACAACCCGGTGCAGAAGCGGCAAAACGCAAAGAACTTACGGATTATTATTTCAACTTGTTTGGTATGGATGTTCCCGCTACAATGGCTTCTACAGCCGGGGTAGCAATACCTCAAGGTGTCAAGGTGACCCGCGGCTAACAATAAGTGAGGTGCGGGTATGCCGCTTTACCAAGTTGAAATCCCCGGTAGGGGTAAGTTCAAAGTCGATTCTCCGACCGAGCTAACAGACGAGCAGGCATACGCCGCCGTCCTTCAAGATATTGGTAACGCACCTCCTCCCAAAAAGGGATTGTTTGCAGCGCTTGGCAAAGGCGCTGAGTCCACACTAAGTCAAACTCGTACTGGCGCGGCAGGCGCGTTTGGTTCAGCCGAAGAAGCTGCTAGGGCCGGCATACAACGCGGCGAGGACATTGGCGACAAGTACGCCGACCAGATCGGCACCGAAAAAGTTAAAGAAGCCTACAACAAAGACGGCGTTATTGCTGCGGCAAAAGAAATAGGCCGTCAAATTCCGTTAGCTATTGCCCAACAAGCACCTAATCTTGCCCTTGGTGCTGCGGGTGCGCGTGCGGGTGCTATGGCTGGAGCACCGTTTGGGCCCTACGTTTCATTGGCTGGCGGTGTCTTGGGCGGTGCTGCCGCTTTCTACCCAATGGTAGCCGGTAGCCACATAGAAGCGCAAGCTACGGAACAGCTTGCTCGTGGAGAACCAATTAACATAAACAAAGCCGCCGCTTACGGCTCTGCCGTGCCTTCCGCTGGTATCGAGGCAATCCAGCAAGCAATTCCTTTTGGCGGTAGGCTAATCAGTAAATTGGTTGGTATCCCTGAAAAAGCCTTCTTTGGCAGGACTGCTGAACAAGCTGCTAAGTTAGCAGACGAGCGACTGTTGGCCACCCTTGCAAAAGGCACCGCCAAAGGCACGGCGATGGAGATTCCTCCTGAAATTGCGCAGCAAATGATTGAACGTGCGCAGGCAGGAAAATCCCTTAGTTCTCCTGATGCTTGGAGAGAGTACGGGGAGACGGCCTATCAGGTTGGTCTGCTTGGCCCCTTGGGTGCAGTTGGACGCTTATCCGAAAGAGCCGGAGCAAGGCAAGATGTGGCTGATAGACAAGCCGCAGAAGCACCGCCCCCGTCTCCAGTACCAGCGCCAGAAGCCGCACCGCAAGAAGAAAAGCCACCAATGTTGGCGTTGCCTGCGCCAGCACCACCTACTCCCCCAGCACCAGTTGTAGAGACTGTTCGTCCCGGTGCGGTTATGGGTTCTATGGACACGGGTGCTGTGCCCCCAGCCCCTCCTGTTGCACCCAAGCCCGACTTAAATCGGACGATGGAGGAGTACGACCGCCTCAAAGCGCAGTTGTCTACCCTTCAAACGCAGATGCAAGAAGCCGCCACCTCTGGCAACACAGCCAAGGTCAATGAACTGTACGCACAGTACACACCGCTTCAAACACAAATGGAGACTACGGCGCAGACTATCGAAGGTCTGGGCGGTACAACGCAAACTGCACAAGAACTGGAAGCCCAGTCTAAGGCCGCGCTTTCTAGCATTAACACTAAGATTAAAAACGCACAGAAGAAACTTGCGGATGCCGCGCAGCTAGGCTCATTTGATGAGCTACCCAAGTTGTCTACCAAACTGGATGAATTAAACAAAGAGCGTGCTGATCTGATGGAAAGCTTTGGTCAGAAGCGTTCAGTCCTTGAAGAAAAAGGCATCAACCAAGCGCAACGTGGCCAAACCCGTGAGTTGTTCACGGCTGAACAAGCGCCCGTTCCTCCCTCAGAGAAGCCTGAAGGCCCAGAACAGCCCACCACCGTGCCCGGTATTGCCAAGACACCAGCAGAAGCGTTGGAGTTTAAACCCAAGGAAGTGCTGGCCGAGACGCCACGTCCCGAAGGTTACGGTTTAAAACGTGTGTCCGATGACAGGCCAATCAAGTTGGCCATGCAGAAAGACCCAGAGCAACTGGACATCTTTAGCCCCGAGAATATTCAGCGTACAGAGATGACGCCCGAAGAACGGGAAGCGGCTGACCGCCGTACGGCTGAAGCTGTTAATGCGCCAGCAGGCCGCATCTCTCAGTATGTTAAGGACGCTGAAAAGCAGCGTATGACTCGGGCACTAGATACGCGCTTGAATCTTTCCGGTACAGAAGCTAAGCGTACTGTGACGCCAGAACAGTACGACATCACAATGAACAACATTGACAGGTTGCATAACAAGGTTGTGCTCCCGATTGGTAACGCCAACAAGTCTTGGTTGCAAGAGTTGTACGATGCCGCAGACGTTCACAATGAGCTTGTCCAGCAAGCGGAAACAAACAAAAGCTTTGGCCTTCAGCGCAAGATCAATGCGGCACTAAATAAATACAACCGTGTGTTGGCCAAGATTACGCCTGTGCGTGAGCAAATTGAAGGCATGTACAAAAGCATGTACGAACTTACGCCAGCGGCTAAAGCCAGCGTTGTGGCAGAAGAAAAGAAAAAAGCGGCTGAAGAACAACTTGATACCATCAAGATCAGAGACGCAGAAGGTAAAGCCGTTGGTGCCAAGGTAAGCCGCGCAGTTAAAACAACCAGACGGATCGAGTCAGGTGATGTCCGCAAAGAAGCGGAAGATTCTCCGCAAATGCGTAAATTGGCCGACAACTTAGGTAGACAAGAGCCTGAGTTTGAAAAGTTTAGTGACAACATTAGCAAACGCTATACCGCGTTGCGTGAGCAATATGGCAAAAACGATCAGGCTGTAACTGCGTTCCAGTTACAGATGAACGACGCGTTAAATGCCAAAGCGCTTGAGCTTGGCCGTCAGACGCCTGAATACAAGGCTACGCTTGCAGAGCAAACAGACATCGTTAGAGAAGCGCTGTCTCAGAGCAAACAAACGACACCTTCTAAACGCACCGTCCAAGAGACTCGTAAAGTACGCCGTGCACCTACTGAAGACCGTACAGGTTCTGCCGAAAGCCGTGTAGCTACAGAGAAGAAGTCCCTGCGAGAAGCTGGTTCGCGCTTGACTAAAGCGCAAGTTGAGGAACTTGTTAAGGCGGCGTACGACTCGGATACTGGTACAGCCTACCGCACCCGTGAAACAGAAGGCGGCACGGTTGATGCCAAGCAAGCCGCTGACTTTATGGAAAAAGTGCAGAGTAAACTGCCTTCAAACGTGAAGATGGTATACGCCGCTAACCCCGGCAAGATTCCTGTGGCGCTCCTCAAGCGTATGTCGGAAGAGGGTATTAACCCAACCGAAGCCATGGTGCAAGGCGCTGTGTTCAGCGACGGCACGGTCTTGGTGGTTGGTGACCAACACGCTGACTTGAAAGACTTGGAAGCCACGGTATTCCACGAGTTGGTTGGTCACTACGGCATAGACACCATCATTGGTATTGAGCGCCTACAGTCATACGCTAACAAGACAGACCTACGCAAACTGGCCGAGGAAATTGGTGGCCAGAAACTCTTGGATGAAGTTACCCGTACTGCACAATTCAATGCGGCTCAAGGCAAGAGCGAAGAAGTTCAAAAACTCCAAGTCTTGCGTGAGATTATTGCGCATACCGAAGAAGCTCGCGTAACTGAAAACTTCAAACAAAAGGCTGGCCGATGGCTCAAGGAGTTTGTCGGCATGATTCGCGCAGGCTTGCGTGATCTGGGCTTCACTTCTTCCTCTGTACTATCAACATCTGACGTCTTCTATGCTTTGAAGCAGTCCCGCAAAGCGTTTGAAAATAAAACTATTGGTGCTTACAGGGCGGCTGATGGTGAGATTGCCTTCCGTACCAAAAAAGAACCAACGCAGTATGGTGCTTCTTTCATTGCCAAAGAACCTTCAATCAAAGACCAGTTGCTTGGCAACATCATGGGGCTCACAGGCCGAGTTCAGTTTGTAGACAAAGACGCAGCCCTGTCCGAAGCCTTCAAACGTGGCGTAGCCAACAACGTCATCACTTCCTTGGAAGCACAAAACGCAGAGTTCTATTTGCGGTTTGGCCAACAACGTAGCCAGTATGCGGGTCAAGCACTGACCAACGGAAAACTCGTCTTACGCAAAGGCGAAGGTGGTGGGTACATCTACGACAGCGTCAAGGGCGCTAACATGGTTGAAGTAGCCGAAGCTTTGCATAAGGGTAAGTTTGCCAACGACTCAGAAGCCGAAGCCATCCTAACCGCTTACGTGGCAGGCGAGCGTGCCAAAGTCAAGGGCTGGCAAAAACTGAACTACGAGAATCCTGCTCTGGCCGAGAAGGAATACAACGATGTCATGCGCTTACTCAACAGCGACAAGACAAAGAAAGATGCCGTGCTGGAAGCCGCACGTATATACAAAGAATTTAACGACGGCCAAGTTGACTTCCTTGTACAGACAGGCGCTATCACTCCAAAGCTGGCCAATGAGTTGAAATCTGTGCCGTACATCCCGTACTACCGCGTTAATAGCAACAGCGGCAACATTGAGTTGATGGTGGACAAAGAGACGCCAGTTCGTATTGGCAACGTCAAGACCGAGCCACAACTGAAAGAGTTGGTTGGCGGCAATAAGAACATTTTGCCAATTTTTACAAGCTCGGTTCAAAACACGTTTATGCTGACTGACTTGGCACTGCGCAACCAAATGATTAAAGAGTCTGCGTTTTTGCTTCAGAAGATGGGTATTGCAACAGCGCTTGGAGAAGGCTCTGGCCCTGCAAGCAACAGCACTGTGCGGTTTAAAGTCAACGGCAAAGATCACTTTGTTTTTATTGACAAAGACATGTATGGCATCCCTGCGGATCTTATTATCAAGGGTATGGAAGGTATCAAGACCACGATGCCCGCCGCTATAAAAATGATGGGTATCCCTGCCGATCTGCTTCGTAAGTTTGTGACACGCAACCCCGCCTATGCTTTGCGCCAAGTTGTGCGCGATCCTTTAAATGCGTGGTTGACTACGGGCACAGACGCTACGCCAGTGCTCAGTTCGTTCAAAGAATTAGCTACTATGGTGGCCGGACGCAGTGAAGTGGAAAACAAACTGATGCGTTCAGGCGCTATCAGTAGCAACGTGTTCACTGGCGACCAACGCGATGCGGCTAAATTCCTCAAAGATATTAGCGCAGGTAAATCTGGTTGGGACAAGCTGGTTGCCAAGGCTGACGCGTTTGCTATGCAAGGTGATGCGGCTACCCGTGCTGTCATATACAAAGACTCCCTAGCCAAAGGGATGTCCGAGCAAGCAGCGCTTCTGCGTACGTTAGAGTCCATGAACTTTAGCCGTCGTGGTTTATCGCCCAGCATGCAAGCGCTGTCAATTATCATCCCGTTCTTCAACGCTCAGATTCAAGGTTTGGATGTGCTCTACCGCGCATACAAAGGCCAAATGCCGTTTAGTGAACAGCTTAAGATCAAACAAAAAATGATAGCTCGCGGTTTAATGCTTTCCGCAGGCACACTGGCCTACGCCGCCCTGATGTCCGATGATGAGGCGTATAAACGCGCCAAGCCTGAAGAACGCTACGGCAACTGGTTTGTGTACATCCCCGGCTTTGACGAACCTGTGCGCGTACCTATCCCGTTTGAATTAGGTTATGCGTTCAAAGCGTTGCCAGAGGCTCTCTTTGACATGGCCGCTAACGACGAGAAGGCATCCAAGGCAGTGGGTGGTTGGCTCAAACTGGTAGCACAGACCAATCCGTTTGCTTTGCCACAGGCCATCAAACCCCTCACCGAAGTTTATCTCGGCACTTCTTTTTTTGGTGGAGACATTGAGTCTCAGCGCGAGAAGAAAATGTTGGCTGGTGAACGTTCGCGTGAGTCCACATCGGAGTTTGCCAAACTGCTTGGTAGTATTACAGGTAGCGAAACCATCAAGCAAATCACAGGCAAAGAAGGCTTGTCTCCTATCGGTATTGACTACCTCATCCGTGGCTACACGGGCGGTCTTGGTTTAGGTATTGTGCAGTTGGCCAACCCGATACTGAACATGGAGATGAAGGAAGATGTAGCCAAGCCAACGCTCAAGGCTAGCAAGACACCGTTCATTGGTGGTTTGTTCCAGCCCGTCGAAGGCAGGGGAACCCTTGATGAAGCGTATGACCGGATGCTTGATATTCAGCAGACCAAGGGCTCGTTTAATCGCCTCGTGGAGCAAGGCAAGACAGCCGAAGCCAGAGCGTTTGCACAAGAACATGCGGATGCCTTGGGAGCAGCATCGGTGTCTGGCTCGGTACAGCAAAAACTTGGTGAGTTTGCCAAGTATCGACGTCAAGTAGAAGCCGCACCAAGGATGACCACGGAGCAGAAAGACGAGATGCTGGCGCGTATTGATAAGGCTCAGACAGAATACGCCCGAGCCTTTCTCAAAGCAGTCGATAAAACCACACGCCAGTAAAGCCGTCCCTGATCCCGACCTTGGCTCGGGCGTCAAACAAACGAAAGCCGAGGGCCTTATTTAAGCCTTCGGCTTTGACAGCCTCCGTGTCGATGCAGGGGACAAAGAACCCCTGCCCCCTCTCAAGCCGCTGCCATGGATACTGGATTGATAATTTCTTCATCCAAGGTAGAGTTCTCTCTCGAGATCTTCATGGTGGACACCCGCATCGGGGGGCCACTGGTTCTTGCCATCATGTCTTTCTTCGGCATGTACGAAACCACAAACTGCTTCTCAAGCTGTCGCTTGAAGTCAGCGTAGCCAAAACTCATGTTGGAGCAGAAGGTTTTTAGCAGTCGCTCCTCGATGTAAAAGTCTGTGTGGTTGGCTGTTACGCCGTGCTCCACGCGCCCCATAACTACCGAGCGGGTAGTCGATGCGTCGATCTCAGCAGTACCGCCAAGCAAAGCCACAGCGCCAGACTTGGAGTTAAAGCGCACCACCACGAACTTGCCGTAATACTCTTGGATGAAGCCGTTGAGGACATCCTCTGCACTGCGTTTGTTGGTCTTGATGTTGCCCCGAGCCGTGTTGACACGCAGGATCAGGAAGTCTTTCATCTCGCTCAAGGGGAAGTCGATGATGCCAAGGTGCTTACTGCCCAGAGACAGGCCAGCGGCCATCATTGCACCGATGCCAGCCATCCAGAAGCGTTCGTCGTTGGTAGCGTTGAAGTCCTTGTAGCAGTTACGCACGATCTCAGGCACCAAGGTCTTGAGCATGGGCACGTTCTTGGCCAAGAAGCCAGCCAACTCGTAGCCCACCAAAGCGTAGTTTTTATGCAACGACTTGATGATCTCAATCTCATGGGGTTCCCACGACAGTTCTTCGTCCATGATGAACTCAAGAACGCGACGCAGTTCACCCTCAGACGAGTGCTTGCGTGACCCTGTTAGGTAGTCCACAACGTGGGTATTGGAGGACATGATGGCCACAGTCTGCCAAGTCGAGAGGTTGATACGCTCCTTGTTAGCGCCAGACTCCATACGCTCCTTGCCACGACCCTCGGTCATGTCCAGTAGGAACTCAGGGAACCACTCAGAATCCTTGCGGTTCTTGGCGGTGATCTCATCCGTTACTAGCGGCATGCTACCGAGCAGTCCGAGGCGTTGTTGCATAGCAACAGGCGATGTACCCTTACCCGTGCGGTAGTGGACTGGGTGACCCCAAACTGAAGCCGCACCTTCCAGTGCCAGCGACTTACCCGTACCGGACTCGGTTGAACCGCAGTGATAAGTCATCCCGTAAATGCCCGTGAACCGCATAAAAGGGGCGCTGGCGCCTGCCAAAACGATGGACAGATGTCCGTATAGCTTCTTGGCAATTAAGAGCTTCATGAACGCTACCCAAGTTTCCATCGAGCCAGTGGGTCTGGTGTTGGCCACGATGTTCTCAAGGCCGGGCATTGGCACTTCTACGGGTGCGGCAGTGGCACTAAAGATTTTGCCAGCGAAAACAAAAGTATCATTTTCTTGCCAGCCATAATTGGCGGGTACTTTAACGGGTGATTTGTCGTTGCTCATTTTTTCCACGCTCGCACGTACGTAATCAAACAAATTCTTGTCGTTGCCTCGACCAAACGATGCCACGATATTCTGGTTGGCCAGTGCCTTGACTGTTTCGTCTTGGCTCACAACAGCCTTCTGCGCCATCGTAATGTTCTGCACACCCTCACGCCTGATGGCCATGAAGTGCACTGTGTGTTCTCCGTTGTGGCTCAGGATGTCCACAGGGAAAAGATCGTAAGGAATAATCAACACGCTACGCATGACCTTGTTACCCTGCGCGTCTTCGTCTTCCTTCTGGATAAAGATGCCGCCGCGCTCACCATAAGCGTAGCCACGGGGTGCTTCAGGGCGAAGCACTTTCTTAACTTCCTCGTCCATTGAAACGCGTGGTAATTCCACAACGCTCTCAACAGTGGTCACCGCCATGTCGCGGCCAAACACTAGCGGGTTTGTGATCTTGCCCCAATGTGGGCAACTTGGGCAGACTCCGGGGTTCTCCGAGTCCATCTTAGTGCAAGGGTATGGGCCTTTGATCTCAGCCAACTTGGTGCGCATGCGGTCTTCGCTGTATGGGTGCATGTCGCTGATCCACTTTGATGCACCCTCGCCATCCACACAGACCTTTGTCCACGAAAGAATACCGCGCCACAGGGGTTCCATACCGTCTTGTTCAGCGTGTTCTACGTAGTGTGAGATCTGGCCACAGCCTGTCCCTGCACGGGTCTTGACCACAATGTTCTTGAAGCGGGTGACGCTGTTCTCAAACAACTTGACCTGACTTGCGCTTGGTGCGGCTGGCCTAGTACCGGGGAGTTCAACCACGTTGTTAGGTTGCTTGGCTGTGACTTCATACTGCGTACCAATGAGGTTCTTCTCAACCACAGCGCGGATGTCTGCCAACTCGAACACAGCGCCTTCGCTCATGAAGCGCACGTTGGTTTGCTCCCGAACCTTCTTCTTGTTCTTGATGCCGGTATTGATCGTGGCAGGGATACGCAGAACGCGGGATGCGTCTGACGTTACTGTGGGGTCAATGTCCAGCTTATTTTGGTAGCACATGCGCTTGAACGCTTCGGCCACAGGCTTCCACTCGTTGACATCCACGGCTTCAGTAATCGGCCAGTATACGTGTACGCCGCCGCCAGACGCCACCATCCATGGGTCGCCCAGAGCCGACAGTCCTGTAGTCTCCGCAAAGTCCATAATGGCCTGTGCCGCCAACTTCGCACTAGCGTACGCCTTGGGTTTGATTAGTCCCGTTTTGGGATCAGGTAAGTCCTTGGGGTGATTGCAGTCCACGTCGATGGCAAAGGTCTTGACCATGTGCACATTGTCCGCAGTCCGATTGTTGTCGTCCCCGAATGTACCTAGCGCAAAGTAAATGTCTTCACCCGATTGCTTCCATCTGTCGATGAAAGGCTGTGCTTCCTCCAGTGTGTGAACATAGGCATGTTCTTTTTTTCTTGAAAGTTCCACCACGCAATAACGCCCATTTCCGGGCGGTGGCAAAACAGCCGCTACAAACTCAAGCGGTTCCATATTTGTCCGCCTTAATCAGAAAAGGTTTTGTTGGTTTGGATCGATGAACGGGTGTTCTTCTGTTGGGGAAAGTGCTACAAAACGGCGCAATAATTCTTTCTGCCATTCCTTTGGCATACCAAACGGGTCATCCACCGCGTCTGCACAATAGTTGATGAGTTCCCTGTTGGTCAGGGTTCTAGGTTGTATTCTTTGCATATTCTTCTCCAAGCTTGTTGTGCGTCCTTTGAGGACTTCATTATTTCTAAAAGGAGTTCCACGCGGTTTTGATACGCGACAAAAACATCCTTACCTTCGAACCAGTTGTACACAGTTTGGCGTGTGACCCCGAGCGCATAAGCAATCTTCGTCACAGGGAAATCTAGGTAGATCGCCCAACGCCCAAGCTGATTGCCGGGCGTTTTCTTTGCAGCCATGACTGCGTCAATTACTTTTTGTGAATAGGCCATAGTGTTTTAGGTGGGGGTACTAACTGCTCGTCCGCAAGCTTAAAAGCCTTTGCACAGCTTTCCCCCCGATTTAATTACTCATCGTCCCAATCGGACACGATGTCAGCGAGCTTGCCTTTCTTGGCAGGCACAGCAGACGGCTTAGAAGATTCCTTGCGGACTTCTGGTTCAGCATGTTCCTCTACCTCGACAGGCTTGGCTTTCGCTTTTGCCTTGGCCGCGATAGGCTCGTATGCTGGAGCGTCTTCTTCCTTGGTCAACTCACCCATGGGGCGCTTGCCTTCGATGGCTAACTTAGGTGCAGTCTTCACACCATCAGCGGCGGCAACAGTCATCACAACTGCACGCTTGGCTTCATCGCTGTCGCCTTGCGTCTTAACGATTGCGTACTCCTCGTCAGTCAGCCAACGGCTAGGCGCGAAGTGCAACTTGGGCGCTTCTGCTTTCGTGTCGAACTTCATGCGAGTCACAATCATCTCGGGGCTGATGGGTGGGTTCTGCATTGCCAAGTTGCGAGCGAAGGCTTGCAATGGGCGCTTGTCTCCGTCTTCCTTACCAAACACCGAAGTGGCTGGCAAAGTCAACTGCAGTACTGCACCTTCAATGTTGTTCTCAAGCACCACAGCCAAGCGTTGTTGGTAGCGGCAGGCACGGCTATTGCCTTGACCTGAACCCGCGATGTTCTGAGGGCAACTCATGCAAGTAGTACCTTGCTTGTTCTCAGCGGATGCGTCTGGGCGCTCACCATCGTTGCTCCAGCAGTCAGGGCCAGTGATGTTGTCACCGTCATAAGACTTAGCATAGAAGATGCGGCTGACCTTGGGCGCAGCCTTAACAATGATGACGTCCAAGAAGCGCTCGTCGATAGAGGCAATCTCTTTACCACCGGCCAGCAAACGGAACACACCACCTTTGATGGAGATGCGTTGAGTGCTATTGCCTACGCCGCCACCCGTTAGGGCTTTGGCTGTCTCAGATAACTCGTGGTTGCGTGCGAATGAGGGAGCATTGGAAGGGTTGAATAGTGCGATATTAGTCATGATAAATTTACTTGGTTGGTTTAGTTACGCGAATCTCAAACTCCGTTACAGAGTTCAAGCCCGGCGGGAGAGAGCCCGGGTTCTCTTCGAGGTACCGTGCCATGTTGGTTTGCGCGATGCGTTTCTCCAGCAAGTCCACGACTTCATTCTCAAGAATAAACTTTTTGAATGAGTCCCAGTCCTGCGTGTTGTAACGCGTCTTGGTCACCATTGACACAGTCCCAAAGGAAGTCTGCACGGACTTAACGCCCATGGACTTCATTTGGTCTTTCATCGCAAAGCGAACTTCATCTTGCTGTGCCTTCAGAGTCTCGATCTCGGTGTCGTACTCTTGAGTCAGCAGGTCGATGCGCTCCTTGATTTTGCGATAGATTTTTGCGAGCCTGTCCAGAGGTACTGGCTCTTGGGTTTCTTCAGACATTGTGCTTTCTCCTGTATTTGTTTTTGTCTAAGGTTTGACAGTTTACATAAATTTTTGTGTGTTGCAACCCCCTTTCATGAATTTATTTCTGTGTCGAACATCTCTGTAAGTAAAGAGTTGTCACTTACTTTGGCTTCTAATGCTTTAAACATCTTCTTCTCGATTGGGCTACCCTGAATGTGAATTACAGTAACCTTGTCGGAGTCTTGACCTTTGCGATCTGCTCGTGCTATGCACTGCACGTACTGCTCAACAGACATCAATGGGCCATAGAAAACTACTGTGTCTGCGGCTGTTAGGGTAATCCCGTGAGCACTAGCTTGCGGTTGCATCACCAATACGCGAGGTTCAGGTTCTGTTTGAAATCGCCTGATGGTGTCAGCGCGTTTAGGCGGCGTCACACTGCCGTGGATGCACTCGTTGGCGATGCCTTTCTTCAAGAGGTGATTGTGGATGCTGTCGATGGTGCTTCGGAACAAAGCAAAGATGATGACCTTACGGGTTGTCTCCTCCAAGATTTCCTCCAGTACACCAAGGCGAGGCGCTGAGTCGAACTCCACAACTTCCTTGTCGTCTGTGTAGGCCGCACCACAACTGATCTGCAACAACTTACTCACACCAGCGGCGGCATTGACCGCACTGATTGTTTCCCCTGCCGCGTACACCATCATCTTGTCTTTGAGAAGGTTGTAATACTTGGCTTGCTGTGGTGTGAGTGGTATCTCTCGCGTCATGGTAATGACAGGCGGTAGGTCTAGGCACATCTCTTTGGTAAAGCGAATGGCCGGTTGCAGTGCCTCATGTACCAATTCTGGTGCGTTGGCTTTAGCCGCCCACTTAAACATCGTCACCTTGTGCATGACCTGATCGCGCCACGCAGTGAAGAACTTGGGTACACCATCAGGGTTGACTAGCTTGGCTAGGCCGTACGCATCCGCAGGGGACTGCGATGCGGGAGTACCCGTCATCATCCACAGGAATGTGTTGGGCTTGATGATGGACTTCAAAGTCTTCCAGCGCTTAGTCGTCATGGTCTTGTAGGCGTTAGCCTCGTCAACAATGATTAAGTCAAAGCGCCCATCGTTATTGATCTCGTCAGCGATGAGGTTAAGCCCATCGTAGTTGGCAATCACAAACTCATAGTCCTGCTGAACCATCTCGATACGGCGACTAGCTTGCGAGTGGTGCGCGACAATGGCAGAGCGATGGATGATGCTGTTGTTTAGATCGCCAAGCCATGCAGACTGCATGATTGACAAGGGACACAGAATTAAGCAGCGTTTTACTTCTCCGCGTTGCATCAGGTAGTCAGCCGCCCATAGCGCAGACAAAGTCTTGCCAGTGCCCGGCTCACTAAACACAAAGGCTTTGCGATTGAGCGTTAAGAAAGACGAGGTGTCGATCTGATGCGCCATGGGTTTGTATTTCCCCGGCCAGTTGTAGCGCCTAATGATAGGTGACTGAATATTTTTCACACCGAGATTGCGCAGTACCCGACATTCATCAAGACCCCAATAGACAGCGACATCAAAGCCACCATCCATGCGCTCAATGATTTTGTGTTTTGGGATTACCTGATACTTCTCTGGGTTGCGGGTGCGAAAGACAAGTGCTTTGTCCTCGATGATTTCCATGCTTTCTCCGTTTATTTATTATCTGATCTGTTCGCTGACTTACTTCGCATACGGAGGTTGCCCTTCGCTGACGTACCGCCTGAGCGCATGGGCTTGATGTGATCCACATCTTTGCCGTCACCCTTGGTGGCCGCACCCGTCTTCTCCATCACGCGGCGAGCCTTGACTCGGCCTGCGCGTTTCTTGATCTGCTCGGGTGTGCCTTGGTAGTTGTCGTACTCACTGCGGTAGTTACGTGTGGCCATGATTTTTTTCCTTTATCCAATGTAGTGGGTTTCGGTGGCGCTTACTGCGTAGGGTTTGTTGTAGCGTTTTATAAACGGTTCATTAGGGTGAAACGGGTTAAATTCTTTCAACGCTTCTTTGCGGCTAGCTGCACGTACCAAGTTTATTTTGATAGGGTACAGATGTCTATACTCTTTTCTCGGTGTGTGTATACACAGATATTCAATTAAATCCATACCGGTCTCCTCAGTGTTTAACAGGGGGTTTAATTAAATCCATGATGGACTGCTCAGTCTCAGCCACCATGATACGTACTTTATTTTGCGCTTCAAAGTGGGACATTTCTGCTTGCTTTGAAAACTTTTTAATGATCGTCACCATGACAGCGCCTTCTGTTACGTCTTTCAGTGAGTTCTTATTCTTCTCAAACGCATCAAGCAACGCGTCGGCCATGTTGTTGGCGTTGAGTGTCCACACATTTACTGTGCGGCCTTCGTCTGAGTCTGTCACGATGTCGATGTCGTACACGTTCATAATTTTCTCCTTAATGTTTTGGGTGGTTTTCGCAGGTCGTAACGGGACACCAAGGACACAATGGTGAGGGTCTTGGGTTCCATACGCCTGTTGCATGCGCTTGTTCAATCCTAGCTACGCGTTGGCGATACTGCCACCACTCAGCGTCAGCTTGGTCTACTGTGTATGCCGCCTTAACCATATCATTCTTGACAACAAACAGCAGTGCTGCATTGACTTTTCTAATATGGGGAAAGTGGGCGAACACCATGAGCGCCATCAGTTTGAGTTGTTCACGATCAGGGTACTTGTTGTTGCCTGTCTTGTAGTCCACAACCCAACAAGTTAAGTTGTCATCATCAATGATAAGCAAGTCAGCGATACCGCGAAGCCACACATCTTTGCCAAGAAACTCACAGGGGTGCAAGTCAACAGTCACCCCCATCTTGTACTCGCACAGCTTGCGCCCCGCCTTGGCATTGAGTGCATCGAGTGTGTCCTTGATGTACTCAAACTCTTTGGGAATAGGCTTGCCTTCTTTGATGTACAACTCAGCGGCTTCGTGTAGTACCGTGCCGTAGCGCGTCGCTTCAGTCTCTTGGAACTTGTAGTTCTTCAAGACCTTCACTTCGTGATACCTACGGGCACAGCCCTCGTAGTCTTTGAGGGATGAGTGGCTCCATGTAATCGGTTTAGTCATCAAACTTCGCAGTCTTTATTGCTACTGTTAATCGGTTGGCAAACTGGGTGACAAACGCCTCGTTCTTGTTGAGATCGTACTGCCCCATGTCCTCCAGTATGGCGTGGACAACCTCATGCCAGAACGTGTCAGCTAACTCTTGACTGCTGAACCTACGCCCCGTCACGTTGCTTGTCTTGCCAAGCCGGATGCACTTCTCTGGATAGAACGTGCGCCCCATATCTCGGCGGTGAAGCATGGCTTCCACCACCTCCACGCTGTACCATTTCTTGCCCACGCGCATACGCGTTGGTAACTTCATACTTTCTCCTTTTAGTTTTTTGCTAATCCATAACGACGATGAGCACCACCGTCAGCGTCCAATGGGATACCCTGCATATAGGGCGGCTCCATGACCATCTGAGCCAAGACCCAAGTCTTAGCTTCCTCAACCTCTGCATCGGGCACAACAACGATCTGCTCGTCATGCACCGTTCCCGCCACAAAGTACCTCTTTGCGGTTCGTAGCATCCCATCCGTCATCACAATACGCGCAGTGCCCTGCACCACATTGTTCGTGATCTTGCCTGCGTACAGCTTGGTAGCGTCTGGCCCGTATATCCACTGGCTCCTACCTTTCTCGTCCTTCTGCTGTCGCAGGTCAGGGTAGAGCAAGCTCATGCCGTTGGGCAAAACTATCTCCCCCTTCTTGAAGGTAATACATTTATACACGAACTCATTGCCGTCTGCAAGGGCTGTTTGTATGAGGCCAGAGCACATGTCCCAGAAGCTCACAATGGGGTGCGCTGTAGCCCTGTACTTGTCGATGATCTTCTTGGCTGCTACGCAGTGAATGAGTAGCTCCAGATCGGTACAGGTGTGGGGTATCTCCATCATCTTCGTGTGGTTCTCATCCCACTCAAGGAACTTGTCGATGTACCGGCCATCTACGCCAAGCTTCTTCGCAAAATCCTTCTCATACCGAACGGGTGGTGCACCAAGAAATCCAACAAGAAGTTGCGATGCAAACGCCGCCCAACCAAGTCCATACCCACAACCGAGTAACGCGCTTTTTGCTGACTGCCGTAGATCGGGATGATTCTCTTTACTAAGTCCGGGAATGTTAAACATTTGCGCACCAAACGCGGCATAAGGGTCACCACCTGCCCTGAAGATCGTGAGCATATCTTGGTAATCCGATAGCCACGCAAGGACGCGAGGCTCAATCTGCGAGAGGTCACCGACCACGAGTTGATACCCGTCGGGAGCCAAAATTGCTTTGCGTAGGAACGAACCTCGCTTGAGGTTTTGCATGTTGATGGCCGAGCCTTTGGCCGCTGTCCACCTACCCGTCTGAGCCCCATAGTAGGAGAGGGGGACAGGAAGCGCACCGCGCTGACTGATGTCGAGGAATCGCTGTGCACGGGTGCGCTCGGTTGTGGACTTAACCCGAAGGCGCGCTTGACAAAGGAGGGCAACGTCTTCACGTTCACCGTTGAGGAGAGTTTGAAATAGCGCATCGTTCTTTGCAAGAGCAAGCGCCTCCTTACCTGTGGTCTTAGAGATTTTAGTTGGGGGTTTGATGCCCAGCGCAATGAGGGCGTCCGCAAACTTCGGGTTCGACGCAAGCGCAGTTTCCTCCACGCCAAGCCTTTGTAGTAATGATTCACGATCTTCTCTCTCCTTTTCGATTGCGTTATGTAGCATGAGGGCGTCAAGCTGCAACACTGGGCGTGTGTACATCTTGAGTGTCATGTCGATGAGTCTGAGTTCACTGGACGGGTAGCCCTTGACCAAGCGCCTAAAGATTTGCTCACACAGGTACACATCGTGTGCGCAGTACTCAGCCAGTTCTTGCTCCATGGAAGGCGCAAGCTCCGTGTAGCCGTTGGTTGTGTACACAGCCGTACCCTTGGGCGGTAAGCCAAAAGCCTCGGCCAGCTTCATCAATGAATTGCCAACCTCAACACCCCGTAGAGCACGAGCCATGGAGAGAGTATCAAAAATGAAGCATGGATGCCAGTCATATATCCATTCCAATATAGATATATCGAACTGAGCGTTATGAGCCAGAACTGCAGTAGTAGAAGGATCATAACAAGCCATGATTCTAGGAAGCTCCTCTCCTCTGTACCACTGTGATCGTTTGTCTGATCCGAACTCATGGATGCAGGCGCCAAAGGCTTTGAATCTTGGGTCACGTATGTACTCCTCTGTTGTCATCTTACTCAGCGTGTAACCTTCCTTGGTATTCCACGCCGTCTCGAAGTCGATCGTAATGATCTGTTTATAGGGTGCTGACATTTCTCTCCTTTGATTCGTTCATCTTGTCAGCCCAAT
>Ga0209500_10000815_pt1 | contig 25345 bp, 22 predicted proteins | sample S_140212_EF_Meta_FD_187323 | JGI IMG/M metagenome (GOLD analysis project Ga0209500, IMG submission 187323) | Freshwater microbial communities from Lake Simoncouche, Canada to study carbon cycling - S_140212_EF_MetaG (SPAdes) (version 2) | ecosystem: Environmental > Aquatic > Freshwater > Lake ...
ATTTGCTCTAGTTCGGTTTCGTCTTTACCGTATACGGTTATGTAAAAGCCAAACCGAAAGAATCTTTCCTCTCCAACCTGAAGTTTGTCGCGGATTTCTTCGGCATCATTAATTTGGGCTTCGAGTTGGGGGTCGCGAACTTTGCCTTTTTCTTGGGAGATAGAATTACTTGCCTCGAGCTGACCGACTTTTTTACGCAAGTTGTTGAGTATTATCTGGCTCTCGACGGGCTCGATATTGAGGCTAATATCGACTATTTCATCGAGATTAATAATTGGCGATAGCCAGCCAGTAAAGAGTGTGCGTGGGTAAGCATATACAAAGTAAGTACGGGCATAGCGTCGGCCAATTTTGACATAGTTGCTTTTTACCTCGAAGCTACTGGGTGCAATAATATCGCGCAAGGTAGTAACGCCTTGCTTGTAGGTCTGCTCTTGTTGCAATTGAGCCGATGTCTGGAGGTCGATCATTGGTGGTTTTTTCCCGAAGGCCATTTTAGTTCGTCCCTCCTGGCGGAGCTTGTTGCTTGGCGGCGGCGTAGAGGTCTGGCGGCTCTTGCTCTTTGGGCTGAGGAGTATAAGGACCAGCTGGTGCGCCATCTCGGGCCACTACTGCTGTCGTCATGCCACCGGTATCGACAAGGGCTTGGTTTTGCGATTCATCGACATTGTAAGATCCATAATAAAGCTCAATTACCTCTTGGGTCTTTAAGACCGCTGCGCGCACCCCGATGCTGGCTAGGCCTTGGGCCACCATATTGGTTCGTAGCACTAGCTCGCTCTTGCGCTGCGCAAACTGCTGGTCGGTTTGGGAAACATCCTTGGGCCCACCTAGGGTGCTAGCAATTTGCTTAAAAACATTGCCTTTGGCCTCTTCGATAACATAGTACGGAACCACCACAAAAAACTTTTTGTCCATAATATTGGCGACGTTCAAAAGATCCCGAACATTAAAAATATAGTCTTCCATTAGTTCGGCCAGTAGTGGATTGGGCTGATCGGCCATCATTTGGTCGAGCTTATCGAGGTAGCCATCGAGATCGATTTTGCGAGACTGTATGCATATTTGAATAGGAAAGTGCAGGCCATTTAAGAAGCCCTGATATGCAAATTCGATAGCCTCTTTTTCACCGCCGCTCTTGAGGTCGTAATTGGTTGGCGAGCACATAACTATCATCCGTAGGCTGCCGTCGCGCATAATTACTACGCCATCCCTGACCTCTGCGAAGTTAAGATGGCCTTGGGTGCTAACAAGTGCGGCCTTCTTGTTTTTAGGAGGCGTTACGCTATTGGCATATTCTTGTTGGGCTGGATTGGGCTGATTTGGTTGCATAGTTTTTTATTGTGGCGAGGGAGCGATCTTGATGGACTGCCCCTCCGATATTACATTTTCATTAGTAGTTCGGGCAATCTGCTCGACGGTCAGGTTATTTGATTGCAGCATAGCCTTTTTAATTATAGCACCCGAGGTGCTGGGTTGAGTATTATTTTGCATCGGAGTTGCCGAACTAGACTTACTGGCCAGCCCTCTTTGCATACTATTCACGGCGTCGTGCTGAATATTGGCCTCGACATTCTCTAGTAGGCTATTTATCTGCGTACTTCTGATATTGGTAGCATCTAGCACGTCGTCTTGCTGAGTAAGCCTTACGTTGGCGTTCGTAATGGCTGCAGTACTTGCAATCGCTGCCGGGTCGACGATTCGCTGGCTGTACGTTGCAGCCTGATTGGCATTGTCGACCAGCTGAATTGTGGGGTCTTTTTGGGCTCCGTGGGTGTCCATTATGAGCGCCAACTGCTTGAGGCTGCCCATATTTATATTTTTGAGCGGAATAACTTCGGGCGCGATATCGATTTTTTTTACTAGCTCAACTTGGGTTAGATCTTTGTCCCAGACCCTAATTCGCGGAACCACAAAGTACTGCAAAACCGCCACAAAGTAGCTTTCGAAGTTTTGCTCTTGGCGCCTACCAAAACCCAGCAACAAAAAGAACCCAGTGATCGGTATTATTAGTACTATCATCAGCACAATTATTTTGCTAAATAGTAGCCACATTAGCCCGGCCCAGAGCAAGCCGATAATTACATATATAAATTGTCGCAGGCTCAGGGGGCCTAAGATTTTGTCTTCAGCCTCGATATCTAGGGGTACTTTATACTGCCCCATAGCTAAGGTATTGGTCTTCCAGTGATTGGTCCAAGCAGGTCCTTCTGTTCCTGAGAAAGTTTACTGTAAAACCTGGAATCACTCGCAATAGTGTCTACGGCCTTTTCGGCTGATTGCCTTAGGGCAGGATTGGCCTTGGACCAAACTTGCAAAGTTTTCATTGTGGAAGTGTCAAATGATAATATTGCTTCTGCTGATAGTTGTTTGAAAGCTTGTGTCTGGTCTCTCTTTACTAAGTCAGGGGCTTTAGCGGCAGCATCGCCTACATGCGGCTCTATACCTCTAGAAAAGACCTTATTTTCTGGGTCTGTGTTGTATACCTCGTCCCTAAGCAATTCCCAATCACCCCTACCTGCCAATTCGCTTATTGCCGCTACCTGCATAGATTTATCTCCCGCCTTAACTCCTAAATCTGCAGAGCCTCGACCGGTGGCTACTTTGACTAATTCATCGCCATACGCGGGATAATCCATTCCAGAACCGGCGTACTTCAGTGATGCTCGGTTGTTTTTGTTCTGTTCCTGTAAAAATGCCTCAGACTGTCGGCTAGTTTTAAGCATGCCTTTTTTATTAGGCAGGTTTCCTGCCATCAGTGCGGCAGCAGTTTTGTTGCCTTTTCCAAACTGCACTGCTGATTGCTGTTGCCTTGCTTCATTTGCAGTATTCTTAGCCATTTGCGTACCTTTTTTTGCAGCAGCAGCGCCACTGCTGCTTACCTTTCCAGCTACAGCGCCCATCAGCCCCCCAGCAAGTGCGCTCATACCTGCCGTTGTCCACTTGAGGGTCTTGGGAATTGCCAGTAGAGCCACGATAGGTATAATCATTGCAACCAAAGTAATAGCACCACCCGCAGTACCCCCAGCCGGACTGGCTACCAATACGCGAGATAGCAGTATCGATACAGCCAGCATGCCGGTAATAAGTGGGAACATGGCGTTGAGGCGAATAAAGTTCTTCCACCAAGTAGAAAAGAACTTTTCGGTACCCGGCAATACCCAGCTAGCAAAAGCGATTGGTGATATTAGAATCAGCACATAAAGTACAATCATGCGCAAAACTATAAACACAAATGCCACCAGCACTGCAACCAGAGCAAGTAGCGCAAGTATAAAAATTACTATCCAGCCTACTGATGCTATTAAGGCCCCAGCCCCAACAGCCCCAACAACTAGAGTTGCACCAAGCCCCGCCTGTAAACCGGCACCACCGTTGCCTTCGGGCAAGCCCAGCGTGGGCGAAATTGTCCGAAGCGCAAATATCATATTTGGCACAATTGTGCCAAGCAGATTGAAGAAGTCCACTATAACCCCACAGATAACATAGGCAAACTGAGTCATTATGACGGCTGCTATGAATTTTGGCAGGGTTTTTTTGATGGTGTAGTTGTCGAGTCCGAGCGGCAAGCTGCTAGAAAATATAAGTACCAAAAATACAATTACATAAAAAAAATTCGCAACCACCACTACGTTTCCAACAATCTCCTGAAATACATTTACTCCCTCTTCAGATTTTAGCGGCTCGATTGTCAAGAAGTCTATCAGCAAGCCCTGTCGCTCGCCGCTTACCCCCTGCCCACCTATAAGGTTTGAGGTTGCTTTTGTTATGGCCCCGTAAATTGGGCAGGTTATGAAGGGCAAGGGGGCATTGGTATCACAAGCATCCTCCAGTTCGGCCAAAGCTTGGAGCTCTTTCACTTGATTCCGAAAAGGCGTCGTATCGAGCCCTGGCCCGGTATACTTATCGCCATTTTGTACATTACAGTCCGTGGTTTTTAGTAAGCTACACTTACCACTCTCAGCCGCCTCTAAGGCTTTCTGATACTTACCAACAAGCGTCCAGTTTGCATCTTCAGCAGCCGGGACGTTTTTTATTCCCTGTACGCTGTCGGACTGGTACGCAACTAGGGGATTATTCGTGATGTAGTGTAAATAACCGGAGTGATTATCGTTCGTATTGCCACCACCGAATACTGGGTAGCCAGCAGCCTGACTCGCTGCCGGGTCGAAAAAATAATCATCACACCCTGCTCCCAATTTACATGAGTTTTCGAACCAATTATAGGCTTCCACAGCCGCATATTTCGTTGCCACCGCAGCGACTGCAGCAACTGGCCCTCCAGTAACCATACCCACAGCCCCAACTATGGCACTCCCAGTTAACGAATTATCTGCTTCAGACACATTGTATTTACATTCTATTTTCCCAGCATTTTCCCATGTACATACTACCGATGTATCATATGCAAGTGCTTTCTCGCTTGACAGCGCCATACCGGTAAATAACACAATACAAAAAATAAATCCTATTATTAATTTATTAAAAAGTTTGTTTGTCTTAAGCATAAGTTTTGTTCAATTATATACTTATTAGTTCATTTATTCAAAACAATTATAACCAGGGCAATAGATTATGGTAGAATAAAAACATGAAATTTAAAAGTATTTTATTTATCTCGGCACTATTAATCGCCTTAGCGGCAGTTTTTTTGCCCCTGCCCACCAAAGCCGTTACATGCGGCGTTTTGCCACAGTCGATCTGCGACTCGGTTGTCAACAATCCAGACGGCACAGCAACTGGCGCGGTTAAGCCACTAATAGATTTTATTGCGAATATTATGGTCGGACTGTTCGGCTCAATAATTGTACTTATATTAATCGCCTCGGGCGTTCAGATAGCCGCCTCGGGTGGCAACGAAGATGCAGTCAAAAAAGGCAAAGAGAATATCTTTAAGGCCGTCACTGGATTGGTTCTTTTGATTTCTTTCCGAGCAATTATCGAGATCGTCAATAGCCTCTTTAATGGCGTCGATACCAATACCCTCTTCGATGCATCTGGCAACCTAGCAGCCTCCGGCGTGCCCCTGATTATCAAAAACGCCATCAGCATAGCCTCGTTCTTTGCCGGAGTCGTATCGGTGATATTTATTATTATTGGTGGCATACAATACACTACCTCTGGTGGTGGTGATGGCCTCAAGAAAGCCAAAAAAACCATCACCTATGCTGTGGCCGGGCTGGTGATATCGCTCTCAGCATATGGTATATTGGTATTTATACAGAGTCAGCTGCAAAAATGATGAAAAAACTAACCACTACATTGCCACTAATAGCACTAGCCCTAATGCCGGCTCGGGTTTTGGCTGTTGATGTCATCACCAGCGATTCTATACCAACTGCTGTTGCCAACGGCCCAAGCGTTTCTGAGCTGATAGTAAATGTAGTAAGTATCCTCTCGTTTGTGTCGGGCGTAGCTAGCGTAATTACGATTATTGTTGGTGGTATCATGTACTCTGTATCAGGTGGGAACGAATCGCGAACCAAAACCGCCAAAGATGCCATACTATACGCCGTAATCGGCTTGGTGATATCGCTATCGGCCTATGCCATAGCAAACTTCGTAACCGGCAAGCTGGGCTAGCAACTGCAATTACCTTCCCTTGAGGCCAAACTGTAAATATTTCTTGCATAAGGATTGTTAAAAATGTATAATTAATGTAAATATTAAAGGAGACAACGATGATTTCAATTAGTACGATCAAAAAATCAATTTACGGGGCTACCACAGCTGCCACATTTATAGGAGTTAAGGCTCTGGCCGAATCGGCTCCAGAAACTGCGCAAAATGCCGTCAACGCTATCAACCCAACAGGTACAGTTCCCGTGCTCCAAGACCAAATAAAACTTATTATCAACGTTCTGATAGCTTTGATTGCCGTAGCAGCCGTAGTTATGCTTATTATTGGCGGGTTCAGGTATGTTTTTAGTCAGGGCGAAGAAAAAGCCACCAAGGGCGCCAAAGACACCATCTTGTACGCCATTATTGGTATTGTGGTTTCGATTTTGGCTTTTTCGATTGTCAACTACGTAATAGATATCTTTAACTAGTAGCTAAATTAAGCTATAGAGCTATGCAAAAAATCATTAAGCCCCAGCTAATATTGTTATCAGGCATTTTAATAGCCTGGCCTCAAGGTGCAATAGCAGCTTGCGATTTGAATACTACATCAAACGGTGTCAACTGCGCTGGCACTGATATTCAGGCAAACCTAACAGGCTCGGGCGGAATACTAACCAATGTGATTAATATTCTGATAGCCGCCGCCGCCATGGCCTCAGTGATAATGATAGTCATTGGCGGATTCAGGTATATTTTTAGCCAAGGCGAAGAGAAGAACACTAAGGCCGCAAAAGACACTATTCTGTATGCCATAATTGGCTTGGTGGTTTCGATTTTGGCCTTCTCGATAGTCAATTATGTTCTTGGCAAGTTCTAGCCTAGCGATTATCACTATTTAAAACCGCACTTTTTAGGTGCGGTTTTGGCTATTGTGCTATAAAATAAGGGTTATGCACGAATACAAAGACAATTTTGTAACTCTGGTTATAACAATGGCAATTATAGTAGCGGTGGGTGCGCTTGGATTTGTAATTGGCAGCTTCGTGCTCTCCCCCAAGCCTGCCGCAGAGCCGAAACTCAGCTACAAGCCTAAGGCCAGCTACCCCAATGGCCCAATTAAGCTTAGCTACTGGCGTACTGTCGATGGCAGTGAAGTTTTTAAGCCTATTTTAGAGCGCTGGAATGCCATACACCCCAGTGTAACTATTGAGGTCGTTAATATTCCGCTCGCGGAGTACGACAAGCGCCTTGCCGATGCACTGAGCTCTGGAAATATGCCAGATATGTTTATGTTGCGCTCCGACTGGCTGCCGCGCTACAAGGCTAGCATTAAGCCTTCACCACAGGCTATCTTTACAGTCGATGATTACAAAAAAACCTTCGCAAATATTCTTGCCAAAGACCTGACTGACGGTGAAGATGTGCTGGCGGTTAGTTACGGAGTGCCGACTCTTGGCTTGTTTTATAACACCGACAAATTCGTCTCGGCTGGTATTACTAGCCCGCCGGCCGATTGGCCCGCGCTGCTCGATGCCAACTCCAAGCTGGCCCTAAAAGCCAGCAATGGGCTCATAAGGTCTGGCATTGCGCTCGGAACCGAAAAGATATCTAATACACCGAGCATTATAGCTCTTCTGATGATGCAAAATGGCGCAGTTATGACGGACACTCCACCTACCAAAGCTACCTTTGAGCTACCGACTGGCACAGGCTACCCCAGCTCGGCCAAGGCATTAGACTTTTATACTAGTTTTGCAAAGCCTGGCAAATCCAATTATTCCTGGAACGATGGTTTTGGCGATAGTACCCAGGCCTTTGCCACGGGCAAGACCGCAATGATGATCGACTATCCGTACCGCTATTTGCAGCTCACCAAGCAGGCTCTAAATTTGAAATTTAAGATGGCCAAGGTGCCGCAGGTTAATGGCGATTACCCTATAAACTACTCGGAGTACTGGGCCGAAACTGTTTCTAAGACTTCTGGCTATTCAGACATCGCCTGGGACTTTTATAACTTCGCTACCAGCTATGAAATAATGAACCTATATTCGGTACCTACCATGAAGCCCGCCAGCCGGTTGGATTTGGCCAAAGCTCAGAGCCAAGACAGTATTATTGGGCCTTTTGCCGAGCAGGTTGCCAGCGCACAGGGCTACTACAAAGGTAACGGCGCCACGACAGACGCGGCCTTTATAAGCATGATTAGCACTGCCCTTTCGGGTTTTGACTCAGCGATTGCTGTTAGGATTGCATCAGAAAGTGTTACGGCGTCGATTGTTGGATCTAAATAGGCCAATAGGGCACAGCAACAGCAGCAAGGCTTGAGTTGCTCTTGCTGCTAGCTTCTAGGGTATTTTATAGGTATAAGTAGCTGCTATACAGCTGGCTTAACTTTAATTTTCTTAATACGATCTTCTTGTACGACCTTTGGTATCTGGATTGTTAGAACGCCATCCTTAAGGCTAGCTTCGGCTTTTTCGGCTACTGTCGAGGTAGGCAGAATAACAGATCGGCTAAACGAACCCCAGAAACACTCTTGTACGTAGTAGTTGTCTTTTTCGACTGCGAATTCGTCTTTGCGGTCGCCGCGAATTGTTACTACATCTTCCGAAATCGCAACATCGATGTCTTCAGGCTTAACTCCTGCGATTGGGGCTTTTACAATAATCATGTCTTTGGTCTGATAGACGTCGACCGCTAGCTGGCCTTCAAATTCTTCTTCATTCATCCATTCCTCAGATTGCGGCTGCTCTTCGTCCAAGAATTCGTCTTCTAGAATCTCTTCATCTACTTCGTTTTTTCTTGCCATGATCAAACTCCTTATCCTTGCTTAGGTAACCTATTTGTCATTATTATAATCAGGTAAGCAACCGATTGCAAGCATATGCTAGAACAACTACTCAACATTATAGCTCCAGACGAATGCTTGGTTTGTGGCAAGGAAGGGGTTTGTGTCTGCAAAACATGCTCCGAGAGCTCCCTTTTGGCTAAGAAGCCAGCCTGCGTGATGTGCAATCAGCTCAATACAACCGGCAAAACCTGCCCTAACTGCTACAGCAAATCAGCCCTCAGTGGCGCGAGCGTGGCTTATCGTTACGAGGGCACCGCCAAAGATTTGATATTTGCTATGAAGTACCAAAACCACCGTGGCGCAATCCGCTACTTGGCCGAGCGCCTGCCGGATCCGAAATACCAGCTTGGTGCTATTGTTAGTTTTGTTCCTAGCGACGGTCGATCAAGGCGCCAAAGAGGCTACGACCAGGCCGAGCTCTTGGCTCGACATTACGCCAAGGCCAACGGTATGGAATTTGCAGCTATTTTGGTTCGGGTCAAACATACCAAGCAAGTAGGTCAATCCCGAGGTAATCGGTTTAAAAATATCCAGGGAAACTTTATTTGCCATAAGTCTGTTATTGGAAAAACAATTATCTTGGTTGACGATGTTATAACAACAGGCGCAACAGTTGCCGAGTGTGCCAAGGTTTTAAAGCTAGTTGGCGCTAAGCGTGTTTGGGCAGTTGCTGTCGCCAAGGGTTAGCCTATGGTGTAAGCTGTACCTGCAGCCTGTCTGACCTGGGCTATTGACGGCTTGTTATTCTTAATCAATAATTAATCCGAATGAACCGACAGTTGAATGTTTAATTACTAAAGGAGGAGTAGTGCAGTGCTGACTGGTGGTAGAATAGTCATATTCTAGCTGAAAAAGTAAGCTGTACTTACGACGATGGAGAGGTGGCCGAGTGGTTGAAGGCGCTGCTCTCGAAAAGCAATATGCGGGCAACCGTATCGAGGGTTCGAATCCCTCCCTCTCCGCCATGGATTCGACAAGCTCACCATGGGTGGGCTTTTTGAATTCATTATGGATGGGGTGAGAACCCGTAGGGTTCGGTATAGTAAGGGCGCAGTCCGCCGCGGCGGACGAGCACCTTACGGAGAAGGCGTAGCCGCCATCCCCCCTCCGCCATTCAAGCCTACTAACTTATAAAATTAGATAAAGAATTTATTAATTAATAAAAAAGGGTGATACAAAAGTATCACCCTTATAAAAGAGCCAAAAACATAATTAGATACGAAGCTACATGCCGATGAATTCCCTGATGTCATAGCTGTCGTAGCGAGTTTCCTCTTGCAAGGAACGTACCGTTCTGTCGTAGAACTCTTCAAAAAAACACAACAGCGTCACGCCGATGTTTTCGGACACCAGTCTGTCGGCGATTGGCCCGTGATTACGAAGATCATTGCCGGCCAAGAAAATATGCATGACGGGCACAGTTTCTAGGTAAAAATCTATGTATTGCTGGATGTTCTCATCGATGTCGCTACTGCCCACTTTGGGCTTACGAAAAAGAGTCCAGCCAGAATCTTCTGCGAGACGCCTAAGGAACTTCAGGTCTTGATGCTCGCGTTGATTAGCAAATACTACGCTTTCGAGAGTAGCTGGCGCCTCATAGGATTGTTTGAGGTATGTCTTGCAGGCTCTCGCCAAAGCAGCATAGGGGAAGCCTGGGTGCTTATTTTGTGCTTTAACACTGAAATCAGCGACATCATTGTACCAAATGCTATTGACGCTTGGGTTATCAATCACTAGTAAGCAGGGCTCATGACCCTTAAAGCGTTCTTTCTTTTTTTCTCGAGCGTGTTTTTTGCTTCTTTTGCTCGAGGCCCTCTGAGCTGCAAGGCTCATGCCTCTCTTGCTTCCCATCTTATTCTCCTGGCCTGTAGTGGTTAAGGTGCTGACGATACTATACAACTATTATACTAAAAGGTCAATACATTTTGTGAGCATTATATTAGATTTGAAGCAGCATGGCTATATTGCTACCCATCTGATACTAGTAAAAATAGTAATAAAAATAGGCTGTGTATTAGCTTTGTTAAGCTAAATCACAGCCTATGGTGCGCCCGGCGGGATTCGAACCTGCGACCTTTGGCTCCGCAAGCCAACGCTCTATCCAGCTGAGCTACGGGCGCTCGAACGTAGGTATTGTACCTGATAACTCCTTTTCGGTAAAGCTAAAAACGCATGCGTCTAAATAACTTGTCGATTATATCCTCGTTATGCTCTATTTTTGGTATCATATGCGAGATAGTCTCTTCGATTTGGTCGGCTTCGTTTGTGGCAAGCGGAAGGCTTACGAGAGTACCGAAGCGTTTGCCTGGTACGAGATCAATGCTTGGCTGGTTGTAGTCCATGTACTCATAGAAAGCTCGGAAGTCGTCAAATAAGTGTTTTCTTTTGCCAACTTCTAGGCCGTAGGTAGTTATTCGATATTGAAGAACAGCGGGCTTACGGTTAGCCCAAATACTAATTGCTACCGACATCACAGCCAACAGCCCTATCGTTGTCCATTTTTGAATTTCGCTACCAACAAATAATAAAGCCAGAACCATAAGGGCTCCGAAAAACGCAAATACTGCGGCGTACCAGCCTGCGGGTTTGTGGGTATAAACAAACTCTGGCGCCTGCCACTCATAAAGGGTTTCTTCTGGAGTTTTTAATTCAGGTATATCGCCGTCAGATTCTCGTTTTTCATCAGCCCGTACCCCGACTAAATTAGACTTATCAGAGACTGGTGCTCTGCTTGCATCTAGAGCTGGGGCTTGGATGAGATTTTCGGTTGGTATATTCATGGCGGGGGTTGGCTGCTGACCCGCTTGGCTAGGGAGCGGATTGATTACAGGAGTTGGTGCTGTGGGCATTGACGGCGGGTCTTGGGCTGGCTGATTGGCAAAAGGGTTCTCTGCCGGCCTAAAGCCTGCGTCTGGCGTATTGTTTGCTTGATCTTTTGGTTCCATAGTTCTTATGAATTATTATGCCTCACAACGCACCGTGTGTCCAATACCTGCGGTCATTTACGACAAATGACAGCCATAATATACCTTCAGGCTATTCTCGCCATTAAAAAAGACCCACTAAGGTGCAGGCCGTTTTTAATGGCGGAGAGGGAGGGATGACGCTTTGGCTAAATCGCTTCGCTCTGTACTCATCCGCCGCGGCGGATTGTGTGCAGAGCTTGCTCACGAACCTGAGGTTCGAATCCTTTCTCATCAAGAAGAGAAATGGCCATGTCTTTTTGACATGACCATCACTCTCCTGGCGGAGAGGGAGGGATTCGAACCCTCGAGACCGTTGCCAGCCTGACAGTTTTCAAGACTGTTCCCTTCAACCACTCGGGCACCTCTCCTTCGTCGCAACTACAGCTTAGACTTCAGGTAGTCTATAAATAGCCTACCACCAGTTGGCGCTGTATTGCTCCTTTCAATAATTAAACATTCACCTGTCGGTTCATTCGGATTAATTATTGGTTAAGAGCAACAGACAAAGCAATAGATAGCTTGGATAATAACTTTAGCAAAACTACTGGCGGAGAGGGAGGGATTCGAACCCTCGCGGGAGCATACGCCCCCCTACCGGTTTAGCAAACCAGCCCCTTCAGCCACTTGGGTACCTCTCCGCGTCAACTGTAGCCATAGTTACTTTCTAAATCGTAAGCATCTTTTTGATCTTCGGTAGCTTCATTAATTCTGGACAATTATGGCGGTGTCTGCTGCCCAGAACGTTTGTAAGGTGCTAAAAAGTTACCGTGTCATTATAGGGCAAAAACGGATTTTTTTCCAGACCCTGGTCCTCTGAGTGAAATGGGATTATATTAAGAAACTATAACCAGCTTCTGTCAATAATCACCATCCCGGTACCTGTAAATAATTAAGCAATAAAAACGAACATAAAGCAAACTTTATTTTTGTCCTGTGAAAGCAATTCTGTTCGATGTGAAAGATTATTGGAGCTGAAATTTGCCGAACTTCATCTCGTTGAGTTGGGTCTGGAGCGGCTTGGCCTCGGCGTCTCTTCCCTGCGCCAACAGATACTGCACCTTGAGCTCTAGCAAGGTTTGGTTGCTGGGGCTTTGGCCTAGGCCACCATTGGTAGCAGCTATAGCTTTGTCTAGCTGTCCTGAATTGGCATATATTTTGGCAATCGACTCCCAGTCGTCGTTGGCCTTGGGGTCGGTAGCTTCCAGCCTTTCGAGCGCTAGGCGGTACATATGGGCATCTAGTAAAAGATATGTCTGTTGTCTTTGAGTTAGGCTAGATTTTTTTTGCAAAATCAGGCAAATGGCATTGACCCTCTCGGACGCAGGACTGCTCAAATTGAGCTTTTGAGACCTCTCGGCGTAGTCACATCCCTTTTGAGTATTGCCAGAGATGTACTCGACAACTGCCAGCCCTGCCAGCGCCTCTGAGCTCTCCCCTGCTTGGTTGGATTCGGTAAATAATCGCCTGGCTAGCTCTGGCTGATCAGCTCGCAAGCCTAGCTCTCCAAGATAGGCTTTGTCGATATGTAGCCAGCTTTGCTCGTAGGCCTTTATTGCCCCTAAGTAGTTCCCCGTCTGCCAAAGATTGTTGGCTAGGGCTCCGGTAGCAATTGGGTCGTCGATACCAATTAGTCCGGCCTGAGCCAATAAGGCCTGTTTAGTTGCCGGGCTGCTTGTTTTGTTTGCTTCACTCAAGAGCTTGTCGATTTGATTGTCGCGCCAGCTTTTCATAGACGGAATACTAATAGCCAGATACAAGCCCAAGGTTAGTATTATTGCCGTAGCAATCAGCCGAAACGAGAAAGAATTATGACGATTCAAGTTTTTCAATTTCTACCTCTAAATCTTTTATCGACTGTTCGGCCTGCTTAGATCTGGCTTTTTCGGCCTTTACTATGGCACTCGGTGCGTTGGCTATAAAGCTGCTATTGTTGAGCTTGGCGGTCGCCAGCTTTAGCTGGTTCTCTTTTGCTGCCAGTTCCCTGCGTAGCTTTAAGGCCTCGACCTTGTTGGCATCTTGCTGACCTGCGCTGACAACCTTGATGATTTCTATCTCAAATTGTTCGGCTTGCTCTGTGGACGGTTTGTGGATAATGTTCGGCCAATGTTCGCTTATAAGGTTAGAATTTGTCCACATGGTACTTTGCCAGATAGTTTCGGTAATAAATGGAGCAAAGGGATGTGCTAGGCGCAAAATTGTATCGAGGCTGTAGGCTAGCAGGGCATAATTGGGGGATTGCTTGGAGTACTCGATGTATTTATCAGCAATATCGTTCCATAGCAGGGTATAGATAGTTTGACCGGCTTCCGAAAAGTGATAGCTTTCGATATCGTGGGTAACAGATTTGATGGCCGAATTTATTTTGTTTATCACCCAGTGGTCGGCAGGGGAGAGCAGCTCGGCTTTACTGGGCTCGGTGTCTGGTGGTACCTTGGCCAGCACGAAACGGGCAACGTTCCAGAGCTTATTGCAAAAGTTACGATAGCCTTGGATTTTTTCGTTATAGATTGCACCATTGTTGCCGGCTGTAATGCCTATCGAGAGTGCCATCCTGAGGGCATCGGTGCCGTATTCAGCGGTAATTGCCATAGGGTCCTCATAGTTGCCCTTAGATTTAGAAAGTTTTTGGCCTTTCTCATCTGTTACGGTGCCCCATAGATAAACATTTTTGAAGGGCACTTGCTTAGTGGTATAGAGCCCAAACATGATCATGCGAGTTACCCACTTGTGTAATATTTCGTGGGCCGTTGCCATTAGGGTGGTGGGGTAGAATTGCTCGAAATCGCCTTTTCCACTTGTCATTAGGGTTGCGTAGGGCCATTGACTGCTTGAAAACCAGGTGTCAAAGGTGTCTGTCTCGGCGCGGTAGTTGCCAGCTCCGTAGTACTTTATAGCTTCGGACTCGGTCTTCGCGAGCAGATAGGAATCTTTGGCAGGGTCATTGCTGGTTTTGTAATAAACCGGAATTCGAATGCCCCACCAGCCGGGCCGAGATATGCACCAGTCGTGCTCTTGGTTGAGCCAGTTGAGGGCATTACGTTTGTAGCGGGCAGGGTAGAAGGTTACCTCATCTTTTTCTATGGCATTAATGACGGGCTGGTTGAGCTCTTTGACGCGCAAAAACCACTGCTCCGATATAATCAGCTCAATAGGCGTGCTGCATCTGTCGTGGATCGCAATTGAGTGGGTCAGCGGCTCGCTCGATACTAGCTTGCCGGCCGATTTAAGGGCTTTTACTACGGCCTTGCGGGCTTCGAGAACTTCGAGGCCAGCAAACTCCTGAGGTACATTGATCATTTTGCCTTCTTCGTCGACAACGCTAATTTCTGGCAAGTTATGCCGCTGGCCGATCTCGTAGTCGTTTTTGTCGTGAGCAGGCGTAACCTTTAGCGCACCTGTACCTGCCTGGGGGTCGACATAGTTATCGGCGATTATTGGTATGGCTCGGTCGATCAGCGGTATCATGGCGGTCTTACCAACTAGCATCTCGTGATCACGGTCCTTGGGATTAACAGCCACAGCCGAATCGGCGAAGATAGTCTCGGGCCTGGTGGTGCCTATTTTGACTGTACCGTAATCGAGGGTATACATAGCATCGTCTCGGTCGATGTGCTCTGTTTCGATATCGGGAAAGGCAGCCTGACAGCGGGGACACCAATTGACAATGCGGTTACCCCTATAGACATGCCCATCGCCGTGGAGACTAATAAACACGTCATAGACAACATCGATAATATCTTCATCGAGGGTAAATTTTAGTTTGCTCCAGTCGGCCGAAAAACCCATAGATTTGAAGCCAGACAGGGCGCTAGCTTGGTGTTTTTTAGTAAAGTCCATGACTTGCTTATAAAACTCGTCTGGACCTAGGTCGAACCTGCTCTGTCCTTGTTTTGCCAGCTCTTTTTCGTAAACATATTGGGTTTCGATACCGGCATGGTCGGTACCTGGTAGCCACAGAGTGGGCCGCCCCTGCATGCGAGCTTGTCTGATGGCAATATCCTCGATGGTGTACATCAGGTGGCCTGCATGTAAGGTGCCATTGGCATTGGGCGGTGGCATAATAATGCTAAAAGGCTCTTTACTGGGGTCGCCAGCGGGCTTGAAAGCATCAGCGTCCTCCCAGATTTTAGATATTTTGGCCTCATTTATGGCTGGTTCGTAGACCTTGCCGAGTTCGTTATTTGAAGATGATTCCATAGCGATTATTATAACATCCGTAAGCTTAATCTGGCGAGAGCCAAGAAGTTTGACACAACTAGATGTTGTCATCTAAAATATACATAACTTGTATTATATAATTTATTAAGAAAGGCGAAGAAAGAACTACCATGAAAGATATTTATAGCCCACTAGAGATCGATGAAGAATGGGACAATTACGCCCCAGTGGCCGAAGGCAGCAGTACTGCACTAATGGAGCGTCCAACTAACGAGTCGACCAGTATTCCTGTTAGTTCTTCAGACGTTCAAGCTTCGCCCACCACAGAGACTGGTGCCGAAGCTTTTGCGATGCCAGCTAGCAATGTAATGCCCGGCAAAGTCTCGCCTGACGCAGCCTACACTGCTGCCGAAGCACTGATTGATAATCCTGCAACGAACACCGACACTTTTGACATTGCCGACACAAGCTCAAGCAATGCTTCAGACACTAGCGGATTGGTCAAGATAACCCCTGGCGAAACAACCCCCGAAATCCCTTCCACAGACACACCTCACAAGATAGAGCCGGTCAAAATTGATGTCATGGGCGGCGAAACACCCGACTCTATCGACACACTATCTGATCCTATCGATGAGTCAACTGGTGACAATAAAATCGTTAGTGTTCCAGAAGCTACTCCACTGATTGCACCGATGGTCAAAGAAGAAGATAGTGATGATGTCATTAATACCGGTACAATTAGTCCTTACACAATTGAAGCTAGCGACGACAGTGGCGAGAGCAGCAGCGGTGACGACACAGAAAATACCAAAGCCGATACAAGCGCTGGAAGCTCAGATGCCACTGGCAAATCCTCCGAAACTAAAGCTGACAAGCCGGAAGCTCCGTCGAGCACTGGCGATGACGAACTAGCAGACATTATGGACAAATGGCATAAATCCAACAAAGAGATTGCCAACATGCTGGAAGAGGCCAGAAAAGAGTCAGAGGCCAATGTGTCAAGAATGCGTAGCGAAAAGACTAGCCTCAAGGCCAAACTAGAGCAGCAGATATCAGACCTCGACGAGGGCATAGCTAACGAGCAAGCCAGGCTAGCAAAAATCCAGACCAACTTGGCAAAGCTATCTAGTGATAAAGATAATTAAACCTAGGCAGTAATATCTAAATAGCTTCTAAACTTGAATCGGCTGTGAGTTCAAAAGGGTCAGTAATTTGGCCCTTTTGATATTTTTGGTAGGCCAGGGCACCAATCATGGCAGCGTTGTCGGTGCAAAGTACTGGCGGCACAAAAATTGCCTCAGGGATTATTTCGAGAAGTTTTTCACGCAAGTAAGTATTGGCGGCAACACCACCACCCACCACTAAGGCTTTGGGCTGGTATTGCAAATAGGCCTTGTGGGTTTGTTTGATCAGCGCATCAATTGCCGCCTTCTGAAACGAAGCTGCCAGGTCGGCGACTATCTGCGGATCTAGCTGGTAGCTCTTGACGCTATCGAGCGCGCCAGGATTGACGCCAGTAATCTGTTGTACCTGTCTTAAGACAGCTGTCTTGAGGCCCGAAAAGCTAAAGTCAAAGCTAGCTTTGCCCAAATTGGCTATCGGAAACTTGTAGGCGTCAGGGTTGCCCCCTAGGGCTGCTTTAGAGATTGCTGGACCGCCCGGATAACTAAGGCCAAGCAATTTAGCCACTTTGTCGAAAGCCTCACCAGCGGCGTCGTCGAGGGTCTCACCGACCACTTCACGCGAAAGGTCTTCGTGGTATAGCGATAGAGCGCTGTGCCCACCAGATACCGTCAGGGCTAGCATCGGAAACTGCGGCTTGGTAGCATCCAGAAAGCTTGCAAAGGCGTGCGCCCAAATATGATTGACCGCTATCAGCGGTTTTTGCTTCACCAGGGCCAGCGTCTTTGCTGTCATTACACCTATTAGGAGCGATCCAATCAGGCCCGGCCCTTTGGTGACAGCGATAGCATCGATATCGTCCCAGCTCAGCTCGGAGTCAGATAGCGACTTTTCGATAACAGCAATAATTACCTCAATATGCGATCGGGCTGCTACTTCTGGCACGACGCCACCATAACGAGCGTGGATCTCGACTTGGGATGCAATGATATTAGATAGTACTCTGTGGCCATCGCGGACTACCGCCGCCGCGGTTTCGTCACAACTAGATTCGATTGCAAGTATATTCATAGCTGTCATTGTATAACACGCCAAGACATAGGCAAATATGCTTGTTATAATAAAGACTATGAAAAAAACCAGCCAACAAAATTGGGACCAGAGTCTAAGCCAGCTCGACGGCCACCTGTACCAGTCCTCATTATGGCTTAAATTTCAGCAGGCACAGGGGCGGGAAGTGTTTCAGGACCAAGGCGATGGCTGGCTCTGGATGGGTGCAATCAGGAAAAGTGCACTTAAAATTAGCTATCTGTACGTTGCCTATGGCCCCACTGCTCGTGACGAGGCGGCTCTAAAAAAATCCCTAGCTTCTATTAAACATCACGCCGAAGCAGCTGGTGTGGTATTTGTGCGAATAGATATAATCAAAAATTTTAGCTCTAGCAAGCTTAAGGCTATGGGTCTAGTGCCAAGACCAGACATGCAGCCCAAGTACCGAATGGTGCTAGACATCGACAAAAGCCCTGATGAGCTCTGGATGGGCGTATCGCAGAGCGCACGCAGCTATATCAATAGCGCCAAAAAGCGCGGCATAGAATTTGAGATAAGCGAAAACCCCGCCGATTTAAATATTTTTTTGAAAATGCAGGCTATTACTGCTCAGCGACAGGGCATTCGTAATCACCCAGACAGCTACTACGAACATTTGCTATCGGCTTTGATACCAACAGGAGCCTGCAAACTATACTTCGCTCGTACCAAAGACCAGTATATCGCCAGCGCGCTTTGTATTGATTGGGGCAAAACTCGCTACTACGCCTACGCCGCTACCGATGACGAACTGAACCGCACCACCAGAGGTGCTACCGTACTATTATGGTGGCTTATCGAAAACGCCAAGACTACTGGCCTGAAACGCTTTGATTACGGTGGGGTTGTGCCACTCGACTGGGACAGCCACCCATGGATCGGGCACACTCGCTTCAAATCGCGATTTGGCGGAGAAATTATTGAAGGTTCTGGCACCTGGGACTTGCCTATAAACAAGCCCAAATATAGTTTTTATAGACTTGCCAAGAGGTTCAACAAAAAATGACCGCGCGTAAAGCCACGCCAGAAGAAATCAAAAATTGGAGCACGCTTGTATCGGCCAATCCGTGGCCAGACGAGACAATGCAGGGCAGTGCCTATGCCAACCTAAAGAGTAGTTTTGGCTGGGGTGCAAGGTATTATGTCTTTGAAAGCCCAGGCACCAGGATTGCCGTATTGTTTTTGGTGCGCAAGCTGCCATATTTTGGCGAAATATGGTACGCCCCCAGGGGCCCGTCGGTGGCCACTATTAGCCAAATCAAAGATATTATGACAGCCATTAAGCCCGAGCTAAAGTCGGCTTTTTTGGTTAAGTTTGAACCCAATATTATACTTACTGATTCGCATAGCAAGCAATTGCTAGCGCTCAGCCTAAATAAGGCTTTATTTGACCTGCAGCTCAACAAATCTACTATTATTGTTGATTTGTCTGCTTCGGAAGATGAAATAATGTCTGGGTTTAAGCAAAAAACTCGTTATAACATCAGGCTCTCAGCACGAAAGGGAGTAGTAGTTAAGCCGGTCGATCTGACTCCAGAAAATATCAAAATAATGTACGAATTGCTATTGCAAACCCAGTCGCGCAATGGCTTTTTCATGCGCTCGCAGGCCTATGCTCGCTCTTTTTGGGAATATCACACCAAAGCGGGGCAGGGGCAACTATTTTTTGCTTACCTCGAAAACGAAGTTCTGAGCGGCGCTTTTGTTACTCTGCAGGGCAAAAAAGCACTCTACAAAGACGGCGGCTCGAGCCGAGAGCATAAAAATTTGATGGCACCTTATACTATGCAGTGGGAGATTATGAGGTGGCTCAAGGCACGAGGGGTTGCCGAGTACGACCTGGGGGGAGCACCACCTAAAAAGAGCCTAGACGACAAAAATCACCCTCTTAATGGACTAGTGCAGTTTAAAACTGGCTTTAACTCTGAGGTTACAGAGTATGTCGGCGTTTACGATTGGCCAATTAGCCCAACGAAGTACCGGCAGTGGCAAAAATTTGGCGAAAGACTTGCCGTCAAAAAAGAAATTACAATTAAAAAGAATTTATTTTATTAATCTTGCTATAATTTGAATTATGAAATTTAACGAATCGATATTCAAAGCCTATGATATACGTGGCAAAGTTCCCTCTGAGCTGACTCCAGATGTCGCAAGAGCTGTCGGACGGGCCCTGGCAGACTTCTTGCCTACCGGAGAGATCGCGGTAGGGCGCGATATGAGGCCAGACTCCAGCGAGCTAGCTACTGCATTAACAGCAGGGCTTACAGAGCAGGGTAGGGACGTTGTTGATCTTGGTCAAATTACCTCAGACATGATGTACTATGCCGTAGGGCAGTATGATTTTGCTGGTGGTGCGATGGTTACGGCTAGCCACAATCCTGGCGAGTATAATGGAATAAAACTAACAGCCATGGGGGTTGCTCCAATTGGTGAAGATACCGGCCTAAATGTAATCAAGCAAACCATAGTTGGTGATGCCTATAAGCCCTCAATGGCTAATGGGTCGGTAAGATCGATTGATATCCTCGAGGGCTGGGTTAAGCATGCGCTGACATTTGCTCCAAACTTGACTGCTCTCAAGGTCGGCATTGATGCTGGTAATGGTATGGGGGGAATCATAGTGCCAGAGCTCGAAAAGCTCACTAAACTAAAAATTAGCGGATTGTATCTGGAGCTGGACGGAACTTTTCCGAATCACCCCGCCAATCCGCTTGTTTTTGAGAACCTCAAAGATTTGATTGAGCTAGTCAAGGCTAATCAGCTAGATTGTGGCATTGCCTTTGACGGCGATGGCGATAGAGCATTTATGGTCGATGAAAACGGAGAAGTAGTGAGTGGTAGTGTTTTGGGTGCACTACTAAGTGAACACTTTTTGAAGCTCAGTCCTGGCGCGACTATTTTGTACAATGCCATTACCTCCAGAATGGTACCAGAGACAATTGCTGCTGCTGGTGGCAAGTCTATTCGGACCAAGGTTGGCCATAGCTTTATTAAGGCAGATATGCGCCGATCCGGCGCCGTCTTTGCCTGCGAGCATTCGGGCCATTTTTACTTCCAGGACAACTATAATGCCGATAGCGGCGTAATTGCTGCATTGTGTGTCCTAGACATTATTTCTCAGTCCGGCAAAAAACTATCGGAGCTGTGCAAGCCATTGAGGCAAAAGTATGTTGATTCGGGCGAAATCAACTTCGACGTTTCCGATAAAGCCAAAACTATTACTTTAGTCAGCGAGAAATATCATGATGGCAAGATCGACAGCCTAGACGGCACTACTATTAGCTACCCAGACTGGTGGTTTAACCTCCGGCCCAGCAACACCGAACCGCTGCTGCGTCTTAATGTCGAAGCCAAAAATCCAGAGATCCTCAAGCAAAATCTTGAAGTAATTTCAAAAATTATCCAAAAATCTATTGACTCTCAATAGTCTCAGTAATAATATTAGATACGGTTTGAGGCTTTTATAAGCTCCAAAAGCAACAATCATTGGTCTTTTTGCTTTAGACCTAGGCTTGACGGCCAGCAATCGAAATCCGACTATTTGCTAATATCACTTGCAAGTAGTTGCTGAAATCAAAAAATTGCTGGACGTCATTTTTATCGGTAACTAAGGTCCAACGACGTACCATAGTCACCGAATTTGTGCCGGGCTCCTCTTGGGGCGTCCTCTCCGCCAGGAGGCAGTGCAACCGATAGATACCTATCGAGATGCAACTAACCAAGACGGGCCCGGCACGCCACACCACAACACCTAAGAGACTTTCAGAAGAATACTTTAATGTATTCTATGAAGGTCTCTAATTTTTTGATATATAATCTTATGATATGAGTATTGCCCGTGCCCAACTCAAAGAAAAAGAGGTTAGTAGATCCATAATAGACCTGCTGGCGTATTTTGCCGTAATGAATATTCGAATCGATTTCGATACACTCTATTCTTATCTGCCAATCAGAACTGGGCATTTGGTTGTAAAAAAACAGTTGCGTAGCCTAATTCGCCAAGGCAAGGTGCAGTGTATTGATAATTTGTTTGGTCTTAAGGGCCATAAATATACTAGCCAAAAAATACCACGAGCCCGAAGGGCCGCATTAATCAAAAAAGCCCAGCGCTGGAGTCTGCTAATGAGACTTTTGCCAGCTGTTAAGTCGATTGTCGTCATCAATAGCGTGGCTTATGGTAATGTCCATAAAGATAGCGATATTGACCTTTTTATAGTTACATCACCGAACCGAATTTTTTTGACCAAAGGCTTTTTGATGTATTTTTTGAGGCTTATTAAACAACTCGAAGACCAGCAGGTATCGGCCGGCCGCTTCAGCCTTGGGATGTTCATAACAACCAAGGGTGTAAAACTCGAAAAAGATATGATGAAGGTTAATAATCCCGATTTAGCACCCCGAATGATTACTGGCATCCCCGTCTATGGGGCCGATACTTGGTACAGTATATTAAAAAATGACCCCTATCTGCAGGCTCAACTACCTAACTACATCTGGCCCAAGACTTCAATCCGAATCCATGGTTCGGGCATCAAGCTATTAGATAGGCTCGACGATATTGGCTATAGACGTCACCTAAGCCATACTGCCAGCCAGCCCAAAACTCACCACCCAGATGCCTTCATTAGGGTGCGGCCAGATATTATTAATCTTCACCACAAGGATGCTACGCAGCACATAGCCGAAAAGTGGCAAACCATCCGCTCAAATTATTAGCACTCACTACCAATGAGTGCTTGGTGTGTGAATAGGGTACGCTTTTACAGATTGGAACGTGCTCTTCTTAAAGCACCATGGGCGCTCTAGTAGGCTTGACATCTGGCTTCCAACAGATGTATATTAGATACTAATTAGCACTCCACACACTAGAGTGCTAATGCTTAAATATGACACCAACTTAAATTATTAACAAGGAGGAAAAAAGTGAAAATTCAGCCATTAGACGACAGGGTAGTACTGGAGCAGCTAGAACAAGAAGAGCGCACCAAGAGCGGGATTATTTTGCCCGACAGCGCCCAGGAAAAGCCTAAAATGGCCAAAGTCTTAGCCGTTGGTAAGGCAGTTAAGGAAGTTAAGGAGGGCGATGTGGTTTTGTATAAGAGCTACGGGCCTGACGATGTTAAAGTTGATAATAAAGAATACATGATCGCCAAAGAGGAAGACATCCTCGCGGTGGTTAAATAAGGAGTGCAAAATAATTAGATGGCAAAAGATATAATTTCAAGTGAAGAAGCGCGTAAAAGACTCAAGACTGGTGTCGATAAACTAGCCGATACAGTAAAGGTAACGTTGGGGCCAAAAGGGCGTAATGTAGTACTCGAAAAAAAGTACGGTAGTCCCAACATAACAAACGATGGAGTAACCATCGCTAAAGAAATCGAACTCGAGGATCCGTACGAGAATATGGGTGCCCAGATAGTCAAAGAAGTTGCTAGCAAAACTAACGACCTAGCGGGCGATGGCACTACCACTGCCACCGTACTCACTCAGGCAATTGTCGAAGAGGGTGTCAAAAATGTCGCTGCCGGAGCTAACCCAATGGCAATCAAGCGAGGTATCGAAAAAGCCTCCGCGGCTGTATCTGCCGAGCTCGATAAAATCGCTAAGCCCGTCAAGGCTAGCACCGAAATAGCCAATGTAGCCAGTATTTCAGCCGACGACCCAGAGGTTGGTAAGCTTATTGCTGAAGTTATGGAAGTAATTGGCGAAGATGGCATTGTGACCGTCGAAGAAGGCCAGACTCTCGGTCTAGGCAAAGAAGTCGTCGAAGGCATGCAGTTCGATAAGGGCTACGTTAGCCCCTACATGATTACCGACGCAGCTCGCATGGAGGCAGTTATGGAAAATGCCCCCATCTTGATTACTGACAAAAAAATCAGCGCCGTAGGTGAGCTACTGCCGCTTCTCGAAAAACTAGCCGCAGAAGGCAAAAAAGACTTGGTCATTATTGCTGAAGAAGTCGAAGGCGAGGCTCTCACGACTCTGGTACTCAATAAGCTGCGCGGAACTTTCAACACCTTAGCTATTAAGGCTCCGGCGTTTGGGGATCGCCGCAAAGAAATGCTTCAGGATATCGCTGTACTAACAGGCGGGCAGGTTATTACTGAAGAAATCGGACTAAAGCTCGAGGACGCATCTGTAGAGATGCTCGGTGAGGCACGCAAGGTAATTGCTGATAAAGACAACACCACGATTGTTGAAGGCAAGGGAAGCCAAGCGGCTCTTAAAGAGAGGGTTAAACTAATTCGTAACCAAATCAAGGAAAGTAGTTCGGAGTACGAGCTCGAGAAGCTACAGGAGAGAGTGGCCAAGCTCGAAAGTGGTGTAGCTGTCATTAAAGTAGGAGCCGCCACCGAGGTCGAGCTCAAAGAAAAGAAAGCTCGCATCGAGGATGCCATAAACTCAACCAAGGCCGCAGTTGCAGAAGGTATCGTTGCCGGTGGTGGAGCAGCGCTCATTAAGGCACGTAAAGCTCTTGATACACTAAAACTAGACGACGAAGAGATGATTGGTGTTTTGATTGTGCGTAAAGCTCTCGAGGCGCCAATTCGACAGATAGCAGCCAATGCTGGCATTACAGATATTGCCGTAATTTTAGAGACCATAATTAAGGCCAATGACAACAAAACTGGTTGGGATTTTGCCAAAAACGAAAAAGCCGACATGCTGGCTCGCGGCATTATTGACCCAGTCAAGGTTACCAAGAGTGCGTTAATTAACTCTACAAGTGCGGCTTCAATGCTACTAACTACCGAAGCTGCGGTGGTTGATTTGCCCGAGAAAAACGCTCCACAAGCTCCTGCCATGCCAGATATGGGTGGTATGGGCGGAATGATGTAACTCGGCAGAGTACAAATGCGCTAATAATTGTTTTTTAATTAATATCATTAACTATCACTTTTGCTGCCAAAAGTGATATAAAACCAACCGACTGTGGCTCACTCCAATAAGCGCCTCAGACTACCAGGCAATCTGATTTAAGAATAAACTTGACCTGATTGCTGACGCTTCAGGTCTTCGAACAATCCTTAAATGCAGATTAGTCCGCTAGTCTGTTGCTTTCTTGGAGCTCGATGTCGGCGTAAGGCAGAGTAGGTGCAGCAAAAGCGGTACTTAAATAGTGAATTAAGATAAAATAGTACTAGCCTAAGGCGTCTAGAGGACAGATGGCAAACAGCCAGGCAGGGGGTTTTATACTCCAAGCAGATAGTGCTTATGATGTATTGACAAAAATGACTATATGTGATAGAATTACTCACGAATAGAGCTGTTGAAGCTTTATTGAACTTTTGACAAAACATTTGATTGTTTAGTTTTATAACCTAAAACTATTCATGAAAACAAGGCAATGTAAGGTCTTCGGACAATTAATACTTTTCAGCTCAGCAATGAGCTAGCAGCTAGATAAAAGTATTAGCTTTCCGAAGACCAGAAACATACTAGGTCGTCGGGCCAAATAAACTAAATTAGTTTTTTTGGAAATACACACCCTGAAAGGGGATTGTTATGGCAACAGTACCGTTCCTACACATCGAAGTGGGGAAGCTGTTCTCTTTCGAACAGCTCTTTGAAAACCCCGGCCAGGCTTTGGCCT
>Ga0209500_10000817_pt1 | contig 25297 bp, 32 predicted proteins | sample S_140212_EF_Meta_FD_187323 | JGI IMG/M metagenome (GOLD analysis project Ga0209500, IMG submission 187323) | Freshwater microbial communities from Lake Simoncouche, Canada to study carbon cycling - S_140212_EF_MetaG (SPAdes) (version 2) | ecosystem: Environmental > Aquatic > Freshwater > Lake ...
TGCGTCTGGCAATTAAGGCGCTGGGCTACGAGACGCTTGTGCAAAAAGCGCTAAAGAAGGTCGATGGCCGCGTGCGGTCCTTCACCGTCTACGCTTTGAAGGACAAGATGGAGGAGTACGAAGGGTCGAGGCCGGTAGACCTCTTCGACATGGTGCAGCACCCGGTAGAATACTAAAAATGCGACACTGTGTCGCATATACGGAGAAACGACATGAGAGAGATGAGTGAACGGAATAAAGAAATGCTCGCGGCGGTCCTTAGTGGGGCTTCCAAGCCAAAGGATGTAGCCAAGGCGTACGGTGTCGACATAAACAAGGTATACAAGCTGACGCACAACCACCGGGAGAAGCTTAAGCGCGCCGAAGCTAGGGCCAAAAGGCTCCGCGAAGCGGACAAGCGGAAAAAAGAGGCTAAAGCCCAAAGCCATCTCCGGCGGAGAGGGTGGTGGGAGAAGCTGCAGGTGGAGAGGGAGAAAGAGGCCCTTAAAGCCGCCCAGCGCCAGAACAAGGACGAGCTACAGAAGATCGCGATTGCGGCGAGGAAGCTGCACGCGATCACGATCAGCCCACCCGCTCCATCCACCAAACCCGAGGACTACTTCGAGCGCTTGGAGATGGCGCAGGCAGAAATAGACCGTCTGGTCGCGGAGTCTACCGAGCAAAAGAGGCAGATCGAGCTACTCCAGAGCCAGAACAAGATGTTTATGAAGATGCTTTCCAAATACATATGATTGTCATATATTGACAAGGGGTCCCACCCGTGGTTTACTTAGCGGGTGGGATTTTCCCAAGCGATACGGAGAAACGAGATGGCCAAGGTTACCAAGTACAACCAGAGCGACCGCGACTACAAAGCCCTTGAAAAGCTGCCCGCCCCCATTCGATACACCATCTACGAGTCGGTCGTCGGCTGGTCGCCCACTTCCGCGCTCAAGTATTACCGCCAACTTATGAAGAGGACCAAGAACGAGAAATACGCCATTCAAGCCGTGATCGCATGGCTGCGCGGAGCCGACGAGGTCGAGGCCAAGCGCTCGCCGATCGCCGGGGTCTCGGTCCTGTACAACTACCAAGACCATATCGTGTTTGCAGACGTCTGCAAGCCCTACTAACGGAGAGAAACGATGGTATTCCTACCAGTAAGAAAAATGACCATTAAGCTCCTCGAAGCAATGGACGAGGGGGTGATAGAGGCGAAGGTCCTTGCCGAGATGTGCATCCTGTGGATGACCGAGAAGGAGGTGGTCGAAATGGCCAGAGTCTACGAATTAACCAACATCGCCGAGTGGAGCAAAAAAGATGACTGATTCCCATATCCACGTCACCGACGGTGTAGCCACCGCATACGTTGGCCTCGACGCAACGCACCTGTTTCGCGCCAAGACCATCATGATTTCTATCAAGTACACCAACAAGGGCATGAAGATGACCCGTGGCATGACTATGACCAAGCTCCTGAAGATGGCCAGCGAGTACACCGGCAAGAAGTACAAGCGCACCGAGGCCGAAACGGCCATGGAAGATCTGCGCCAGTGGTGCTTGGCTATGGAGATGGCCCTTCCGGTGGTCCATAACTGACACCGTTCCGTAGTATATTGACACCCCGCGTCGGCTGTGGTTAAATAAACCAGTGGCCGATGCCACCAGTGAAACGGAGAAACGCAATGCGAAAGATACTGGCAGAATTCCGCAAGAACCCGACGCTCGCGAACGAGATGCGCCTGCGCGTCTATCTGTCCAAGCACCCGATGGCGGTCGTAGTGGCCCCTCTGGAGGACTACGAATTCCTAAAGCAAGTCGGCATCATCAAGTGAGGAGAGAGCAAATGTACGCAGCCACCATGTACGCTATGTTCGAAAAGTCCTTTGACTTCCTCCCCGGCGCGACGTTCGAGGAGGTCCACCTGTCGATCGAGGTAGACGTTGGCGGAGGGTCTTGGTACATCGAGCGCGTGGACATCTGCGAAGAGGCCCCCGGCAAAAAGTACAGGTCCTTTGCGTCCGACGAATGGATGTTCCAAAACGTGGTCAAGGCGGTATACGACAACGCCGCGCTCTGCGACGACATCTCTTTCTACTCTAGAGAAGCCGCCATGGCCGAAGAGATGCTATGAGCGACGAAAAAGGGTACACCGTAGACATCCCCGAGTTGTACTACCAACTCGGGGTCGAGCGCGATCTGTCGCACAATCTGCAGAGGGCGCTAGATGGCTGGGTGTCTCTGATGGCGAAGAACGGCCTGATTAGAACGTTCCCCGCGTCCTATTCGGACATGCGCAAGGAGGCCGAGGCGCGAATAGCCGATCTGAAGCACCTGGCCTATCCGCCCAAGACATACGAGGACGAGGGAGACGACGAGTGAATGACGAGCGAAACGCAAAAATCGTCAAGCTTTGGAACAGTGGGCTCAGTGCCAAAGAAGTGGCCAAGCAAGTGGGCTGCACAAAGAACATCGTGCTTGGCGCCGTCGTGAAGCATAGGGCGTTGGGCGACATAACGCGACCGATGATCGAGAGCGCGTCGGAGCGCAGCAAGCTTGGCAACAGGATGAAAAAGAGGATCGCGAAATGATGATGCAGCTCGACCCGCCGATCCCCGTCGTGACGCCAGAGGGGAAAGGCCTCGCCCAAGTGCTGATCGACTACGGACCGGAGCACGACCTAATGTGGGTGGTGTTCCTGAACAACGGGGAGTGCTGGACCTATAACAACAAGCTAATTCGCGCCGATGTTAACGTCACATATGGCCGGGGGTCGTTGCCGTGATCGACGTTAAGGACGAAACCGGCAAGGTCTTTGGACGTCTGACCGTCATCAAGCGCGTCAAGATGCCGACTAAACGCTGCCGATCGGGAGCGGTGTTTAGGTGCCGGTGTTCTTGCGGGAAAGAATTAAACATGTCCGGCAATCTGCTACGCAAAGGCACGTTCAAGGAGTGTGGCACTTGCGCTCAAGCATGGGAGAAGAAAGATGACTGAATGGCAAGATATATCAACAGCGCCAAAAGATGGAACAAAGTTTCTGGCACTAATGAGGACAAGTAATATTGAGATCGCTTTTCATACCGACGGTGAGTACGGCGGGTTCAGGGTCGATTCGTATGCTCCACCCATGATTAATGAGGATTGGATGACGCATTGGATGCCGCTGCCAATACGGCCTGCATTACAGGAGAAGAAAGATGATTGACGACATTGTGGATCGACTGCGTGATAGGGCCGCTTATGCGGCGTCTTTTGGCTGGGACAATGCTGTATTCAAACAAGCTGCCGACCGCATCGAGCTTCTAGAAACCGCCTTAAGGGCTGTTCGTACGCACTGTGAATACGACTACCCACCCAACGCCAAAGCAATAATAATGTTTGTGAACACCGCATTGGAGAAGATACATGACTAATGATAAAGACGACTTTAATGCAGAAATGTTGTTCTGTTTGCGGGACCACATTTCCCAGACCCTGTCTGGCCTGGACTTCCCAGAGGCGTTGGCGGTGTTGATTCTGGTCACCACCGAAACGCTGGTTAAAGCCTCGCCCACCAAGGAGGCGTACGACCACAACGTTGAGAAGGCATGCGACATGATGAGGTTCATGCCAGAGTTAGTGGAGGGTGTGGAAAACATGCTAAACGGTACTAATTCTGTCAAACATTGACAGCCCGCAAAGGGCGTGGTATAGTGTACAAGTAAACGGAGAAACGACATGCAACTAGAATTCGACTTTTTCACCCCCTACCACTCGATCCTCGACATGGTCACCGATCGCTACAGCGAAGAGCCCTGTTGCGATCACCCCGACCTGTGGTCCCTTTTCTGCTACATGTCCGACAGATACCCATACGGCTCCTCGGTGTCGGTATGGACGGTGCGAGACGTCGCCGATTGGGCAAACTTCAAGATCCGCCAGATGCAGGGAGACAAGTAATGGCATGGGAACATCGCGAGGGCTCCGGTTCTCTCTTCACGAACAAGTTCAAGGAGAAGGACGCGCACCCCGACTACACCGGCGAGTTCATGCTCAACGAGATCGTCTACAAGATCTCGGGCTGGAGAAAGAAGTCGGCCAGTGGCAACTCCTACCTGTCGCTGTCCGTGCAGGAGAAGAACATCAAGCCCGCCACGTCAAACGACGGACCGTCACCGGTAGACGACGAGATCCGGTTTTAGGATGGCGAAGTTTAAGCGTGCGTTTGCGCCCAACCCATCGCCCAGATACGACCAAGAGGCTCCTCTACTTATCGCCGATGAAATCGTCTACGTTTGCTCGAAGCCTCTGTACGATGACCTCATCTCTCAGGCGTCCGACTACGAAAAGACGATTTCTAACATGATGAAGGACTTTGACCCCGATCACGATGTGATCATCGACTTTGGCGATCCCCTCATCTTCGCGATGATGATTTACTACATAGGCGACCATGATCCTGTCTACGTTGGTCGCTATAACAAGAAGCTTAACAAGTATACCATAGTTACGCTGAGTAGCTGGTGGTGAGAAACGGAGAAATGAAATGGTAAACGAGTTGTCGTTCAAGTACGCGGACATTGGCGAAAAACTGCCGCCGGACGTGGCGGAACTGCGCGATGCCGAGTTCTGCATCAAGAGGGTGTACACGGTCCTCGAAGACATGCGCAAAGAGATCGAGCACCTGAAATCGCTTGGCCCGTCGACGGTCCTCGCTCCTACCGCCACCCACTACAAGAATCTGGTGGATCTGGAGGACGCGATACAGACCGTGAAGGCTCAGGTCTTTCATATGAAGGAGAGTCTGCGGTTCACCGTCCTGCCCGAGCTGTTTAGCCAGAACTCGGTGAAGAGCGTAACCACCCTTAACGGCTACCGCATCGCCATCGACATGTCCGACATCTCGGTGTCCGTGCCGCCCGAGAACAAGGGCAAGGCCTACGATTGGCTCACCGAGAACGGCTACGGTGACATCATCACCAGCACCATCAATTCGAGCACCCTCAAGGCCACTGTGAAGAACATGTTGAAAGAGAACATGCCGGTGCCGGAGGACGTGTTCAAGATTTCGCCTTACGTCAAGCTGTCCGTGACGAAGGCTCCATAATCACCGGTGGTGGGGCGGTGGTAACTTCCCGTTGAACCCCACTAGAAAAGCAGCAAGCAGAGAGAACCAAAATGGCAAAGCAAGCAACGAAGAGCGAAGTAGCAGTGGTTGAAGAGACCGGACCGTTGGCCCTCCCCGATTTCATGCGGGAAGACGCCGGTTTGGGCATGGAGGGCGTGGACCGGTCTAGCATGGCCATCCCCCGCCTTTCTCTGATGCACGCGACAAGCGTTCCTGTGGGTAATGGCGAGGCCAAGGCTGGCAATTTCTACCACACCAGCCTTCGCGAGGACTTGGGCGACGAGATCATCGTGGTCCCCGTCTACGCTGAGACCGGATACGCCCTTTGGGACCCGACGGGGGAGGCTAACGCTCCCTTGGCCCGTGGTCGCCGTAACGAAAAGGGCATCTGGATCTGGGACCCGAGCAACACCCAGTTCGACGTTATGGTTGGCGGCAAGAAGGAGATATGGGACACCAAGAGTTCAATCGCGGAGTCGCGTTTGACCCATTGGCCCAAGGGGAACCCACCGCCCCCGGGCAAGGAGTCCCTTAATTTCCTTTTCGTCATCCCCGGTAGCGGGTCTAACGCCTTTGGCGTGATGACTTTCCAGAAGTCTGCTTTCTCGATCGGAAAGAAGCTTAAGGAGAACATCCTGATGCGGTCTCATGGCGGGCCTTCCTTCGCCCTCAAGTATCGCATCAAGTCCGTCACCGTCACTGCCAGCAATGGCAAAAAGCACCTTGCCCCGGACTTCTCGTTCGTTGGCATTAACTCGGACGAGACTTCTTACAAGTTCTGCAAGAGCATGCACCAACAAGTGAGCAAGTCTGGTCTGTACGGAGTTGCTGAAGAAGTCGATCATGGCGAAGGAGACGCCGCCACGACCACAGTCGACTACTGAGCAAGGAGCGCGCGAGGGGCGCGCTTAAGGATCGAAAGTCCTTGGCCCCCGACGGCGTAGAGTCCGTCGGGGGCGTTCACAGAGGGTTCTAAATGTCTTTAATTGATGACGTATCGAACCGCATAGAGTGGGCGAGCGAGATTGTGGTCGACGTCGAGACTACTGGTCTTGACTGGAGAACCAACCAGATCTGCGGCTACGTCTTCTCCTTTGGCCCGCACCAAGAAGACTCCCTGTACCTACCCGTAAGGCACGAGAGGGGGCCTAATTACGACGCCGCGACGGTCAAGGCTATGATCCTGTCCCACCAGAAGCATCCCCGCCGATGGATAGGCCACAACATGGCGTTCGATCTTGGCTTCCTGCACGCCGAGGGCATCAGCCTCAACGGTCCGATCGAAGATACGATGATCAACGCGGCTCTGCTTAACGAATTTCGCCGGTCCTTCTCGCTGGAGAGCTGCGCGGAGGAGGCCGGGGTCGTGGCAAAGAAGTCAAGCGAGATCAAGGCGCACATCGAGAAGACCTTTAACAAGGACTTTGGCCGCAACTACATGGGCCAGTATTGGCGCCTGTCGGCAGACGATCCGGTCGCCATCGAATACGCCACCGGCGACGGGGTGACGACATGGCAGCTGTGGGAGAACCAGACCCACGACATCGACAAGCAGAGCCTCGATCGGGTGCACAAGGTTGAGTGCGACCTGATCCCCGTGTTAAACCGCATGACGATGCGCGGCATCAAGATCAACGTCGATCGTCTGCACCGTCTGCGGGTGGTGATGGCCGAGACGCAGCAACGCGCCAAGGAGTCGCTTGGCGAAGAGGTCAACGTCAACTCGTCGGCCCAGATCCTGAGGCTTCACCAGAAGCATAATCTGTCGGGGTGGCCTACCACCGAAGCTGGCAACGCGTCATTCCCCGAGGAGTATCTGCGCACCACCGACATCGGTCGAAAGATCGTCGCCATCCGGAAGTCTACCCGCCTCCTTGAGGCCTTCATCGACCCGATGATTGACCGGCATCTGCACAATGGGCGGGTGCACGCCACGTTTAACCAGCTGCGGGGCGACACGTATGGGACCGTCACCGGTCGCCTGTCGTCGTCGAACCCCAACTTGCAGGCGGTTCCCAAGCGCGACGAAGACGCTGGTACTCTGTTCAGGTCCATATTTATCCCCGACGAGGGCATGGTCTGGGGCTCCGCCGACTACAGCCAGTGCGAACCCCGGCTCCTCGCCCACTACTCGGGGTGCAAGGTCCTAGTAGACGGGTACAACCAGACCCCGTCGATCGATGCTCATACCGCCGTCGCCAAGGCAGCTAATATCGACCGCCAATCCGGCAAGCGCCTTAACCAAGCCCTCCTGACGGGGGCCGGTAACAACAAGGCCGCTTTGATGCTAGAGAAGCCCATGGACGAGGCTCTAAAGATCGTCGACGCGTACTTCAATTCGATGCCCGAGATCAAGGACCTACAGCGGGACGCCTCGCGCCTCATGAAGAAGCGCGGTTTCGTCTTCTCGATCCTTGGCCGCAAGTCTCGCCTCGAAAGGAAGGGCCTGGAGTACAAGGCGGTCAACCGCATTCTCCAGTGCTCGAACGCCGACATGATCAAGATCTCGATGGTGAAGATCGACCAGATGTGCACCGAGATGGGCGGCATCGACATGCTTAACAACGTGCACGACTCCATTGACTTCCAATACGTGGAGGGCAACGAGGGTGCCTACAAGAAGGCGCTGGAGATCATGTGCGATTTCCCCGAGATCCGCGTACCGATCGAAGTAGAAGAGGACTCCGGACCCGATTGGGCATGGGCTTCCTACGGCGAGAAGACGTGGCAAAAGATCATGTCCGATAGGGGCATGATATGAACGAGGTCGAGCACCAGAGAAAGGTAATGCAGGACTTCAAGGCAGCGTTCCCAAAGGCGTACGCCATCAAGATGTCTAATCGGTTTCTAGCCGGTATACCGGATCTGATGCTCAAGGCCCCCGGCCACGAAATACTGTTCGTGGAGATGAAGGTTACGGACTACAAGAAGAAAGGGTTCGTAAACGTCGATACCACGAGAATTCAGCAGGAAACCATGGCCAAGATGGGTATGGCTGGCATCCGTTGCGAGGTCTGGGTGGTAGTCACCAACGACGACGACTTGTACATGTTGCGGGTTCCACCCGAGGCCACTCGTGTGGAGTGCTCGATAGAGTCGCTGGCGAAGAAAGAGAAGAGGGGTCCTTGGCCCATCGTAGAATTTATCAACAACCCTGTAAGGATATACACATGAGCAGCTTTCTAACGCGTGGCAAGGCTAGCGTAGTGATCGACGGACAGTTCGGCAGCACCGGCAAAGGTCTTGCCGCCGCGTACCAAGTAGCCCAGATGGACAAAGACCATCCGGACCACAACTGGTCGTTCACCGTCTGCACCACGAACGCGGCCCCCAACGCTGGTCACACCACCGTTCTACCAGACGGCACCAAGTTCATTACTTTCCATATGCCGACGATGGGCGTCCTGAAGAAAGACTCGATGATTTACCTTAATGCCGGGGCCATCATCGATATAGAGATGCTAGAAGAGGAGATAAACACCCTTGACATCGATTTTCGCCGAGTCGTAATCCACCCCAACGCGGCTGTCATTACTCAGGAAGACAAAGACTACGAAAAGGACAAGTCGTCTGGGGCCACCCAGATCGCGTCTACCCAGAAGGGTGTTGGTCGCGCTCTGGCCCGCAAGATCATGCGGGAGGGCGTGACGGCCAAGGACTACACAAAGCACCTGTCCTACCTTGGTATGTCCGTTAGAGCCATAGACCTTAACGACGTGATGGAAAAAGGCTACGCCGTTTGCGTCGAGACGCCGCAGGGCATGGGTCTGTCCCTCAATAATGGCTTTCACCCGCACTGCACATCGCGCGAAGTCTCGGTATCGCAGTCGCTGTCCGATGCGGGAGTCCACCCCTCCTACTTGCATAAGACCCTGATGACCGCAAGAACGTACCCAATTCGCGTTGGCAACATCGTCGACGAGAACGGCGCGACCATTGGGTACTCCGGCGGGGTGTACGACGACCAGCACGAGTTGAACTGGGAGGACTTCCCCAACGTGGAGCCCGAGCGCACGACCGTTACCAAGCGCGTTCGCCGCATCTTCACGTTCTCGGAGATGCAGTACAGGGAGTCCATCGCGCGACTTCGCCCAGACATCGTCCATTTAGGGTTCTGCGACTATCTCCTAAATGAGGCGGAGTTGGTCAAGATCCTTAACAAGATGATGGTGGCGCACGCATACTACGGGGTGAAGCCCCAGATAGTCTACTCGTTCGGCCCCTGCACGACAGACGTCCTGTCGCTTCACGACGCAGTCGAAAGACTGTCCAATGGCAACTAGTATCCGCCCAGAGGTGGCGTACTTCGCCGAGATGATGGAGCTAAAGCTCAAAAAGCGCGACGGATACGGGGGGTGGGACCACCTCCCCCTTGAATACCTAAGGGAGAAGCTTCAAGCAGAGGTCCGAGAGCTGGAGATTTCCCTCAGGTACGAGCCCACTAACGAAGTAATGAATGAATGCATCGACGTAGCCAATTATTGCATGTTCATATGGGACATTCTAGCCAAAGGCAAAGATAATCGCGAAAATCTAGTGTCGCGGGGGAGCAAGCAAGATGCGAATGAAGCCGGATAAGCCATTTACAGCCGACTTTCGGGACGTGGCGTACGTACCGAGGTGGGCGATCGCCCGACGCATCCGCCAGCAGTACCTAGCGGAGCACTCGTACTTCACCGCCGTCTACGCGGACCAGATCGCCCGCACGATAGGCTGGGACGGCAGCTACGAAGAGCTGTTTAGATACGCGCTGTACCACGATCTGGACGAGACGATCACGGGCGACATACCTGGCCCCGCTAAAAGGGCTGCTTGGTGCAAGGAGAAGGGCGGGGACGCCATTTTGCCGGTCATGACCGCCAAATTTGGCTTGGACGTCATGCATACCCGCCTCGTGGCCACGGACGAGATCCGGGCCATACTGTCCGTAGCGGACTCTATCGAGGAAGTCTGCTACCTGACCGAGGAGCTGCTGCTGGGCAACGTCTGGGTATCTCCAGTAGTGAAGGAAGCTCAGCAAAGGCTAAAGTTGCGGTGGATGAAGCTACCCGCCACGACTGAGGACCTAGAGGCTCTATGGAAGGAGCATGCTAACGAGTTGTGCCTAAGGCAGCATGCCCCGCCCACCCTTTTAATGGACGAGCTATGACAGACTGGCCCTTCAACATGCCACCACTGCCGGTTCAGGCAGAGGCGCTAAAGCAATCCGACGAGATGCGCGGGTTTGCATTTTTCATGGAGCCCGGTATGGGTAAGACCGGAACGGTCATGGCCGAGTTCACCGATTTGGCCAAAAAGGAGGAGGTAGACCTACTTCTGGTGATCTGCCCCAACAATTTGCGGGCCAACTGGAGGTCCGAGGCCGAGAAGATGGGGTTCGAGTACGAAGTAGCCATATTTCCCGAGCCCGCGCCAAAGCTTGGGATGTGGATCGTTAACTACGAGAAGATGATAAGCAAGTCTTTCGACGAGATATACTCGGAGGTTAAGGACCGAGATTTCTACGCCGTCTGCGACGAGAGCCACCGCATTAAGAACTTCAAGGCTAAGGTGTCCAAGGCGGTTATATACATGTTCGACCACGCCAAGGTCAAGCGGGTGATGACCGGGACCCCGATGGCGAACAACGTCGTCGACCTCTGGGCGCAGCTCCGGGCCATAAACAAGCACGGCGGTCACCGCAGCCCCTACACTTTCCGCAACCGGTTCGGCGTAATGGGCGGTTGGATGGGCAAGCAGATCGTCGGCATGCAAAGGGGCGCCGAGCTTAAGGAGATGCTGGCGGAGTGCTCCTTCACCGCCAAGAAGAAGGAGTGGATGGCGTCTCTCCCACCCAAGGCCTACTACACGCTTGGCTACGAGATGAACATCGACCAACGCCGGTTCTACAAGCAGATCATGAAGGACCGGTTTCTGGCGATCGACGACAAGGAAGTCACCGCCCAAATGGTGATTACCGCCCTGATGAAGATGCAGCAGATCACCAGCGGGTTCATGATCGACGACGACCAGAAAGTGATACACCTTTGCGAACCCGGCAAGAACCCGAAAATCGAGGCCATTAAAGACATAATCGAGGACATACCGGGAAAGGCCATCATATTTGGCCACTACCGCGAGACTATCAATATGCTCGAAAGGGCGTTGGGGCCTTACGACCCGTTGGTGATCCGTGGCGGCATGGACAAGGACGACGTCTCCGACATCGTGTCCTGCTTTAACAAGCGCGATGACCAGCGGGTGATAATAGCCCAGACGTCGACGGCCAAAGAGGGCCTAACTTTGCTGGGGACCGTTAACGTGCCGTGCTGCACGACCATCTTCGCCGAGAACAGCTATAGCATAATCGACCGCACGCAAGCGGAAGACAGGAACCACCGCCACGGGCAAGTGTCGGACCAGGTTTCCTACTACGACATGGCGGGGAGCCCGATCGAGGCCAAGATCATCAAGGCGCTCCAAGACAAGAAGGATCTGGTCAAGGTAGTAATGGAGGTCAGGAAGTAATGTCGGAAAGAATGAAGAAATACATGGAGTCCCAGAAGGAGAGGGGCTTTAAGTTAGTCTCAGTATGGGTGCCGGAAGAGAAGGCCGATGGCCTGAGAAGGACCGCCGAGAGGTGGAGAAGACAAACCGGCCACATCACTGTTCGCGCCAATATGCTTTACCGTAAGAAGAGGACCTCGAAATGAACACCATCAATCACCACATCCTGAGCGAAGCCATCCGCGTCACCACCGATCGCCCCAACACCCACGGGGACTCCGAGGCGAACTTCAACCACACCGCTAATTTGTGGTCGGCTTATCTCGGGTTTAAAATTTCTGCTGCGGACGTCTGCCAAATGCAGGTGCTGGCCAAGATGTCTCGGTCCAAGGTTGGCAACGCTAACCACTCGGACCACTACATTGACCAAGCAGGTTATTCCTCGCTTGCTGGTAGAATGGCTATGGTAGCGCCCGTAAATCTGTGCAAGCTGGAAAAGGAGATGAAACAGGCAGTTGTAGAGACATCCCAAAAAGAGGAAATACAGGAGAAATCATGAAACGCATCATAGCCATAGTAGCTTCCGTTTCCTTGGCGGTTGGCTCAATGCCAACTGTCTGGGCTAACGAAAGCGCCGCCGACTTTTTCCGAAAGGACAAAGAGTACTGGTCGAAGGGGATAGCAGTGGGAAGCACTGTTTGGGCCGGAGACTTGTACTATGCCCCCGGGAAGCAAGCCGACGTGGCAAAGATGGTGATGGACGAGGCCCGCAAGCGCCTTGGACAACAGCATGTCGACGACGCTCTCCGACTAACCAAGTTGGAGAGTAATTTCCGGTGCCACGTGTTGGGACCCAAAACCCGCCATGGTAGGGCGGTTGGACCCCTGCAGGTGCTACCGAAAAGCGCCGAGTCTCTTGGCATTAGCCCTTACGACTTGCACCGGGACTGCCGGTCGCAGATCACTGCGGGCATCCTCCACATGGAGAAATGTCTTCATGTGGGGGCCAACACCTACCGCAAAATGGCCGCATGCCACGTCGCCGGTTGGGGCGGATGGAACAAGCGCTTAAACCGCAGAGCCGAGGCGTACAGGAGTAAGTACGTGAAGATGGCCGAGGCGTCTAAAGTGCCACACTGGGCAGGAGTTCTGCAAACATGGTAGATGTCCTAGTATTTATAGGAGTAATCATGGCCACCTGTGTCGCCATAAATCTGGTGATGGTTACTGTTTTGCTCACGATAATGGGGGCAGACCTCATCAAGGAATCTTGGGGCAGGTTTACGAAAGATTGAGTAAGAGGGGCGCTGGCATCAATCAGCGCCCCCAATTTATGAGGGAAGAATGAAAAGCGAAATTATTGAAATGTGGAATAACGGCGCTACGTCTGGAGACATAGCCAATCATCTCGAAGTTACACGGAACATAGTCATGGGGACTGTGTATAGGGCGCAACAAGAAGGTCTTGCCGTGAAAAAAGGACCACAAACGCCGAAGCAAAAAGAACTGCCGTCTTACCCACCAAAGCCTCGAAAGAAAACCCTCTTCCCGATTGAGGACAAAAAGGACCAGTTGGCGGATAAACACGTCACCACTAACAAGAGAATCGGACCAGCCACGACGACCTTGCCAGTCACCAAGCCGCCCGCAAAGATGAAGACGATGATGGAGTTAACGCCGCACGACTGTAGGTGGATGTTCGGTAACGGTATGTACTGTAGCCAAGCCGTGGACTCAATATTGAGGCCGTGGTGCAAAGAACACTATAGGCTAGTCTACGTCCCAAGGAAACCGCGAAGCGTTAACAGCAGCCGGACGATAGCAATGGCGAATTTTAACTTCTTGTGGGTGCGCTAGGGGGGTTCGCCCCCCTAGCTGTTCGACGCTACGCCAATCTTGCTTCTAGCGCCTCGACGCGCGCGACCAGCTCTTTGATCGCTGCCGTCAGGATGGGGACCAGCTTGCTGTGATCTATGCCCTGCGCTCTAATTGATCCATCAGGTGCGACCGCATCTTTTTTCCCGGTCACAGCTTGGGGGACGATTGCCTGCACTTCATGGGCTATGAAGCCCGTCACGGCCATACCTGATGGGTCGTTTTTCCATGTAAAACTTGCCGGGCGAAGGGCTTTTACAACATCTATACCATTCGAAAGATCGAAGACATTTTCTTTCAAACGGTAGTCGGAAGCAGTATTGTATGACACCGCTGAAATAGTGGTGCTAATGTCGCCAGTTGCGACATATGACGCCGGAGTTGTGCTTGACCCATAAAAGAACTGAGCAAGAGGGTTGTTGACATTGTTCACGCGGACAGCCAACGCGCCAAAAGAATTGTCAGCCGTGTCGCTTTGGTACGCCTCAAGCCCCCATTCGGCGCTGTTGTTAAATCGGCCTTTCGCTCCCGTGAATGACCCTCCAGCACCTGTTGTCGTATTTCCGGCCACCAAGTTGCCAGTGCCGTCTACGAAGAAAGTTTCCGTGCCTGAAGAGTTTTGACCCACATAATTGTATTGGGTGTTCGTTGTCACCTTAGACACGACGCCGTCTGTGCTGGCCGGGGCAAGAACCGTCAGGGTTTCCGCCGTGGAGAGGGCGCTAGACGTGCCTATGCGAGCCGTAGTCATGCCCGCCAGCGTCCCACCCGTGATGGCTACAGAGCTTGCAGCTTGCGTGGCTATAGTACCAAGGCCGAGGCTTGTACGTGCGTTCGATGCGCTCGAAATGCTGTAGGTAAGGGTGACAGCGCCAGTCGAGACGTTTGCGGCCAGACCAAAGCCGCTTGCCGAGCTTGTCGCTGCAATCGAAGTAACGCCCGACGGCGAGGCCGAACCCGTAGCCGAAATCGTTATGGTGCCGTTGCCGTTGACGATGGTTACGTTCGAGCCCTGAGTGAGTGTTGCGGGAGTAAGACCACCCGCAGAGTTGCCAATGAGAAGCTGCCCAGCTGTATACGTCGTCGCTCCAGTACCGCCGTTGGCCACCGTTACGGGCACGGTTAGGTTTATCGTGTCCCCGTTTGTTATGTTAATTCCAGTACCCGCATTAATAGGCGTACTATCGGCCAAGTATGTGCTAGCAGTGGCTTGGTCCACCCACACTTGGGTATTGGCTTCCTGAACGGCTTCTACAAACTCTACGCCAGCACCAGCGTTTTTAACGTATATGGTGAAGGGTCCGGTGGTCGAGTTGTCTATAATGAAAGCGCCGGATAGCGTGGAGGGAAAGAACAAGTTAATGGTCTTCGCCGTGGTGGCCGTGCCGGTGAGCTTGATGCGAGCGTTTTGGCACTGCGTCGCAGTAAGCGTTATATCGGTGCTGGCAGATGTAAGGCTTGGCGGAGAATACGTTCCGCCAAACGAGGTATCTATGACTTCCCAGTTGGTGTTAATTGGTTCAGTCCAGCCGGTCGCGTCTGCGGCGAATTCTTGGTAGGTGGGAGTGAAAAGACCTTTGTTAGTCGTGGTGGCGGTGGGCATGTTACTACCTCAAATGTGGCGGTTGGCGACTTCAAGAGCTTTAGCTATGTGGTCATCGCTGGATTTTAACAGTGGCTCCGTGGTCTTGTTAATACCCTTTTTCGCGGACTCCGCGGCACGAACTAAAGCATCGGCTTTTCCTTCTGCGGAAACCCGCCCACCAGATTTTCTTCCAACTCGCTCGCCAGCCGGTGCTGCAGCCCCCGCCTTTTTCTTCTCGGCTCTCTCTAGAGCCTGCTCGAAATTGGTGTTAGCCACGGACATCGTAGTCGTTAGGCGGTTGAACAGGTTATTAACTATAGGGTACTGTTCTGCCAGCTTGGCGATTTCCATGAAGTCCTTCGGGTCTTTAGAGAGAGCCAGCGGGATGACTTTGTCGGCCACCCGACGCTCCATGGCGCTAAAGCCCTGCTTGATCCCCATCGCCCCGAGAAAGCCCATAAGGGCCGTTGGGGCGGCGCTGCCCGCTATGGACTGCAGACCCTGTCCCTGAACGAGCGCTTGCAAAATGTCCGGAATAGCTATGGTGGACCCGAGTGAACCTGCACTAAGTGGCGTCACCTTCGATGCTATAAAGCGGAGCTGGTCGGCCTGCCTGACCGTGTTTTCGGCTAGAATCGTTCCAAAAATGCGGTTAAAGGACTCTTCTCCGAGGACGTGCTTCATGTCCTTTCGGAACGTTGCGTCGTCTAGGTATTTCTTGGCTACCTTCCCGATGCCGCCGCTCTCGACTTCGTCCTGTATCCGAGCAGCAACGCCCAATCGTGTGAATTGCTGGTTCTGGGGGTCCATGGCGTCAAATTCGCGGCGAACTTCGCCACGAGTAAATGGGTTCTTCTTGCTGGTGATCAGGGAGCCCGCGAAATTGTAACCCGCCTCGGGGGCCTCTTCGCCAACAAACGTCTTGCGGGCCGCTCCTTGGGCCTCCCGATACGTAATTTGGCTACCCGCCCTTTTGAACACGCTGTCCAGCTCGTCGCGTAGATTGTTCTGAGTAGATATGAGGCCACGAGCCAGCTGGGTGTCGCCATTCCTTTTCGCTATCTTAATCATCGACCCGATCTCTTGGTCGACCTGCTGGTAAAACGCGAGATTGCCCGGTATTTCCTGAGCGGGAACCGCCGGGGTTCCAGGCGTTTCTTTAAGGCCCTGAGGGGTTTGCAGTATTTTGCTCTCCGCCCCGGGAACGCCTTTAATGCTTTGCGGGGTAACGATTTGAAATTCGTCCGGCAGACGTTGCGAGTTCTTGAGAGCACGCTGAACGGCAGTCTGGTAGTCAACGTCGTCTATTAGCTTCCTAGAAAACAGCGACGAGTCCACCGCGTCAGCCTCCGGTCTACCCTTGAGGTACCCATAGACCCGGTCGCGAGTCACTTTGCCCGCCGCTTCGTTGAATTGCTGCAAAGCGTCAGCGTCCAGCTTGGTGACGCCCATGGCGTCTCGAACGTTTTCCCCAACGCGCTCCCCTGACAAAAGGGATCTTTCTCTAAGGTACGCGTTGAATTGCCCTACCCTGCTCTGAGACGCGTTCGACAGGTCGCCATACTTACCAAGCATAGCTAGGGTCTTGGGACCCGCTATGTCCGCAAGGGTTATGGGAGTGCCGTCAATAATCGCTTTGCGGGCAGCTTCGAGAGACATGGGGGTCTGGCCCTTGCGGAGATCCTCAGCTAGAGCCTCCGCGATCTTGTCTCTACCAACGACGGTGGGCAACATGGCGTTGGCCATTTTGCTGCCCAGCAACCCACCACCAAGAGCGCCGACTAACGTGGCGAAGCCCTCGTTGCCCTCGCCCTCGCCAGCGTATTGAGTACCCATTTCTGCGCCAGCACCAGCACCAGCGCCCGATATAACCCGGCCAGCCATAGTGCGGACCGCCCCGGGTATGCCTTGAGCACCACCCGTGATGGCCTCACCAAGAATTTTCTCACCCGCAGTTTCAGGCTTATATGTGGCGTCCGGTATTTGTCGCACTTGGCGAGCGATTTCAGAAGGAAGGGCCGGAAACCCCTCTTCGGGTCCCTTTTGCACGGACGCCGCCATACCCTTCCAAGTGGGCATGCCAGTTATCGGGGCGATGTATCCTTTTTTCTGCAGTTCAGTCTGGTCTTTTAAATAACCCGGAAGGTATTCCTGCGACCCCGGCGCGCGGATTTCCTCCGCACGTTGAGGCGAAATCACGTCGAACTTCTCGCCCAGATAAGACCCCACCCCACGAGCCATCATGGGTACATCTTTGGCCGCAAACGTCTCGATACTGCCAATGGGGGAGAAAGTACCCAAAGCGGTGGCGGATTCCAAACCCTTGGCGATGGCCGTTTTTCTAAGACCCTCCCCCGTTTCCGTCCACGTGCGGGAAGGGGGTGGTGCCTCTTCTTCCGCAGGGGTTATCTTAAATTCGGGCCGAGGGGGTGTAGGAGCCCCCTCGGGCGTTGTTTCTTCCGGTGCGTCGGTAATTTCAAAGGGAAACTTGGCCATTTAAGTAACCCTCTTATAATGGGATGCCGAAGTAGCGAAGGACGTTAGGTCCGTACTTCTCTTTGACTACCTTCTTTTCCTCGTCGCCAAGGTCGTTCCCGTACTTAGCCATATACTCCATGATCTTGATGGGCTTGCCAGTTTTAGGATCGGGGGCCGTGTCCTTGAACATCTTCTCTAGAGTCTGGCGTTCCGCCGCGTAGAAAGCGTCGGTGTAGGTTTGGTCGAACGCTCTATTAGCCTCTCGGCTCGTCAGGCGCACGTAGTCGCGGTATTGACCCCGATCGCCCCTGCCCGCTGCTTGCCAATCGGTAAAGAACTTGTCTTTGTCGATTTCGCGCATGTTAGTAGAGAGTAGCTTGGCCATCAACGCGTACTGCCCGCCCGGAGACGTGCTGAGGCTGGGTATACCCTCCGCCAGCTCCTTAAAGGCCGAAACCGCACGAAGCTGGCTGTCGCTCAGACGGCCCTGCTGGAGTTGGTTAACCAGCTTGTTAACTTCTTCTTGGTTCATCAGGATCGAGGGGTCCTGAATTAGGTTCGACTTGCCTGTAATGGCGGCAAGATTGTTAAGCGTGGCCATCACCGGCTGCAAAAGCTCTTGAGCCTTACCACTGGTAGAAATGCTGCCAGCAGCGGGAAGAGACGCGAACGACGCGGACAGAGGCACTAGGATCTGCTGCTGGGCGCGGGCATTAGTCGCCATCTTGAGCTGGGGATCAAAGAAGTCCACAGCCTCCGCCTTGGCCTTAGTGGCGGCATCGGAACCGGCCATTTCGAACGCTGCGCGAGCTGCCGTGTTGGCTTGGTCTTTGGACAACGCAATAGCCGTGGGCATGCCCGAAGGGGTGCGAGTAATATCGACTCCTTCAACCCCCGGTCTTACGGTTACTCTACCGGGTACTTCGGGCGTAGTCGTTCCCGCAGGCGTGTTAGTTCCCGCAGGAGCGGGTGCAGCCGTGCCATCAGGCTTAGTCGCCCCGGAACCCGTGGTGGACTTCCTCATCTGGCTAACGATTGACTCCACGCGGGGGTCAACCTTGGGGCGAGAGCCGGGATCTGCCGCCAACCACTCGTTATAGGGGAACCAGTCATAGCTACCGTCGGACTTGATGATTTTAATGAACGTTACCCCGTTCTCGGTCTTAAAGGAGCTACCGACAATGTCGGACATCACCTTCTCAACGTTAGCGCGGGATGCCCCAAGCGCCTGCTCTTGGGTTTCCTCGCCAGCGGAGGCGGAGATCGCACCGACAAGGCCTTCGCCGAGAGCTTGGCTAAATCGCGGCTTATTAGACGCGAGCATCGAGCCAACACCCGCCAGCAGAGGCCTCCAGAATGCGGAAGATTTCATTTCGTCGGGCAAGGAGTCCCCGCCAATCCTGTCTAGGATGTTCAGGTACGGGGCGGACTTCTTGTCCATCGGACCTTGGCCCGGACCACCGATGCCGGGGCTACGGATCTGGCTAACCTTCCCGTCAACGAGATCGCTGCGCTGTTCGGTGCCAGACCTTCCTTCAGAATCAGAAGAGCCGCTGGCTATGTCGGAGCGCAGGTTGTTAATGCGGGTTCCCCAAGCTTTAACGTATGCCCCATACTTGCCGGGGTTTTTCTCGATGAGAGAATCCTGAAATTCCTTGCGGAGATCCAGGAATTTCTGGGGGTCACCACCCGACAACCGGATGAGTTCCTTAGCCTTCTCAACACCCGCTATTACCGCCGTATCGAATGCCACGTGGGCGAGATCCGGGGAAAGCTTGTCAGCACCGATCGCGTCCCAATACTGCGACTTGTATATCTCTGCGGCCTTTTCCTTCGACGGATTTTCGAAGAAACCGGGGTGGTACTTGCGGTTGATGCCGTAAAGAGAGGGTTCGCCGTTGGTGTCCCTCTTGTTAAGACCGCCTTCTTCTTTAAAGGTACGGGACAGAGCACGGTCAAAGTTCGGGCTTCTACCCTCAAGACCCGCGACTTCCACCTCAGCGCCCTGAGGGGCGTCGGAAGGTATGTTCAGATTAACGTCTGGACGAGAAGGCACCAGACCAGTGGTGGGCATCGGTGTCTGTCTAACCGCGCCCAACCCCGGCAAGGGGGCGTCGGACGTTATGTCGCCACGAGAAGCTAACTGGACCGGGGGAGCCGCGCTCTCGATTGGGAGAGCCGCGCTCTCGATCGGGGGTGGCGGGATCTGGTCTTCCTCAAGCGAATTTTCAAGGCCAAGGGGTCCACCGCCGTACTTGCGCGGGCGAGCCTTCGACGTCGCCTTGCGGTAGTTGACCATCTTAATGCCGTCAATTTCGTGAACAGCACTAGGGTGGCGCTTCTCGACCTCTTGGGCCATCAGCCCGAGCTGGGTCTTGCCATCGCCGAAGTCGTAGCTGTACACTTTCTGGCCGTCAAACAACTCGCCAACGACCTTCTTGTTCTCCTTGATGCGCTCGTCCGAGAACATCGTAAGGAGCATCGGCAGGAATTTGGCCGCAGCAGTGCCTATGGATGCAACGGAAGCCGCCGTGCCAAGGGCCTCGCCTATTCCGCCACCACTAGACCCACCACCGCCACCACTGGGCTTAAGAAGGCCTTCACCAAGCTTGCGGTCGGATCTCTCGTCGGGGATGTCGATCCCCTCTTCGGGGGCTAGACCGGCAGGAAGGCCACCGCCCGCAAAGTGAGCGCGACCGCCACCTGCAAAGTGGGCGCGGCCACCACGAGCCAAGTCTATAGAATCAAAAGAGGACGACCCCTTACCACTAGCTACCGGAAGAGAGTCGTTCATGGTGTTCTTCGACAACCAATCATCCGGGTCGATTTTGCCGCCAGCCAATTGGACGTTGCTCGCATCATCTAGCGACGCGCCGGGGCTAGTAGTCGTGGTCGTGGTCCCACCGGGCATGGGTGGACCCTGTTCTGGCTTACCAATGGCCCCGAGGCGCTCCCCAATGCTGGGGATGCGCGTGCCTTCAGAGTCTCTTCCGCCAGTAACGTACGGGGCGGCTTTCTTGCCCATGTCGAACAGTTTGCCAATATTTTCCCCGGTCTTGGCGGCTTCGCCTATAGACGACCCGAGGGTTTGAGGCCTCTGGAGACTGCTGCCAGAACTACGAAGCGCTGCCATCGCTTCTTTGGATGGTTGCTGAACCGTATGCTTAATGCGCTCAAAGCCGGGACCACCCGGCATCTGCCCGTATTGCGCGGCGTGTTGTGCGGCGAGCTGCTGGAGCATCGCCAAACTGCCACCGCCCTGCTTTTCAATGCGACCGCCAGACGCCATGCTGGCGACCGGGCCTTTTCCGGACGCCGTCGGGGCGCCAGACGATGTGGGGACCGGAGTTGCCCTACTGGCAACGGAGCCGTACCGGGTCGACAAGGCAGGAGGCGGCGGTGAACCCGGGTAACCGGAAGTAGCTGGTCCCTTGCCTTGCCCAACCATCGACGATCCACCAGTGGTCGGGGGTGTGGTAGCGCCTGCGGTGGGTGCCGGTCCTTTGCCCGTAGCAGCGGGCGCGCCGGGAGTGGTAGCGGGAGCCACGGGTGCGGGTGCGGGCGGCGTCGACGGCCCTTTGCCGGACGCTGTCCCCGCTCCCATTGGCGACGGCCCCTTGCCCGCAACAGCAGGTGCGCCGGGAGTAGCCGCTTGTGGAGAGAAGGACGACGCGCTGGCTGTGCTTGGTGCGGCGTAGAACCCGCTCCTGTTCTTCGTCATCTGGTCGTAAGGCTTAAATGCGTTCGGGTCATACTTAAGAGAATCTTGGTAAGGGGCGGTAGGGATGCCGGTGAACACCGCCTGGTTCTGCGTAGCAGTGTACTTCTGGGCCTCCGGGCTCTTCGCGATCGACGAAGCTATCTGGTCAGGGGTCTGACCCGTAGACAGCATCTTTTCCCAATAGTCGGTTTCCGCCTCGCTAGCGGGTGCGCGACCAAGGTACTTCTGGTACATCTGCGACACTTGGTCTTCGTAGCCAGAATTTGTAAACCCGGGAAACTGGGGGGCTTTTTTCTGCTCTACGGGTGGGGCGAAACCCGCACTTTCCATATCGTCGGACCAAACGTACCTTGGCTGGCCGTTTTCGTCGGGGCTAGACGGAATCATGCCACCGGTAGCATAGTCACCGGGGTTAAGCACAGCACCGCCCATTCGCGACGCGACGAGGCCACCTGACGCGAAGTGACCTCTCTTGGCAGCGTCCTCCGTTGCATCGCGGTAATCAACAGTCAGATACCCACCACGCTCGCCAACCGCCTCTGGGTGCTCTTTCTTCACTTCCTGAGCTATAAGGCCGAGCTGCGTAAGCTTTTCGCCCTTGAAGTTGTAGCTATAGATGTTCTGGCCATCGTAAGTCTCGCCGACTTTCTTAACGTTCTCCTTAAGGCGGCGATCGGACCACCCGCCCGGAGCGTTCGTCGTCGTGGTGCTTCCCGACAGCGCACCTGTACCCATGGCGATGTTTGCAAGGAACTGCGCCTGCTGGTACGGGTACCCCTGCTGCTGCAGGAATTGGTTGTACATAGCCGTTCTACCGGCTTGGTCGGTTTGCTGCTGGATCTGGCCCGCACCCATCTGCGCTTGGCCCGCATTAAGCGCTGCCTGCTCCGCCGCCCCGCCAAGAGTGGCGTATGCCTGCCCAGCACCGGTACCCATTCCATACAAAGCTTGGCCTGCGCCAAGACCCATGTTGTACAGGTTCTGCCCCGCGCCAGTCTGCTGAGCGTACTGTTGTTGTCCGAGTGCGGCCAACTGCTGGCCCGCCCCCTGAACAGCCGCCCTGTTCGCCTGCCCTGCAGCAAGGTTCACGCCCTGCTGTTGCTGGAATGTGTTAAGAGCCTGTCCGTAGCCCTGCGACAGTAGACCCGAGAGGGTGGCCTGATTAGCCATAGACTGTTGGCGGGCAAGATTCGCTTGGGCAATGCCGCCCCTGTCCCCGCCAAAGGCCCCCGACATAATGGCCTGGCCCGACAACGCTGAACGTTGTTGTTCAGCCTCCTGCTTTTGCAGAGCCTGCTGGGCTTCGATAACGTTCTTCATATACGGGTTCATGTACTGCTGAAGAGCAGCTTCGCTGAACTTGTCTGCGTTTACTTCCCCCATGCCTCTATTTATAGCGCTTTCGGCTTGGCCCGCGTATCTGCTGCCAGTTCCTAAAGCTTCATTAGTGAGGCTCTGACCCTGACCAAGACCAGACTGAACCAGAGGAGCCCCTTGGTTAAGGCCCCCCATTATCATCTCTTGTCCGGCTGCGTAGGAGGGCTGCGACATTCCCGCTGCGGCGTTAATGTTCGCAATACCCGCCTGTTGCGACGGCGTCAGACCCGCCACAAAAGCGTTGGGGTCATTAGAGTAAGGGACAAATGGGCGAGCAGCTACATCTTCAGCGCGCGTGTTAACAGCGTTGTAGCGAGCGAGAACCTCAGGCGGGATGGAAACCGACTGTGTTGAAGAAGTAGTTTTACCGCCCATGTCTTCTACTCCGCAGCGTCTTTCCAGCCACCCGTAGTGGCGTTGTACAAGAAGAACGCTCCACTCGGCTTACCGAATTGGCGCTCGTAAAGTCTAACCTTAGCTTCCGTTCTGTGATTGGACAAAACGCCAATTATCAGAGGAATGTTTAGTGTGTCTGCCGCCTGTTTAGAGAACTCGCATAACCGGCGCGCTCTCCCGCCCTTAGCACTTCTGTACTCTGGGTGGATGAAAATCGCTTTTTCTTCCAACACCAGATTATCACTATACCACATCGCACCGATTCTGAGAAGGACAGCCCCTTCTGGCTTGCCATTCTCTGGGCCAATCACCCCTACCAGCCCGTAATGCTGGTTAAGGGCGGGCCATATTTCGTTAAGCAACTTGGCCGGGTTGGGCTCGACGAATCCGTTTTCGTCGCAAGCGGAAAGAGCCAAACCCATAATGTCGTCGACGTCTTCCGGTTTTCCAATCCTGATTACCAACTGCGTCGCCAGATCAGACATGCTTAGTCCTTCTTGGGGCCGGGTAAATTCTGAAGAGTCTGAACCGTCTTGGCCCGCATCTTCTTCACAAAAGAGTCAAGGATCTTATGCCCCTCATCAAGGTCCCCTCCCCCTAAGTTACAGACGTCGTCCGGATGGACTACGTATTCACCGCCAGCGGCCACGATAGGAACGGAGGAGAACGAATTGCTACCTACTGCCCCGTCGTGGGTATCGCCAAAAATCTCTTTCGCTACCCGGAAACCCGCCATAGTGTTTCCCTCGCCCATGGCTGATATAATGTCTGCGGGTATTACATACGAGCCCGAGGGTACGTTCATGGGCAGGTGGTCCGTGCGACCAGCAACTACGCTATGAATAGCGCCCACGTGTTGTTTAGTCGTTTCCCCGCCCTTGGCGTACCCGAGCAACATTCCACCATCTGCGCGCTTGCTACGAGCTTTGTTTGCCACGTTCAAGGCTGCAGCAATAGCTTGCTTCTGCGGATACCCAGAATGCATCATTTCGGAAATGTTTTTAGAAACGGTACTTTTGGAAGAACCCTTGATCAGTGGCATCATTTACCCCAGCGAATAAGTAACGTTGATGGACTGACCAGTTCCCGGAGATACTACTATTCCGTTCGTAAACACTAACCCAGCAGGAAATACGCCAGCTGTCGTACCGATTGGGCAAAGCTTCTGTCCCGCAAGGAGAGACGACGTTGAATTGGAATTGTACACCGAGCCAGCAGCGCTACCACCAACAACTACTGTCCACGACACCAAGTACCCTCGCCCAGACGCTACCAACGTGTCCGTGGTGACAGTGGCGGATGTGTAGGCCCCCTGAACCCGCAAGAGCGCGCTGGTATTGCCATTGATGGCTACAACGCCGTTTTTCTGCGCGGTTAGAATGTCGTCAAGAGACGCCATTAGAATTTCCCATCCTGCTGGAACCTATAGCGAATATTACCAATTCGCCAGAAAGAGCCGAGATCTTGGCTTTCGAGCTTAATGGACACCAAACGACCACGGAACCTAGGGGTTAAGTATTTCGTCGATTGAGTCATGTTGTATGTGGTGCTAGCGATCGGAGGTTGGCCCGCGTAGTCGGTGTTATAAAACGTCATCTTGACTGTGGCGTTTTGAGTCCCACCAAAGTACCCCCACTTCATGTCGGGCCACACTTGGTCAACGAACATTTTAACATCCGCTTCGGCGATAACAAAGTACCCGCTCTGGAAGCTAGAGAACATAGGTGCACCGTCGGCGTCCGGCGACGTTTCGTGCTGGTATATGATTTGGTTCATGGCAGCGCCAATCGGCGGTCCCAGAACGCTTTCGTTAATCCACGCAGTACGGGCTACATAGGGGTTCTGGGCGGTGTCTTGCCCATAGTCCCACTGGTCAAGCAAGATGTTGTACTTAACATAGTGGCTAACTTCGCCGCCATTACCGAGGGTTGGATATTCCCAACGAAGCTCGCCGAAACGTGAATTAGCCCCAAAGCGGATCTTGTCGAGAGCCGTTTGGGATGTATCTAGGTCTTGAAATATCACGTCCCAAATGGGGCATCGGATTGTTTCTACACCCGATGAAGACAGCTTAAAGAACTGGCTCTGCCCCATCCAGTAAACAACGCCGTTCATGGACCCGGCAGCTTTTCGCCCTATTAGACCGCAACCAGTGCCTAGCTCGTTGAACTGGTACACATAGGGTGGCCCAGCGTACTGCATGGCCCAGATGCCCAAATCAGTCCACACCAAGCCCTGCTGCGGACCCTGGATCGCCTGAACTATCTTGGACCCTTTGGGTATGCGGTAC
>Ga0209500_10000820_pt1 | contig 25273 bp, 27 predicted proteins | sample S_140212_EF_Meta_FD_187323 | JGI IMG/M metagenome (GOLD analysis project Ga0209500, IMG submission 187323) | Freshwater microbial communities from Lake Simoncouche, Canada to study carbon cycling - S_140212_EF_MetaG (SPAdes) (version 2) | ecosystem: Environmental > Aquatic > Freshwater > Lake ...
TCAGTGCCAGGATTAAAGCCGCCATTACCACCAATCAATAATGCATCTGTGGGATGAAAGGGTTTAAAACCTAAATCTTCTTCCGCGAAAAGAGGAACGCTCAAGAAAGAAAGTAAAAAAACAAAAGCTAATATTTTTTTCATAATACTTACTCCGGTAATTTTTTAAATTAAACGATCTAAATTTCAAAAAATGAAGTTTTTTTGACTTTTAGAAAATAATCGTATGCCTGAGTTATCGAGATGTCAACAATGAGCATCATTTATATTAAATTAATCTGGCTGGGACGATTTAGGTCCGTGATTTTGGCAGGAGCCAAAAAGAAGTGTGTTAAGAAATGCTAATTGCCTGTTCAATTTCATTGATAAAAAAACTAGGATTCACTTTCAAGGCGTCGGCCAATTTAAATATAGTGAATAAGCTTGGATCTTTTTTGCCCATTTCTAACTCGCTGATATAAGGCCTTGATAATCCCGACTTTAGACCAAGCTGTTCTTGAGATAAGTTTGAACTGAGCCTTCTTGATTTAAGACTTTTTCCGAAAGCACCATCTAATTTAGTTAATAGTACCAAGACAGTACTATGCTCTTTATCCTGTTAATAGCTAGTAATAACTTATTTTTTTTAGGGTTAAATACAGAGCGTGCTCTAAAGCGGCAAATGCTATCACTTTAGAGGTATTTAATGATTTTTTGCTTGACAGTAAGGGCCTAAAAAATACATGCTGACAGTATTCTTTAAATTACAAGAAAATGGATTTATGAGTTTTAGAAAAAAAATCGCTCGTGTTACATTTTTGTTAGCCGTAATTTCGCTAGCATGGTTAATTTTAGGAATTTTAGAATTAGCCCCCTTATTATTTCAAATACCTGGCGAGACAAGTTTTAGAACTCATGCTTCAGCAACTGTTTTATTCTTGCTCTTTGCTTCATGGGCCTTTTGGAACGAAAAATAGTAAAAATCTTTAAATGATTAGGAGAACTTATGCTTAAAATGTCTGATATATGTATTTTGTTGTCTGTCTTTGTGGCTTTTATTACTACAGCTTACTTATGGTTTAATGGCCAACAACAGGAGGGGTTATTTACAGCTACCTGGATTCCTTCTATTTTGTCCTTCGCAATATACTTTAAAGTTATCTCGAGAAAGGGATAAACATGACTAATCCAATATTATTTGGCACAGGCTTATTCTGTTTTTTTCTTGCAATTGTTGGCGTTGTTTTAACAGTTCAAGAATTTAAAAACATGGAATTAAAAGAAAAATTAAAAAACAAAAGTAAATAATTAGCTTTTAATTAGATTTGATGTTCTAGAAGAGCATTTTTGCAAGAGTATCATAGGGGCGTGCCTCGGAGCATGCCTACTAAACTTTACTTGTTAAGAAGATGCAGCATTAAACCAAAGTATAGAAATGCAAAAATAGCGACAATCCAAAATACTTTTAGCATATTCGTATTAATGTCTGATAGCTTTTGATGAATTTTTTCTAGCAATTCCACTTGTTTTAATTTTTTTGTCATATATCCCCTTTGAATGTTTAGATATTTTCAATATTTTTGATTAAATTTTTAGCCTGTAATTTAATATCTTCAATGAGATTAGGATCCATATCTCTGATCTGTTTATTGACGATCGCTAATCTTGGGTTTTTGCTTAATTGTTGTGAGTTCGCAATAAAAAAATTCCAGTATAGGCTATTGAACGGACATGCCTTATCACCAACCCTCTCATTTTTCGAATAATAACACCCCTCACAATAGTTACTCATTTTGTTTATATAGTTCGCTGTTGATACATAAGGTTTGCTTGCTAGCTTGCCACCATCGGCAAACTGACTCATGCCCAGTGTATTAGGCATTTCAACCCATTCAAATGCATCAATATAGATACCTAAATACCACTCATGAAGGCTTTTAGGATGAAGGCCTGCAAGTAGAGAAAAGTTACCAACAATCATCAGTCTTTGGATATGGTGCGCGTATGCTTCATCAAGAGATTGGTTGATTGTATATTTAAGACAATTCATTTTAGTTTGCCCATTCCAAAACCAATTGGGCACTGGCAATTGATGGTTGAAATAATTCTGATCGCCAAGAGCTGGCATATGAGCCCAATAATATCCCCTAATATATTCTCTCCAGCCTATGATTTGTCTGATAAAGCCCTCGGCAGTATTGATTGATAATTGATTAGATAAATATGATTTTTCGACAGCTGATACAACCTCTTTAGGAGAAAGCATTTTAGTATTCAACGCAAAAGAGATTAAAGAATGAAACATTCTTGTTTCATCTTTATGCATCGCATCTTGATAGTCGCCGAAGTAAATGAGTATATGTCCAATAAAAAAATCTAAATGCTTTAATGCTTCTTTTCTATTTAAAGGCCAACGAAATTGAGATGCATTATGATTTCCAAAGCTCTTTATTCTAGCCGTTGTAATTTCATCCCATAATTCACTATGATCATGAATAGGCCTATGATCCTCAAAGACTTTGGGTTCTCCTTTCCAAGCTTTTCTATTCTCGTGATCAAAATTCCATTTTAAGCCAACAGGTTTTCCATCTTCAGACATGAGGACACAGTGCTTTTTCCTCATAGCACGATAGAAAGATTCCATCAGCCACTGCTTCTTTCCCGCAAACATTTCTCTAACCTCGAAACGATGTGTAAAAAAGTGTTCTGACGGAAAGCGCTCAGATTGTATAGAGACTTCATTACAAAGCTCCATTAAATCTTGATCAAGTCTATATTCGTCAGGCTCTTGATACTCAAACTTTTGAACATTGTATTGATCAAATAAATTTTTTAAATTTGCTTTAAAGGAATGAAGATTGGACTTCTCATTTATCCCAAGATAAATAACTTGATGGTTTTCTTTGGTAAGCATACTTTTAAAATCTCTCATCGCTGCAAAAATACCTAAAATCTTTTGCGCATGGTGAAGAACATAATTTGTTTCTTGCTTAACCTCCATTAAGACATATAGGATTTCATCATCTAGTTTTTTAAACCAAGAATGGTTAGGATTAAGTTGATCTCCCAGAATGAGTCTAAGGATTTTCATTTTTGAGTTCTAGTAATAGAATTGGCACGTTTAAGATTAAATGGTACTTAGATTTAAGCTGGGCTTATCTCTCAGATTCAAATATTTTACAGTATTTATAGATTTCTAGAGGGTCTGGGCAATCGTTTTTGGGAGAGAAAGAATAGAGCGGGTGGTGAGAACATAACTGAAATGGCTGAAGGGATTTAAACAAAAACCAAAACATGTGTTTGTGGTGCATGGCGAACCCACCGCCTCAATTCATTTTGTTCAAACTATTCGAGAAACTCTGAATTGGAACGATGTCATTATTCCAACACTTAATAGCACTTTTGATATTAGTTAAAGACTGAACTTTTAAACTTAAGTAAATATATAGCCACTCAAAAGTGGTTTTTTTATATTTGGTGCTTTGCATTAAGATAAAAGATATTTTTAATTATTATATTTTTTTATTATAAGCAAATAGATTAATAGTATTTCCTTTTAAATATATAAATCGATATTCTTTATCAAACTTTTTAAGGGATAGCCATGCGCATCAATCGTAACTCAGAATATTCAGGTTCTAAACAAGATAAAGAACATCTTAAGTTCGGATTACCTCCTTCCGACCTAGATACAAATATTTTGAAATTTAATCGTAAGATTTTTTTAAGCGTATTAATTTTAATTGCTATTGCTGTAGTCATTTGGTTGCTGGGGCTAAATTCAGACGAAAAAATTAATATCACTTCTTTTGCTTCAGATGTTATTGCTTCGGATTTGTTTTACCTGGCTTTGCTTGTTGGGCTATTAGCTCAATTAGTTGATGGTTCGCTAGGTATGGCCTATGGCATTACCTCGACATCATTCCTGATTGGTATTGGTGCTTCGCCAGCCGCCGCTTCAGGTGCTGTCCATATTGCTGAGATATTCACGACAGCATTTTCGGGGATTTCACATATCAAATTCGGCAATGTTCGTAAGGACCTATTTAAAAAATTAGTAATTCCAGGTGTTTTGGGCGGTATTATTGGTGCTTATATCCTTACGTCGATTGATGGTAAATCAATAAAGCCTTACATCACAGCTTACCTCTTAATAATGGGTTTATTTATTCTTCGAAAAGCATTTGTTTTGATTAAAAATCATAATCAAAAAATTAAACATGTTAGAAAGTTAGCTTTTTCAGGTGGATTTTTAGATGCAATTGGAGGAGGAGGGTGGGGTCCGGTAGTAACTTCAACTTTGATAGGTCAAGGGAATAGCCCAAGACACAGTATTGGCACAGTTAATACAGCAGAATTTTTTGTTTCTTTTGCTACGGGAATAACATTTATGCTTCTTGGAGGTATTGACCATTGGATATTTGTAGTGGGACTCATTATAGGAGGTCTATTCAGTGCTCCTTTTGCAGCTTATCTCACAAGTAAATTATCAACAAAGCAACTTTTAATAGCTGTTGGTTTGCTAATTACCGGCGTCAGTATTTTTAATCTTTATAAGATTTTTGGTTAATATAAATTACAGGCTCTTCATTCAAATAACAACACATGTAAATTGATTATTTAAATGAAAACATTAGTCTTAAGTGAAATTGGCAGTATTAATGTAGCATCGCAATTATTATCCGATGGAGAGCTTGTTGCTATTCCCACAGAAACTGTTTACGGATTAGCTGCAGATGCAACAAATCGATCTGCAATTAATAAGATTTTCGCAGTTAAAGGTAGACCTAAAAACCATCCTTTAATTTTACATTTAGCAAGCATTGATCAATTGAGTGATTGGGCTATAGAGATACCAAGTAACCTTAGTATTCTAGCTACACATTTTTGGCCTGGGCCAATGTCACTTCTATTAAAAAAACACCCTAATGTTTTAAATGAAATTACTGGTGGATCAGATAAGATTTGTATTCGGATTCCTAATCACCCCATAACACTATCACTATTAAAGATACTGAATAAGGGAATTGTTGCACCTTCAGCCAATCTATTTGGTCGCGTAAGTCCTACATCAGCTAAACATGTTCTGGATGATCTCGATGGAAAAATTTCAGCTATTCTTGATGGCGGTCAGTGCGAAGTCGGTCTTGAGTCTACTATCATTGATTTAACGGAAAAAAAACCTACGATACTTCGTCCAGGCGGCTTATCCCAATTAGAAATTGAAAAAGTCTTAAATGAGAAAATTATTGTTAATTCCAATTTGAATGAGAAGGTCTCTGGTAATTTAATCAATCATTATCAACCCAAAGCATTGGTTCACTCAATCAAGACATCAGAAATTGAAAATTTAACTGAAGATCCATTAGGGGCTAAATCAGTCTTATTACTACTCAGCGATATCAATACAGACAATATTCAGACCTATTCAATGCCAAGTGATCCTTATAAATATGGCCAGATTTTATATTCAACACTGAGATTAATGGATGATAGGAATTTTGAAAAAATTATTATTGAATTGCCACCAGAAAAATCTGATTGGTATGCCATACATGACAGAATAAAAAAAGCTTCTTTTAAAGAATTATAGAAACTGCTAAAAGATGCTATTAATTAATACAACGCGGAATTATCTCGCTCTCACCGGCCAGTCAGTTTTTTATTTTTCGAAATAATTACATTTAGAATACTTTCAGAAGCTTCTTTGATATTTGTAGGTTCATACCCGCCTTCTAAAACAAACAATAGACGATTAGACGCATATTTTTCTGCAATGGTAGATAAAATATCTGTAGCTTTCCTATAGCCATTATTTGTATATTTCAATTGCCCTAGTAAATCATTTTCATGCGCATCAAACCCTGCAGATACCAATATAAATTCTGGCTTGAATTTATCCATGGCAGGAATTAATTGGCTTTTTAAGCCATGAATAAATTCTTCATCGCCGGCACCTTTTGGCAAATCAATATTTAATGTATATCCATAACCTTCACCACTCCCTTTTTCATCAGGGCGACCTGTGCCAGGATAGAAAGGATGTTGATGGATACTGAAATAGAAAACCGTATTGTCACTGTAAAAAATATCTTGGGTTCCGTTGCCGTGATGAACATCAAAATCAACAATTAATATTCGATTGATGCCATATTTGTTTTGTAGATATTTTGCTGCAATGGCGACATTATTAAAAATGCAGAATCCCATGCCTCTATCTTTAGTTGCATGATGGCCAGGTGGCCTTGAAAATACAAAGGCACTTGAAGCCTTACCCTGCATCATTTGATCAACCCCTTCAGTAATCGCTCCTACTGATTTTCTGGCAACTTGATATGAATGTTTTGATATAACAGTATCACCGGTACTAAGCTTTGTATTAGACTCAGCAAGTTTTTCAGATTCGCGCTTAACAAGATGAATATATTCTTTTGAATGTACGAGGCTTATGACTTCTGTGGATGCGTAACCAAAGGTAGGCCAAATTAAATTGGGCTGTAATTTAGAATCATTTTTGAGAAAATTAATTACACTTGAGAGTCGATCAGGGTTTTCTGGATGATTAGGGCCGGTGTTATGAAGAATAAATTCATCATCATAAAGAACTGCAATTTTTAATTTACTTCTTTCTTGATCCGCAATTAAATTCATTGGTTGAAAAAGCGATATGAGAAGTAAACAGTTAAGTATGTATTTCACTTAAAAGTGTCTTAATTAAGTATGAGTTAGTTTCATTATCTAACCGCCCTTTTTTTGTCGAGCACGGATATTTAGAACTTCGACAGCAAGAGAAAAGGCCATTGCGAAATATACATATCCTTTGGGAATATGAACATCAAGACTTTCAGCAATTAAAACAAAACCCACAATCATTAAGAAAGACAGTGCTAAAACTTTAATTGATGGATGATGGTGTACAAAATCACCAATAGGTTTTGCAGCCCACAGCATGAAAATGACAGAGATCAAAACAGCGGCAACCATAATTGAAATTTCATCGACTAAGCCAACTGCAGTAATAACACTATCGAGTGAAAAAACTATATCAAGGATACCTATTTGGAAGATAGAGCCCCAAAAAAGGTTCTGAATTGATTTAGATTTGGTACTGGAGGCATTAATTTCACTTGCGGTTTTTTCTTCTGCCTCAACCTCAAGATAAATTTCCTTGCTAGCTTTCCATAAAAGAAATAAGCCCCCGAAGAATAGGATTAAATCTCTCCCACTAATTTCTTGGTTATAAAAAGAAAAAAGTGCTTCTGTTAATCCCATTACCCAAGATAAGCTTAATAGCAATAGGATGCGTGTAACCAAAGCGAACAATAATCCAAAACGGCGGACTGATTCTCTTATTTCTATGGGTAGGCGGTTGGCAAGAACGCTAATAAAAATAATGTTATCAATGCCTAATACAATTTCAAGAGCTACAAGTGTTAAAAAAGCAATGATTGTATTTGGGTCAAGAATGAATTCAAGCATTTTGTACCTATTCTAGTTTTTAGTTGTTTGTGTATGTTTATTTTATAGTTTTTAGATAAAAACTATACATTTTTTAAAAAGTATACGTGACTGTCGCTCGCGCAGTAAGAGGGTGACCATACATAATGTTGTAATTATTATGAGCCGACTGATAGTAGGTTTTATCAAGTAAATTTTCTATATTTAACTGAAGTTTAGTTTGTTTATTAATATTTGCATAAATGGCAGCATCCACTCGGGTGTAGCCAGGAAGATTTACTGCTGTTGTTGTCGTTGGTGTAGCAGCATACATATCACTGCGACTTACAACACCTAAAGCTGCGCTCCATGTTTCATTGATTTCATATTTATTCCATAATGAAAATGTGTGTTTTGGCACGTGACCTAAAGATGTACCTGATGCAATTGGAGTAGACCCACCTTGATTTTTCGTAATTTCTGCATCTTGATAAGTGTATCCCCCATACATACTGTAAGAATCAAATAATTTACCTGCAACACCTAATTCAAAACCTTTTGTTACCTGGCCGTCAACAATAATGGTATTGGAAGAATTTGAAGGGTCTGTAATTGCCATCTTCGATCTTTCTAAACGATAAATAGCAGAACTAATTGAAAAGCTTTGTAATAAGTCATACTTTATTCCTGCTTCAATATTTGTAAATTTTTCTGGGTCAAATGATTTGATAGAAGATGTAAGTGACGTTAATTGTTCTCCAGTTCGAGGGAGGTAACTTAGACTATAGTTTGTGTATAAAGAAACGGGTTCAATAGGTTTATATACCAAACCAACTCTAGGAGAGATAAATTGATCATTGATGGTGGCGCTATTTGCAGGAGCAACGCTATCATTAAATTTAGTTTTAAATTTATCATAACGTAAGCCCGCGATGATTTGAAATTGTTCATTCAAATATATTTGATCTTGAAAATATATGGCTTGGTTGTAAATATCAGTTGCAGTATTTCGACTCTTAGTTGATTGCCAATTTAATAAAGCGTATGGGTTTGAAGCTAAAGGGGTAGGGTCACTACCACTATTTACAATTCTATAATTTTGATTTTCTTGCAATCCAATTTCCAAGCCCGTTAGAAGCTTATGGGAAACTGATCCCGTCTTAAAGTTATAAGTTAAGTCTGTTTGGTTGAAAAAATTTTGTCTTTGCGTATTGTCATAATATCCATCAATAGTGACTAGCCCATTTGAGACCTGACTATTTGCATATACATTTTGATAATATTTGTCGTAATCAGAAAATCGTGTGTGATTTTTAACACTCACACCATTATCAAAAGTATGGTCAATAATTGCATAACCATTTTTAACTATCGCTTCATTTGGGCTTTGTGATGCATTTCCAAAAAATGTTGATCGACTCGTTGAATAGGGGTAGCTTTTAAGCCCATTGTCGACAGAAGGAATGCCTCGATCACTCGTTCTTTTATCATTAAAATATTCCATACCTACAACAACCTTCGTTTTGTCTGATGGCTTAAATGTAAAAGTTGGATTAATGGCTTTTCTTTCGCTTTCAACGCCTTGTCTAAAACTTCCAGAATCTTCAATCATAGCGTTGACTCTTACAGCAAGTGTTTCATCAATACGGTTGTTAAGATCTATTGATGAGCGTTTATGGTCATATGCGCCACCTTGTATTTTTATTTCATTTTTATTTTCCCAGGTAGCCTCTTTGACAACGCGATTAATCACGCCACCAACCCCACCCCGACCGAAAATCATTCCGTTAGGACCCATTAACACCTCAACGCGATCTATATTGTAGAGATCTCGGTAATATTGAACGTCATCTCTCACACCATCTACAAATAAGTCTGATGTACTTTGGTTGCCTCTAAACCAAATACTGTCTCGATTGCCCTCTCCTTGACCTGCCATGACACCAGGGGAGTATTGAATTGCATCTTTCAGGCCAAGTAGAGATTGATCTTTGATTTGTTCTTCAGTGATCACTGAAATTGATTGGGGAATATCGCGAATACGCGTATCTGTTTTTGTAGCAGTACTCGTTGTTTTTTTAAGGTATGTTTTAGCTAAATTGTCCTTAACTTCAATCTCATGTAATTCAATTCTCTTATGGTATAGATGATCTTTTGAAGATGTATCAGCCATTGACAGGCTCGGTAACATACCTCCAATAAAGAGGTAAGCCCATATCTTTTTGAAATATTGGGGTTTTTTGTGTATTTCCATATCTAAATGATAATCATTCTCATTTAAAATAGCAAGAAAAATTATGCCCAAATCGCTTGGGATGAGAGGGTTTTAACTGGAGAGGAGTAGGGTTGAGTAACAAAAAACAGTTATTCATACTAAAAGCCGGTATCAAAAAAAATAATCTTCAATATAATTAAAAGACTTCTTTTATTGTCTTAAGAATGGCGAGGTCTACTAAATGAAAGCATTAGTCAAAAAATACGCTAAAGAAGGTTTATGGCTAGAAGATATGCCAGAACCTGAAATGGGTAATAACGACGTACTAGTTAAAATAAAAAAGACTGCTATTTGCGGCACAGACATTCATATTTACAATTGGGATGAGTGGGCTCAAAAAACAATTCCCGTTCCCATGATTACTGGGCATGAGTATGCCGGAGAAATTGTAGATATCGGCTCTAATGTAACGGACTTAAAAGTAGGTGATATTGTCTCAGGAGAAGGTCATCTAACATGCGGCCGTTGCAGAAACTGCTTAGGTGGCAGAACGCACTTATGTCCTAATACAATAGGCGTAGGCGTAAATCGAACAGGATGTTTTGCAGAACTTTTGTCAGTTCCTGCTAAGAATATCTTTAAACCCAGTCGTGAAATTTCAACTGACTTACTTGCTATTTTTGATCCTTATGGAAATGCAGTTCACACAGCGCTCTCTTTTAATATGGTGGGCGAAGATGTTCTGATCACAGGAGCAGGTCCAATTGGTATGATGGCTGCTATGGTTTCAGACCATGCTGGCGCAAGAAATATTGTGATCACGGATGTAAACCAATATCGTTTAGACCTTATCAAAAAAATTCTTCCACGTGTGATTACAATCAATGTTGAAAAAGAATCAATAAGCCGTGACATGATGAAGTCTGTGGGTATCTTTGAAGGTTTTGATGTGGGGCTCGAAATGTCAGGCTCCCCCAAAGCCTTTAGTGGAATGTTAAGCCTTATGATTAATGGCGGCCATATTGCTATGCTAGCAATCATGCCTGCAGGTTCTGGCATAGATTGGGATATGGTGGTCTTCAAAGGCCTCACAATTAAAGGTATCTACGGCCGGGAAATTTTTGAGACTTGGTATAAAGGCACCATGATGGTTCAAAGTGGGCTGCCTTTAGAAAAAATGATTACACATCGATTCCCTTATACTGAGTTTAAAGAAGGTTTTGACATTATGCGATCAGGCAAGTCTGGCAAAATTATCTTAAATTGGGAAAATTAATGTTAAGGATCTTTAATGAGCTTTAAAAAAGCTAAAGAAAGTTTTTCGTCTGATTTAGAAGAAATTAAAAAAGCAGGACTATGGAAAACTGAGCGTATTATTAATTCTGATCAGAAAAGTAAGATTCAGCTTTCTGATAATCAAGAAGTTATTAATATGTGTGCGAATAACTATCTTGGTTTGGCTAACAATCCCGAAGTCATTCAAGCGGCAAAAGATGGTCTTGATCGATGGGGCTTTGGTCTTGCCTCTGTAAGATTTATATGTGGAACACAAACACTACATAAAACGCTAGAAGCAAAAGTGAGCGAGTTTTTAGGCACAGAAGATACGATTCTCTATGCTGCATGCTTCGATGCAAATGGTGGTTTATTTGAAACCATACTCACAGCAGATGATGCTGTTATCTCTGACGAACTCAATCATGCGTCCATTATTGATGGCATTCGTTTATGTAAAGCGCAACGTTATCGTTATAAAAATAATGATATGAATGATTTACGTGCAAAACTAGAAGAAGTCAAGAAAAATAAAGCGAGACGTATTCTAATTACCACCGATGGCGTATTTTCTATGGATGGTACGATTGCACAATTAGATAAGATTTGTGATCTTGCAGATGAATTTGATGCCATGGTGCATCATGATGATTGCCATGCAACAGGATTCATGGGAAAAACAGGCCGCGGCATTCATGAGTATTGTAATGTCATAGATCGCGTGGATATTATCACAAGTACATTTGGCAAAGCTTTAGGTGGGGCCACTGGTGGTTTTACATCCGGACGTAAAGAAATTATTGATATGCTAAGACAAAGATCTAGACCTTATTTATTTTCAAATACACTTGCCCCTAATATTTGCACTGCTTCGTTAAAAGTTTTTGAGATGCTAAAAAAATCAACTGCACTTCGTGATACGTTGGAAAAAAATGTCCATTACTTTAGAGCTGGAATGCAAAAAGCTGGCTTTGATGTAAGCGATGGTGATCACCCTATTGTTCCTATTATGTTAGGTGATGCCAATATTGCCCAATCAATGAGTAAAAAATTACTAGAAAAAGGTATTTTTGCGATTGGATTTTTTTATCCAGTTGTGCCGCAAGGAAAAGCTAGAATTAGAACGCAAATTTCAGCTGCGCATACATTTGAAGATCTAGACAAAGCAATAGATGCTTTTGCAACAACCAAAGCTCAGCTAGACTAACTGTCAGAATATTTCGTGCCTATGGCGCTAATGAATCTTTACTGAGCAAATAGGGCAGGTACATTTCCAAGAATGAACAAACCAGTCAAATGCTTCATTTTTATTTTTATATTTCATAGTTTTCTCACAAGTAATTAAACGCAATCGCCCATTGCTGACGAATATCTATGCCAGCAGTCTTTGTCATTCTGTTTACATACAAAATTATTTTCATCTGAATTTTTTGACATTTCTGAATTTTTTAAATTTTCATTTTTCTCTAAAATTTTAGATGTTTTAATTTCTTTTTTTGATTTCATTTTCATTTCCTCACAAATAGTTTCTATGAGCAAATTCTATGCCTCTTGTTTAGATAAATCCAATGAATTGTTCTTAAGTATGTGATAAGTATTACTTATAAACAGCAAAACCTATCAAGGGTAATGGTAAGTCCTAATGATAGATTTTTGGTAAGGCGGTAATAGGGCTATCTTACAAAGCGTCAAAACTTTTAGAGACTTTTAGCTTTATTATTTTTTGCTACTAAGCTTCGACAGCTTATTTTTAATCTTTATATACTCTTGTTCGGTAGGATCGCTCCAGTTGCCGCCAGAAGCATTCACCATATAAATTAAGGCCCCAGAAAAGTCTTCTAAAGTTAAATCAGGCTTCCCGCCTCTTGCCGGCATTTTTCTTACACCGTTATATGCTTCAGCAATTACATGAACCTTGCCTTCCTTAATAATAGGAGCCCAGTCGCGATTATTCTGAAATTTAGGAGCCCCATTCATACCGGCAGCATGACAAGCTATACAAACCGCTTTATAAGTAGACTCTCCATTTGCAGAAGAAGTTAATGGGACTAATGTAGTCAGTACAAAGAATGAAAAAATTATAATTTGTCGTAGCATAAGGTTTATTGATAGCACATTCGATATTTGTAAAATTTGGAGGTGTAGCTAAAAACACATTTTAGCTGGGAGTTTAAAGGGTGTGCAAGCAAAAGCTAGATTTTGTGTTAATTTCTAAGTTATGAAGAATACGAATTAACTAAATGCTACATGTCTACATCTAATCAATCACTATTGAATCAACTATTAAGTAGAGACCTTACTTATACTTACCACTGCTCACCTTTTATAAAAAGGTTATTTGAGGCAGATAAAGCGCTTGAGCAATTCTCACTTCAGCATATTAGTCATCCTTTTAGTCGGCAAGAAATGGAATCATGGCTAGATAGCCGACGAATTTCTGACGAGATTAGTTTAAATAAATCTCTTCGTATACTTCGTCAGCAAGTGATAGCAAATATTATTCTTCGCGATCTTAATAAATTAGCTGATTTAGATGAAGTTTTAAAGTCAGTAACAGCGCTTGCTGAAATCACTCTAATTCATGCACATCAATTTCATTTCAATGCCCTGAAGTCTATCTATGGTGCTCCGATAGGATTAAGGGGAGAAGAGCAGCTATTAAGTATTGTCGGCATGGGAAAGTTAGGTGGAGAAGAGCTTAATGTGTCATCTGATATTGATCTAATCTTTGCTTACCCAGAAGAAGGAGATACTGAAAGTAAGGAGTCTATAAGCAATCAAAGCTTCTTTATTAAACTTTGCAAAAAAATTATATCGAGCCTTAATGATGTGACAGAAGATGGGTTTGTGTTTCGCGTAGATATGCAATTAAGACCTTTTGGTTCTGAGGGGCAGATTGTATGTAGTTATCAAATGCTAGAAGATTACTATCAAAAATATGGGCGAGAATGGGAAAGATATGCTTGGGTCAAAGGTCGAGTTATTGTAGGACCTCAAATAGAGCTTACTAAAATTATTGAGCCATTTGTTTACCGTAAATATTTAGATTACGGTGCATTGAATTCTATGCGTGATTTAAAAACTCAGATTCAAAATGATGTAAATAAAAAGGGCATCCAAGAAAATATTAAAGTTGGTCGAGGCGGTATTCGTAAGATTGAGTTTATTGCACAAGTTTATCAATTGATACGAGGTGGCCAAGATAAAACATTAAGACTTAAATCGCTTTTACCTGCATTAGCACTTCTCGAAACTAAAAATTTATTATCTAAAAATGGAGTTAAGTCATTAACTGAGGCTTATAAGTTCCTAAGAAATTTAGAGCATAGACTTCAGTATATGGAAGACATACAAACGCAAGAGCTACCAAAAACAGATGAAGGTAAATTAAGAGTGGTTCAGTCTATGCATTACCAGGACTGGAATATGTTTTATCAAGATCTTGAAATTCACAGAGCAAACGTAGAATTCTATTTTGATGAGGTTTTTAAAGAAACAATTAAAGATGAAGATTCGCCGCAATTAAATTTAACTAAAGTGCTATGGAATAGTGCTTTAACTTTAGAAGATGCATATAAGTATCTAGAGGAATTAGGATTTAAATTACCTGATGAAACCTATCAGATTCTTCAAGGATTAAAGGGTAGTTCACGTTATTTACATTTACCTGAAGTAAGTCGACAACGATTCGATCTCCTCATGCCTTTAATTATCCATGAGGTTTCTTCAGCTTCTGATCCTAATTTAGATTCAACGCTGATTAGAATCATTTCAATTTTAGAGAGTATATGTAGGCGTGCGAGTTATCTTGCCATGCTCACAGAAAATCCAAGTGCATTAAAGATACTTATTAAACTATCTAAAGCGGGCCCGTGGCTTACGCAATATCTTATTCAGCATCCGATATTGATTGATGAATTGCTTGATATTAATCATTTTTATTCAAAGCCAGATTTTGTGGCAATAAAAGAAAAGCTTCATAAAGATTTATTGGAAGCTAAAGATGATATTGAGCAGCAAATGAATATCATGCGCAATATTAAGCACGCTAACATTTTTAAGCTGGCTGCATTAGAAGTCATAGGTGATGTGTCAGTTGAAAATCTCTCTGATTACTTAACTGAGCTTGCTGACCTACTTATAGGAGAAACGCACTTATTGGTATGGCGTCATATGTATCCAGAGCAAAATGACCCACCTAAATTTGCTGTTATTGCTTATGGGAAATTCGGAGGTAAAGAAATGAGCTATACCTCGGATTTAGACATTGTGTTTATCTATGATGACAAGCGAGATGGCATGGCAGAGAAATATGCAAGATTTGCACAGAGGATTAATAGTTGGCTCAACACTTACACATCCTCAGGCGTTCTCTATGAAATAGATCTTGCATTAAGACCTGACGGAGCAAGTGGTCTATTAGTGAGTTCTATTGATGCTTTTAAAGATTATCAATCAAAGAGAGCTTGGACATGGGAACACCAAGCAATTACCCGTGCGCGCTTTTGTGCTGGAGATGAAAGTATAGGTAAGCAATTTGAAAAGGCTCGATTAGATATTCTAGAAATGCAAAGAGATATAAAGCAGCTAAAGATAGACGTATTAGATATGCGCGAAAAAATGCTCGAGAAACACAAAGTCGATCATGAGCTTTTCGATCTAAAACAAGATCGTGGTGGCATTATTGATATTGAATTTATTGTGCAATATTTTATATTAGCTTTTGGTTCTTCAAATAAGGCACTTACTCAAAATATAGGCAATATTGGATTACTTAATCTTTTTAGTGAGCAAAATTTAATGGAGGCTCTCACAGCTAAAAAACTCATCAGCGCTTATCGATTATATAGAGAGCTTCAACATCAATTAGGTCTTGAGACTAAATTAGATGGAAAAATAAAGTATTCTGAAGTTACTAATCACCCGGCTGAGGTTGTATCTATTTGGAAAAGTATTTTCAATAGTTAATTTTTTTTACGCTTGAAAATATTTAATCTCAATATAAGTAATAGAGAGACTATGACAGCGTAAATAAGTGGCTCAGTTAAATCCTTTTTTACAAGCCATACAAAATGAAGTACACCTAGTATAGCTATGAGGTAAATAAGGCGATGCAATCTTTTCCAATTTACTTTAAGTCTTCTCATCATCCTATCTGAAGAAGTGAAAGCTAATGGAAGTAATAAAAGCCAAGCTAAAAAACCTACAAGCACATAGCGATGTTTAATAATGTCATTTTTGATATCGAGCCATGCAAAATGGTAGTCAAGCCATATATAGCAAAGCAGATGAATTGATGCGTAGAAAAATACAAAAAGCCCTAGCATTCTTCTATATAGAATCCACTGACTAATCATTGTAATGCTTCTTAAAGGTGTCATGCTAAGTGTTAAACATAAGAAAATGAGCGTCCATTTTCCGAAGTGACGTTCAATAAACTCTATGGGATTAGCTCCAAGATTATTTTGTAATATATCTATGCCAATAGAAAGAATAGGCCAAAGACCTAAAATAAAAATAAAGCGTTTGATATAGATTGGATTTAACTTCAAGGCGAATTAAAAATTTTTATTTAAATCCATACCTTGATAAAGATGAGCTACTTCTTCTTTATAGCCATTAAACATTTGCGTTTTAAGTCTAGGAGATAAAAGGCTTTCTCCAATTCTTCTCTCGGTAGCTTGTGTCCATCGAGGATGATCTACTTCAGGATTCACATTAGAATAAAATCCATACTCTTTGGGATTGGCTTTCATCCAAGTAGATATAGGCATTTTTTCTACTAATCTAATCTTAGTAATTGCCTTGATACTTTTAAAGCCATATTTCCAAGGGACTACCAACCTAATAGGTGCGCCATTTTGTTTTGGTAAAACTTTTCCATATAAACCCACTGCCAAGATAGTGAGTGGATGCATAGCTTCATCCAATCTTAATCCTTCCGTGTATGGCCAGTCTAGCATGTCATCTTTTTGCCCAATCATTTCACTTGGGCGCTTTAGAGACACAAATTCAACATACTTAGCATTTCCTGTTGGCGTTATTTTTTTAAGTAAAGAATTTAATGGAATACCTATCCAAGGAATCACCATAGACCAACCCTCAACACAGCGAAGTCTATAGATGCGTTCTTCTATTGGTATGAGCTTTATGAGTTCATCTATATCAAGTTTTAATGGTTTCGCTACAGAGCCTTCAATCGAAATCGACCATGGGTCAATTTTTAATAAATGCGCATGATCCTGTGGATCTGATTTTGAAGTGCCAAATTCATAATAATTGTTATAGCTTGTAATATCTTTGAAAGAAGTAAGCTTTTCATTACTAAGGTCTTTTGATTGAATAAAGGAAGGAAGAGTATTAAGCGCAGTGAAACCCGTGTTTGTAAATGTGGATAGTGCAGTAGAGCTTAAAATTAGACCTAAATTTTTTATAAAATTTCTGCGGTCATTATAAATATGCTCAGGTGTAATTTCTGATGAGGGTATTTTTTTAAATGTAGTCATAGTGAATTCTAACTATTTTTTCTATATAAAGCTGAGCTAATATCCCTAGAAGTAGAAATTTTAATGTATATGATAGTTTGACAGAAGTTTTTAGGGTTATGAATTTTGGCAGTATAGAATAGCGATATACAAATGTAGATAAAATAGTATTGAACTTTAAAAGTAAGAAATGTATCTGATCACTTCATTAATATGAAAGATAAAAAAAAATGGCAAAGAAAAAATGTAAATATAATTGGCATATGGCTTTTAGATGCGGCCTTGGTTCAGCATTTTATGTATTAGGTATTGCCGCTTTTATTAAATATTTATTCAATTAGGTCTGATGTCAAAAAAAGAGACTTTATTAACCGAAGGAGATATTTCCAGGCTGATCGAAATGGCTTGGGAGGATAAAACACCTTTTGAAGCCATCTTAAAGACGTATCAACTAGATGAGCCTTCTTTAATGAGGCTCATGCAAAAGCACCTTAAGCCTTCATCTTATCGATTGTGGAGAAAGCGTGTTAAAGAGCGATCAAGTAAGCATTTAAAACTAAGATCGCCTGACATTAAGCGAGATCACTGCGTTACTCAATATAAAATTAGCCGTTAAATTATTATGGGAATGGTAAAAAAAGAAAACTTACCGACAAAAATTTGCCTAGTTTGTCAAAAGCCTTTTTCTTGGAGAAAGAAGTGGCAGCTTGTTTGGAATGATGTGAAATACTGTTCAGAGCGATGTAAGCGTCATAAAAATTAAGCATGATCGGAAAAATTAGAAAAAAACTTCTACCACCTATATTTTCAGAGGTCATTCCGGACCCTATAATATGTCCAATATGTAGCAGGGTTATTCCAGAGTCTCAAAAAGATGCGCACCATTTAATTCCAAAATCTAAAGGTGGTAAATCTACGGAATATCTTCACCGAATCTGCCATAAACAAATCCACGCTTTATTTAATGAAAATGAACTCGCTAAAATATTGAATACTGCAGAGTCATTAAGAAACCATTCCGATATGCAAACGTTTATTAATTGGGTGAAAAATAAGCCAGATAATTTTTACGAGAGAGCTGCTAAAAGTTCACGTATTAAGAAATAGTGAGATCATTCATAGTATTTTTTGCAACACATAGAAAAGTATGATCATAAGAATTGTTACCATCATCATTGAAGTGAAGAAGCCGTAACCATTTTTAAGTAACCAACTAAATAAAGGTAACACAGGCATTACTGGCAATACGTAAATAAAATTTTCATTGGCTAATTTAGCAATTTTCTCTGTATCTTTGCTTTCAAACCAAATCATCGTGTAAGCAGTAAAAGAAATAATTGGCAGTGCCAACAAGAGTGCAGCTAATTTTGTATCTTTTTTGCTTAACTCAGTAACAAGAATAATTACCAAGACGGCGATAATAATTTTTATGAGGTAAACCATTAGTAAACGATCTGCATGTTTGGTTTCTCAGGTATTTTTGGTATATATGAAGCTTGATTATTTGCTATTCTTTTAGCGCTCCATAGAACAACGAGGGCGTCTAAAATATCATTATCCATTACATCTTTTTTTTGATATTTAGTTCGGATCGCATCAAAATTTAAATCCAGAAAATGTTTATCAAGAAGAGATTTCCTTATTTTAAACCCTTCATCTGTCTTTTTGCTCTCAAGGATTACTTTTTCATTATTCATAGCTCTAAAGCTTAGCTCCGGATGTATTTCAAATACTTTAATATTCTCATAATGAAGTATATTTTGGACATCCTTTATCTTGGGAAATAAATACCAAGATTGAAGTGACATGGATTTCCCAATAAGTTTTTTAGATACAAGGGATGCTTTCTCATAATTCGGTTGATCTAGCATTTCTGGTGTTGGCGCTGTAAATACAGAAGAGGCTTTTTTACTAAGAAGTTTTCTAGCTAATTGATCGGCTTGTCGAGGCATCACTTCCGATAAGATGACGGGCATATCGATACCAATGATTAACTGATTGGTCCCAATAAAAAAATTCTTGAGATTACTTGTGCTTTGAAAAACAGCAGTTTCAATAACCCCCTCTTGATTCTGCCATGCTGCAAACCAACCAGATTTACATCCATCGATGCCGACGATTAAAGGCAACTAATTCACCCTGCAGTATTTCATTTTATTAAAGCGCCATAGAGCGAAGTATGAATAGAACACTTTACTCAGTTGGTAAATTAATGGCATTTTGATTATAAAACTTAATAATCTCCAGCCTTTTAGGTTGTTCCATATAAGACAAAATGCATCTACACCCCTATAAAGCCTCTCTTTTCCATCGATAGCATGAAGACTTAATAAAGCATCCTTCTGCACAATCCCATATTTACTAAGTAATTCATGATGTGTATGAAGATTGCACCATAAGAAAACGCCTTTCGGTGCAATTGATTTATAGTAATTAATCTCTTTTAAACACAGGCTGCAATGTTGATCGTAAAGAATTTTTATCATATTTATTAATCTTAAAAAGAGAAAGGCTCCAAACCATTCGGGGGAAAAATTTGGAGCCGATCGAGCAATATTTCAGCTTATTGCTTCTTAACTAGAGTTCAAAAGGTAATAAAAATTCATTTTTTATAAAAATATAAAAAAATGTAGCTTATAGATAGCAGTTTATTAACTGTCAAAAATTTGAGCCATTTCAGGTGACTTTATTACAATTTACGCTGAAGATTTATTGTGGAAGGTATAAAGTAAAAGAACCCCTCTATTCTGCATGTTCTTCAAGGATAGTAAGTAACAAAAAAGGAGGGGCGAACTTAGAAAAAATTGATGTCGAAATAAATTTTAACTGATCTAATTTTTATGCTTTTTGTTATAAAAATCAATACAGTAAAGCACATTTATTTATTTCCATAGTTAAATTATGGTTAATGAAAACCATGAAACAAAATTTAAGTGTTTTGAAAAATTCAAATCACAGGCTAAACTGACATTTAGATAATTTACTTAAACACCAGTTAATTATTTTAGTTCTTGAAAGTTGTTTTCTATCAACCATTAGGAGGTTCCTATGTTTCAAGGTTTTTTTAAATCGGTAAAAAATAAGAGCTTATTAGGTTTGTCTTTATTAGGCTTATCAACATTAGCTTTTGCAGAGGGCCATTCAGCCCAAGTTCTCCAATCAAGTGATTTTGTTGGCATTACTTTTTGGTTAATTTCAATGGCATTAGTTGCTTCAACTGCTTTTTTCTTTCTTGAAAGAGATCGCGTAGTAGGTAAGTGGAAAACTTCTCTTACTGTATCTGGACTGGTTACATTAGTAGCAGCTGTTCACTATTTCTATATGCGTGACGTGTGGATTGCAACAGGATCAACACCAACAGTGTATAGATATATTGATTGGTTAATTACAGTGCCTTTATTAATGATTGAATTCTATTTAATTCTTTCAGCGATTACGAAAGTTTCTACAGGCGTCTTTTGGAGACTTGTAATTGGTACATTAGTAATGCTTGTTGGAGGTTATGTCGGTGAGGCTGGTTATGCCGATGTTATGACATCATTCATTGTTGGTATGCTTGGATGGTTCTATATCCTTTACGAAATTTTTGCTGGTGAAGCAAGTAAAATCGCTGCAAACAAAGCTCCAGCAACAGTTCAAAAAGCCTTCCATACAATGCGATTAATTGTTACATTTGGTTGGGCAATTTATCCATTAGGCTATTACTTTGGTTATTTAACTGGTTCAGATCCTGCAAGCAGCATGGCATCATTAAACATCATCTATAACTTAGCTGACGTTTTAAACAAAATTGCTTTCGGTGTAATTATTTGGTCTGTAGCAGTATCAGAATCAAAATAAGTATGTAATGTCTTTAAAAAACTGTGCAGCTTAGGCTGCACAGTTTTTTTATTTTTACTAATTAAATTTAATAATATCAATAGGTTAAGATAATTAATATCGATACACTAACCCCATGAGCATAGATGAGTTTAATTTAGTATATAACGCGATCTCTTTTGCAATCGCTGCTTTTGGAGCATCAACCGTATTTTTCCTCCTGCAAAGGTCACAAGTTTCACCCGCATACAAAACTGCATTAACCCTTTCAGGACTTGTTTGTTTAATTACAACTTACCATTACTTAAGAATTTTTGAGAGCTTCAACAGTGCTTATGTATTGAAAGATGGTTTAGTGATACAAAGTGGTATGCAATTTAATAATGCATATCGATATGTTGATTGGCTATTAACCGTTCCCTTATTGCTTCTAGAATTTGTATTAGTCTTAAGATTACCTCATACGGAAACATACAAAAAAGGGCTAGGGCTAACTTTAGCTTCTGCGCTTATGGTTTTATTGGGCTACCCTGGGGAAACCCTTACAATTGGATTTGCTAAGATTATTTGGTGGGTTTTAGCGATGATTCCATTTTCTTATATATTGTATGAAATGATTAAAGGGGTCGGTGCATCAATTAAAACTCAACCTTTAGTTGTTCAGCCATTATTCAAAAAAACGAGACTACTTATTATCCTGTCATGGTCATTTTATCCGCTTGTTTATATCCTGCCTTTATTTGGTCTGTCCGCATTCGTCAGTGTTCAGGTTGGGTTCACTGTTGTTGATATAGTTGCTAAATCAGTTTTCGGGATTTTGATTTATATTATTGCGCAAAGAAAATCAGAAATTGGCGCTTAGTTAAGTCTTTGACAAACAGATATATTTTATACATATATTCTTTTAAATAAGACTCATTATGATTTCAAACGAAAGTGATTCACTAGAGAGTGTTAAAAAACAGCTAGCCAAGTCTTTCGAGGTGAACGAAAAAAATTTATCTCTATGGCTGAATTGGCATGGAGGGTCGGAAGGAAAATTAATTCGCTCTCACTTAGCACTTTCTACCGGAGAAGCATTAGGACTGTCAAAACATACAGCAATTATTTGGGCAGTTGTTTGTGAGTTAATTCATAGCGCTTCGCTTCTGCATGATGACATTTGTGACAGCGATGAAATCAGAAGAGGCAAGGTAAGTGTATGGAAAAATTTTGGTATACCAGCTGCTATATGCACTGGCGACTATTTAATAGCAGAGTCATTTAAAAAAATTACTGAAATTGAGCAGGGCTGGCATCAAAATATCTTACTAGGGTTACTTTCAGGCACCGTTAAGGAAATTGTTTTTGGCCAGTCAGGTGATGTCAACACAAGCTTCTTAAGCCTAGGCTGGGAAGAGTATAAAAGTCTGGCTACAGCAAAAACATCACCCCTTATTTGTTTACCTATGATGGGGATGTTTAAATGTGCTGAGCTAGAGGAGCCTTATTATATTAACTTAAGAAAAATGACAGACGAACTAGGGCTTGCCTATCAAATTGTTAATGACTTGGAAAATATTTTATTGAACAAAGCAAATGAAATTCCCTCAGACATTGAGTTTGAAAGAATGAATGCATTGGTAGTTTTAGTTAAAGAAAAGTCTTCTGAAAAAGAAATTAATTTTTTGAAAAAAAATAAAGCTGAATTTAAGCAATTTTTAATATCTTCAAATATTAAAGATGATTTAATTGATAGGATTCAATTGATACTAGAAAATATTAAAAATTCTTTACACCTTATGCCGGTCGTCATCAGACCTATTATTTCTTCTCTTTGTGAAGAGATAAACAAAAAAGCTAGCCAGTTTACACATGCAAAATAAAAAAATAATTGTAATCGGAAGTGGTTTTGGGGGAATCGCTGCAGCTTTGCGTATGAGGGCTAAGGGTTATGAAGTCGATTTGCATGAAAAATTGGATCAAATTGGCGGAAGAGCAAGGCAGTTTAATCGTAATGGCTTTGTTTATGATGCCGGCCCTACAGTCATTACCGCACCTTATCTTTTTAGGGAATTATTTGAAATTTTTAATGAAGAAATTGATGATTTCATTAAATTTATTCCTTTGGATCCCTGGTATCGCTTTAGATTTCATGATGGGACATTTTTTAATTATGGCCCAGATCAAGATCAACTATTAGAACAAATAAAAGCCATTGAGCCTAGAGATGTAAATGGCTATCTTAAAATGCTTCAGCATGCTGAGAAAATATTTGAATTAGGCTACCTTAGGCTTGCTGATCAGCCTTTTCATAAATTAAGTAGTTTAATTAAATATACCCCCGATATTATTAAGTTAAAGGGCTATCAATCTGTTTATCAATTTGTATCAAGCTATCTAAGCCATCCAAATTTAAGGCAAGCCTTTTCAATTCAGCCATTACTTGTTGGAGGCAATCCTTTTAATACAACTTCAATTTATGCTCTTATTCACGCGCTTGAAAAAAAATGGGGAGTATTTTTTGCTAAGGGAGGAACTGGAGAAATAATATCTCAGTTAAAGATGCTGATGGAGCGTCAGGGTGTAAATATATTTCTTAATAGCGAAATTAAGAAAATTGTTACTCGCGACAAAATGGTTGAAGGCATTGAAACTGAAGAAGGTAAATTTTATAAGGCTGATTATTTAATTACAAATGCAGATCCTATTTATACAAATACCAATTTAATAGAACATAAAAAAATTTCCTTGCATAATAAATTTGTAAAGAAAACAGCCAAGCACTCCATGGGTTTGTTCGTTCTTTTCTTTGGAACAAAAGTTAAATATGAGGATATTGCTCACCATACTATTTGGATGGGGCCTCGCTATAAAGAGTTGCTTAGTGATATCTTTGATCGCTATAAATTATCCGAGGATTTTTCTATTTACCTTCATAGACCCACAGCAACTGATCCTGATTTTGCCCCAATAGGTTGCGATAGTTTTTATGCGTTAGTCCCAGTACCAAATTTGAAAGGAAATATTAACTGGAAAGAAGAAGCGCCGATATTTACACAATCTATTATTAAGGCTTTAGAGCAAACCATGATGCCAAAACTTAGTGAATATATTTGCGAATCTTTTGTTATGACCCCTGACGATTTTCTTCAAGACTACAACACGCCTTTTGGCTCAGGATTTTCTATTGCGCCGTTATTTAGACAGTCTGCTTGGTTCAGGACGCACAATAAGGATGATTTATATCAGAACCTTTTTTATGTAGGTGCTGGAACTCACCCGGGCGCTGGTGTTCCAGGTGTCCTCAATTCAGCCAAAGTCATAGATAAATTGATTCCATAGTATGAAGAACAGTTTATTGATGCGTAAGCATGGAAAAACTTTTTATTGGGCCTCTTTTTTTCTTGATAACGCTAAAATGCAAGCGATTTACTCTATCTATAGCTTCTGTCGAAAAATAGATGATATGGTCGATGAAGCTAAAAACTTAAATGTTGCTAAAAAAAAGCTTCTTATATTTATTGATGCCTGGAATAAAGGCAAGTCTCATCCGGTCATTAGCGTATTAAATAATATTCCAAAGGAAAATTGGCCGAACCAAAAGCTTGTAAAAAATTTTTTGAATGGACAAATATACGATATTAAATTTACTTCATTCAAGTCAGAAAAAGCCTTAATTGTTTATTGTTACCAAGTTGCAGGCACAGTGGGATTAATGGTGTGTGACATTTTCGGCGTAAAAGATAAAAAAATGCGTTATTTTGCAATTGATTTAGGCATTGCTATGCAATTGATTAACATTTCTCGAGATATTTATGAGGACAGTCTACGAAATAGGATCTATCTACCTGAGAGCCTCATTGGTAAACATTCAGCTAAAGAAATAGCCTACCCAACAAAGGAAATTGCAGCAAAAATAGACTTCACCCGAAAAAAACTTATTAACCTAGCAAATATTTACTTTGCCAGTGCCAGTAAAGCGATTGATCATCTCCCTCGAGGTGCCGGTCTTGCTGTTAAATTAGCTTCTGCACTATACCAACAAATTGGACATCAATTAATTCAGACACAATATCAACATA
>Ga0209500_10000822_pt1 | contig 25258 bp, 36 predicted proteins | sample S_140212_EF_Meta_FD_187323 | JGI IMG/M metagenome (GOLD analysis project Ga0209500, IMG submission 187323) | Freshwater microbial communities from Lake Simoncouche, Canada to study carbon cycling - S_140212_EF_MetaG (SPAdes) (version 2) | ecosystem: Environmental > Aquatic > Freshwater > Lake ...
GATATCCCACAATTTGAGATACTCAGCTTCCTGCAAGTTAGGCGCAGCAAAGCCAAACCACCGGGCCGTAATCAGGGCCACAAAGACCAGCATGGTGATAGGACGCCAGCTAGAGGCCAGAAACCCGCCCGCAGCCTCGGTCTTGATGATGTCAGCCGCACCCTTGGCAAGGTCAGTCTGGGCTGCCATGACCGCCAGATCGCCCGCTTGGTACAGGCGCATCAGTTCCAGCTTGGCCGCGTCCTTCTGGGCCGGATCAGGCCAAACGCGGTCAATAACCTTGCCGCCGATATCAAGGGCAGCCGAGACAGGATCAAAAGCCATGTGTCACCTACTTCAGATTGACTAGCTTGTAATGCGTGGTCGAATAGGTCTGCATCAGGTCGTCGATCAGGTTTTCAATCATGGTATTCTTCTTGGCAATCTTGTCCCGATTGGTCTGAATCCAGCCCAGTTCCGTGCGAACAGTGTTCACAATACGGTCCTTGGGCATCATCATAATCCGCACTTCGCCAATCAGGCCATAATAGCCCTGATATGCCTCTACGATGCTGTCAATCTTGTCGATCAGGTCATCGTAGAACTTACCTAAAGCCTTATGCTCGCTATAGGATTTGGTCGAAAAGTGCGCCAGATGGGCCGCGTTCCGCATGGCAAAAACGTGGCTAACGAGTTCCTCAATCATGGCTTTGACATCCCATTTCCGGCCAGCAGCATAACCATGCCGACAACGACAATGCCGATGGCCCAATACGCCTTCTGAGCGACTGACTTGCCGATATTCTCGTACATCTTGCGGATAGCCCGGTCTGCCGCGCGTTCGGCTATGGCATCCATTTCGGCTTCGCTCAGATTTGCGCTCATTCTGGGGGGGTGTCCTTTGGGGCAAGCTGCGGCTGAACCTGCTTGCGGATTTCGTTGATGATGCCTTCAACCTGTATAAACGGCGCATTGCCCAGCGAGGACATGATGACGTTGATCTGGTCGATGGTAAGGTCGAGAGTCATTAGGCGCTCCAAGGCAGGGGTGGGGTTACGACAGGGGGATTGACCTGATTGGCAATCATGGTGTCAAGAGCCGCCTCTGTAGCAGCCTGATCGACGCCGTTGGCCCAGACCCAGCCCAAGACCTGATCCTGCGTCAGATCGGCATAGGGGGTGTAGGGGTCACCCGCGACATAAGGCACGTTCACGGTGCCATACTGTGTGGCAGTAAATGGCGGGGTCGATGTATCTTCTGCGTTACAGCGCCAGCCCACGGTAAAGACGACATCCGTCTCGCCTTCGGCCTCCGGGTAGCAGGACATATATTCGACGATCCAGTCATATGTGTTAGCCATCACTTATTCTCCAGTAGGCGCTAAAGAAATATCATCACCATACACAGACAGTATTTTTAGTTTCTGTGCGTCAGTCAATTCTGGCATCAATTCTTTATATTCCAAGGAAGTCTTGATGCGCTCTTTTGTAATTAGGTTTTTGGGGTCAACACACCCGTGGTTAGACAGCATCGTTTTCATACCGTCTGAAAAGCTGTTAAAGCTAAAGACGGTCACTTTCGGGTTATCTAGCCAATAGGATTGCGGTGCGAATATAACAAATTCCTTTTTAAGAAGGTCTATGTTGTCCAAGAAATTGTCATAGGACATAGACGCAACGTCCGGTAAAATCTGTTTTGCATATTCCGGCATCATGTATTTAGAAAACGCTACGCCAGATACAAAACGATCAATAGGATCACGGTAAAAGGCGTAAACAGGAAATGTATCCGCTTCTTCGTGCGTTGCTATATTGTTAGCTAGAAGATCAGCCATATTGTAATGCAGCGCCAAAAGGCTTTGCGGGGTTTGAATTTGTAAATCAGGCGCTCCGTTTACAACATCATTAGAACTCTCATCAACCATGCCCGTTAGCTTAAAGACATGCTCTACCGTGGACGAAGCCGCCCGCGATACTTTTAGGAAAATGAATTTCTTAGAGCGTGAAACTATAGAAGGCATAAAATCCCCTAAAGGAAAGTTGGCGTATTACCTGAAAGTAACAATATGTTATAAGTAAGAGTTGATGAAAACGATGCGTTAGTACAATAAGCGGTTAAATAACTTGTACCGCCACTAGTAGCAACACTCCAAGTAACTGATGGGTCGCCTCTGTAGCTGGAATATTCACAAGTAGCTTTAGTCCCCAAAGTAGCAGCAGAAGCGCCGCCTACTATAGTAACAAGCATTGAACCGTATTGTGCGTTACCGCCACCCGCACTTGTTTCGTTTTTCCAAGTTATTAAAAAATAAGTTGGGGCGGTATATGATCCTATTTCTATGACGTTGCTTACCGCATTGCTGACAGCAAGTGCTTTACTCCCGCCTGTTTTGCTAACAAATCCAGTCGCTTTAACAAAACCAGCGCTGCCAAAGGGCGATGAACTGGATGTCGTCCCCACCAGCAGATTGCCGCTGGTGTCGAAGCGGGCTTTTTCGGCAAGATTAATGCCGAAGTAAATAGGCTGCGCCGCTTCTGTCGTAAAAGTCAGACCGCCCGCCCCGCCAGCACCAATATACCCGCCGTTTTGACGCGATACGCCGCTGGTCGTAAAGCCAGTGCCGTACATCACGGTGTTTAGAGCAGACGTGCCATTGCTGACGGAATAGAAAGCAAGCGCACCAGCACCGGCGTTTGAATTGAGCAATTTAACAATCGAAAGCCCATTCTGGTTCTGCGTAATATCCAGCACGTTGACCGGCGTCATGCCGATGCCGACAAGGCCATCAGCCTGTACATTGCCCACAAGACGGCTCGTCGTCCCCACCCACAGAGCCTTCTGCGTGGATATACCGCCAGCCGTGATGATCGAGCCAGTCGTGCTGGACGTGGCGTCCGTGACCAGCGTGGATGACACGCCCTGCGCGAACAGGATGCGCGCCGTGGTCGTGGTCTGCCCGTCCTTCGTGATCGCCGTGGACAAGCCCGTAGCCAAGTCCGCCGTGAGCGCGTTGAACGCCGTGGATGATATGACCGTGCCAGTTACGACTGGCTGGCCTGCGCTGTTAATTACGAACGTGCCGGAACCGTTGTAGGACACTAGACAACTCCATCGTTAAGGCATGTAGCCTGTTTATAGCGATAATATGTGTGTGATGCGGGGCGGGTCATTGCGTGAAGTCTTCGTAGTTTGGGCGGGTAGCTTGCCCGGCTGCCAGCGTTGAAACATTAACCGCGTTTGCGTTGTTCTTAAGCAATTCAGCCAATTTTGCCGCCCGTGTAGCGTCAATCGCTTTTCTGCCTACCCCGGCAGCCTTGCCGGCATAATATGCGCCTTCTCCAACCAGACGCGGTGACGCAAGGGCAAGACCAGCTAAAGTGGAAGGGGCCAAAAGAGCCGCCGCTCCGCCAAGGCCGCCCGTGACAATCCTTGCCATTCCACGCGGCAGTGGTGCGCTTAAAGACTGACCAGCCAGGGTGGGCAAAAGATTCTTAGCGCCATTATCAATGATATATTGAGCTAAAGCGGGTCGAGCAGACTGATTACTAGATACGTTATTCCGCAAAATGGACTGCAATTTCCTTATAGCAGTATCAGAACTTGCTTTGTTGCCAAGGGAAAAAGTCCTTTGAACATCGTTATAGAGATCGTCTGCCTCCATAAAGTCTTTCATAACTTTAGCGTATTCTGGGTATTTATCGACAATTTGCTGTTTTACGGCATTATAAACATTGCCAACAATTTTTGACCCAGGCGAACCAGGCTTTGTCAGAGCAGACAAGTCTTCTTCATAAGCAAGATTGCCAATCTTCTTTTTAAGTGCGTCCAAACCTTCTGCGGTATGGAACTTACTTGGGTCAGATTGACGCCAATCATCAACAACGCTTTGAATAGCTTCCTTTACCTTTTCAGCACTGCCGGAAATTGTTTTACCTTCAAAAGAGCCAACTTCAGAAGATTTTTTAATAGCTGAATCAATGGGGGCAAAATCAAGGGCTTCGGTTTTCCCGCCAATTGCTTTGGAAATCCCAGCTTTATATTCAGCCGTTTTTGCCGCCCTAGCCATAGCAAGGGCGTCTTGCGCCATATCAAGAGCATCGCGCGGGCTTGCTCCGGTCCTAAAATCAATTCTTAACTGGTCTTGAAACGCCTTGGCGGCAGAAGCGGCTTCTTTCCCGCCTACAATAGAACCATAGCCAGCCTTGGCAGCTTCGCGGATAGACCCGGCTTCTGCACCAGTTGTGAATCCAAGGGCATTAGAAACAATAGGTTCAACAGCCTTGCGGTTAACAAACCCACCTGCTTTTCCAAGCAGCGCAGCAGTTTTCTGAGGCAATGTTACGGGGTTGATAACGCGGCCAGCCGTAGCAACCATTTCTCCAGCCCGACCCAATCTTCCAACCGTTCCCAACGCTGGGGCGACGATTGAACCTACATCGAGCGCCATACCGCCTGGATCAGTAGCCAGAGTATTTTTGATATTACGATAATTGCCGTAGCGGTCATACAAAGCGTTTTCAACGCCTTGGATGGCTGATGTGTCATACGCCGGGGCGCTGCCGCGATACTGTTCAGGCGAAAGATTTCGGACTTGCTGAACCGCGCCGCCAGCTAATGATCCAGCGCCTCGGATAATGCTATCCATCGTCTTCGCCCCCTGAAGACGTTCTTCATCAGTACGCATAAAATCAGGCTTCATAACTTCATAAGCAGCCCCAGGGATTGCTTTAGCAACGCCGCCCACAGCGCCAAGAATTTGGCCTGGCAGTTTTTTAAGGCCAGCCATTGCGGACTCGCCCAAGGAAAGTTCTAAGTTTTCGGCCTTGGGTAGCTGTGCCACATTGGCATCGGCAATCCCAAGCCTTGCATTTATCGCGGCTAATTCTTTCTGCTCTGCGGGCGTAAGCGCCATAATTAAAATCCTATTTTGTATTTTGCTTTGCAAGCAATGCTTCGCGCCTATTTCTGTCGCCTATGTATTGCTGCGCCTTTGTTAAAATTGCTGGTGGCACATACCCTTCTTCGTCAGAATAACTAGTGGCTTGGTCAGCAACTATTGCATCGTATTCATTTCTAAATTGGCGAAGTTTTTTTATTGCGGCATCAAATGGATCGTTAACTTGCGGTATAAAAGGCATTAATCTTGGTGATTCTGACGCATTAACGGCTGCGCCACTTCTGTCATGCAATTTCAAAGAACCAATATCAGCAATAATTGCTCTTGCAGTCGTGCCACTTGGGTTGACTATTTGATTAAACCAATTAGGCCCAGAGCGCATAAGGCCAACAGCGGTTGGGTTTTTAGTCAATTCTTCGATGGAGGCGTCAATCTTTTTAATAGCGGAAAAATTGGCTCCGATTGTAGGTATAAGTGTGGCTGGAACGCGCTTTGTGGCAAGAGATTCTGATACTTGATTGCCAGCGTCTGCAAGCGATTTCGCTTCTGCTGGGTACAGAAATTTCTGCACAGGCTTTCCATCTTGCCCCGTAATTGTATAATTTTTAGGCGTACCTGGCGCTGGTCCCGTGACCGGCGCAATATAGGTATCTTTTCTATTAAACCTATCCATCTGCGCTTTAAATTCAGGCGTTCCGGGCGTGTAACCACTATCAACCAACCGCGTATATTCGGCAGAACGCTTTTCTGGCGTGATGGCAGTTTCTAATGATTTATTAAAGATTTCAGTTCTGGAGCCCGGAATGCCACCGGCAGCATTCCATGCAGCGTCAGAAACTCCAACGGGCTTGGGAATAGCGGATTCTTGCGCCCTAACGCGTTCGCGCTCTGCTTCGGGCTGTGTCGCCGCAAGCAACATGGGAGCCATAGCCGCAAGCTTCTCATCATCGCCAGCCGCAAATTGATACGCCATGCGAACCCTATCAGCGTAGGAAGTCGGGCCACCAGCCACATTTGATGTAATGTCAGGGAGTGATACGGTTTTGGTAGCGGGGCCAGCAGCCATTGCTTCGGCATCATCCAAAAGATATTTGGGCAATGCCTCTCCTTTTTGGTCAGTCTGATAAGATCCACCGGGCATGGTCATGGTTGTGTCAGGATTTTGGAAATACAATTCCAAAGCCTTTGCGCGGCTTTCGCCCTGTTCTTTCTTCAACGCCGCCTCATCAGCCGCCGCCTTGCCCGACAGGTAAGACCCGCCGAAGCTAGTCAGCCCGCGAGCCAAGGCCCCCATGCCGGACACGGGCGCGGCGATGCCTCCCGCTGTGGACACAGCTTGCTCCTGTGCGCCCATCTGGGACAGCATTTCAGCCAGCTTCTCTTGGCGGGCGATGGCAGCCTTGCGGGAAGCGTAGTCGTCGTCTTTGGTCAGGCTGAATAATGCCATTATAATGCTCCGAAATTATCTATTTAGAAATCCGCCAGCGCCTAATCCGCCGCCCAGAACGCCACCCGCAATGCTACCAATACCACCATAAAGCCCGCCCAACGCCCCCATCTGGGCATTGTACGCCGCCGTGTTGTAATTGCCCTGATTGGTCGCCGCCTGTGCAACAGGTGCGGCTTGGATATTACCGCCGCCCTGATATGCCTGAAACTGAGGCGTCTGAATCTGCGAGCCGGACAGCAAGCCCATGATTTCGTTCAAAGGCTGGTTCCGCATGGCAAGGTTCTGCTGGAGCCTCTGCTGCTGCGCCTGATTGCCGAACTGAGCCGCGCCAAGGTTTTGATTATACTGCTGGGCAGCGGCCTGATTATACAGCCCAGCCGATGTCCCGGCCTGACCGTAATTCTGGCCCATGGCGGCATTGGCTTGGTCCTGAGAACTCATGGCTTGGCCGTAATTCTGGCCGATAGCTTGGTTCTGTAGCTGCTGGGAACTCATGCCCTGCCCATAGTTCTGGGCAATGGCCTGATTGCCAGCTTGGTTGGCCTGTAAGCCCTGACCGAAGTTTTGGCCGATGGCCTGATTGCCCATCTGCCGCGCCTGTGCAGCTTGTCCAAAGCCCTGACCCAAGGCGGCATTGTACATACCAGCCTGCCCCATAGCCTGACCGTAGCCCTGCTGGTTGGCGCTCATATCAAGGCCAATGCCCTGCAAGGCAGCTTGGCTGAGCAGGTCGTTCTGGCCCTGCTGCTGCTCGCGCATGGCATTGTTGTACGCCTCAGACCCCGGCGTGATGCCCTGATTGGCAAGCTGCTGGGCAGTAGCGGCAGACTGCTGGGCAAGCTGGGGCTGGAGGCGGTTCATAATTGCCTGTTGGCCTGTCATGCCCGCATTGACCGGCATTCTAGCCACCCCGGACATATCAGCGCCGGTCTTTAGATTGCCGAACTGGTCGGCATTGACGCCCTGCGCCTGACCATAAGCCCCGGCGTCCACGCCCTGCGCCATGCCATACTGACCAGCCCCAACGCTGCCAGCCTGACCATACGCGCCGGGGGCAACGCTGCCCGCCATGCCGTACTGGCCCATGGCAGGGCCGTAATTGACCGGCATCTGCTGGCCAAGCGAAGTCTGGATGTCGTAGCCAGACGGATCAAACTGGGTCTGCAAGGCTCTTTGAAGCGTTGGCATTGCGTACCGCTCAGCGGTTTCAGATAGTCCCTGTCCAATGCGTTGCTGGGCTTTCAGGGCAGCTAAGGATTCTGGGTTTAGGGTCTGGGTAATGGTCGGCGTGTCAGAGTCGCCAGCCGTGGTAAACTGTGAAATGTCTGGGGCCGCGCCGTAATTGCCATACTGGTCCTGCTGGCCCTGCTGATTTTGGTAGTTTTGCATGGCTTGGTCATAGCCAGCCTGATCTACCTTCGGAGCGCCAAAACTTACAGTCTGGCTGCCGTATGGCGTGTAGGTATTAGGCGTGTTCAGCCTAGCCTGAGTACGCGCAGCTGCAATGTTCTCAGTGCCCTGCGCCCGCGCTGCGGCAGCATAGTCAGGTGCTGGCGGTGCTGATGGCTTACCCATATCGTTCTCCTAAATACCTACAATCAGCCTTTTTCAGCGTGTACAAAATGATGTCGCCGTCCGGTGCTGAGTCTGTAATCCTTGCTTCTTCTGTAAACCCTAAATTCTCTACAAACTTCATACTCTTAGCGTTCGCGTTGCTTACTGGTACAATGACCTTTTCGACCCCGCATTTAACGTAAGCGTACCTAAAAATCGCCCCTATGTATGACCTGTTAATCTGCCCAGTTATAGCTACATGAGCCATAAGAGAGCGGCCATTCCAGTTCTCATACATAGTACCGGCTACAAGTTCTCCGTCCTTTTCAAGCCCGATGGCAGTAGCGGTATCGCCGCTAAAACTGCCATTCATCTGCTTTGCTACCCAATGGCCCACTTCAGGCCCGCTAACTATACGCCCGCCCATCCGGTTTGATACACCACATCTGTTGAAGCCCATTGTATCTGCAAGCCGCTGCTGGCCGTCTTCATCTGGACCGCCCCGCAATAGCCAATGCCAGTAACGCCCAGCCATGTGTTCTGGATCGCCAAATCAGCGCCCCACAAGGCCACATCCCAAGTGCTTGTCGCCGCGTCCCAGACGCCATAGGACGATCCGGAAAAAGTCACAGGAGCCGTGGTATCGGACGTATCGAAGTCAATATTCATGCCCACGCTAATAGTTGGCGAGCCATCGCTAAAAATGCTGGGCCTAGCGCGGGTGAAGTACTTCTTAACGCCGCGAGCGCCTAGATAGTTGAACGCCTGTAGCGTGGTGGTGGTGATATTGCTGGTATTGTCAGCGTAATTGTCGTCCCAAGCATGGCCGACATAGCCATCTGAGCCAAAATAGGGATCGTCGTTGTAAAGTTCCCAGCAATAAGCCGCCCAGCCAGTGAACTGCGCCCAAGACTTTGTGATGGTGTTCATCACATATTGCTGCTGCTGGCCGTCAGCCACTGGGATGTTGATCCATACGGCATTGTATTTAGCCGTATAAACGACCTGCCAACCGACATCTGCATGATTGCCGCCATACTGGGTCGTGGCCGCCGTAATAGCGCCCTGTATCTTGTCTGACAGGGCCACACGGGGGTCTAGGCGGCTGGACTGAAGGGACGCGGCCATAGGCATAAGGCCGTCATAGGTTAGGATCAGCAGGTCGCCAGCCCATTTGAGCATGGCGCGGCTGCTAATGGGCGAACCCAGCTTCCAGACGCCGATCAGGGACCATGTGGCCGCGCTGGCCGGGTCGGTGCCTCGATAAACGATGACTTCGCCAGTGCTGGTAATGAAGGCAATGTTGTCATCGACGCCGTAGCCAGCGTCAATCGTCCAAGTGTCCAGATCGACCAAATGGCCGCCGAAGCGGCAGATCGAACTCATGTCGATATACTGGGCCGCGCCGCCAATCGAGCTAGTCGGCAGATACCAAGCCTTTAGCGTGTTCTCTTCAATGAACCAAATGCGGTTCTTGAACAGCGTGATATTGGACAGATTATTGTCGGTAACGCCCGTAATGCTTGGAGTTGACCAAGTGGTGCCATTGTATAGCAAGGCGTCATCAACGCCATTTACGGCCATAAGGTAGCTGCCGCCAGCGGTGGTGATGTTGATGTATTCCCAGATGCCGTTGGTCAAGCCTGACACAACAGCCGCGCCGACAGCCCCGGCAGTGGTCACATCATAAAGATAGCCCGTGCTGGTCACGGCAAACATCTTTGACGTTGCGCCGCCATTGTAGACCATGATGGTCTGGGCTTTGCCGTTCAGGCCCGTGGCGTGCTTAGTATAGCCGCCCCGCATGGTCAGATTGCTAACCGTCGGGAACATATTGATGAGCGTTACCGCGTCAGTCGGTTCCATGTTGGCCAAGCTGTCACGCGCGTTCCAACCGCCCAACGGGGCGGGCAGCGACTGCACTTGAGCCGCGTTGCCTTGGACTAGGGCGCGTGGACTAATTGCCATATCCGCTATCCGGGATGTTGTCCCAACCAATTAGAACGGAGCCGGGGCGGGGCGCAAAAGACAGGTTGGCCGCAGATGTATCCTGTGCCACAGAAGTGTCAAACTCAGTCAGATAATCGCGGTAAAGCGCCGTTGTGTCGAAGCCCTTGGCTTGGAAATATTTCAGTTTGGTTGACAGGACCATTACGCGGTCGGGGTAGATGCAGGTGTCGGTGTCAACCGTGAAGCTGTTCTTGACCGTGCCGTCAGCCGCTTTCGCCCAGCCCTTGCTGCGGTACTCAAAGCCCAGATTTTCATTGTCCGAATAACCCGGCCAGATCTGGAAATAGGCTCCCAGCAAGCGCCAGCGGATGCGCGGGCCTGTGCTAATAAAGCCACTAAGCAGCCATTCCCACTGCTGGGCGCTTTCCGGGCCAAGCATTTCCCAATGCTTGCTCTTGTCCCACTGGGTACGCGGCACAATGCTGTCGTAGTCGCTGGGCAGGGCGTACTTGACCTTCTGGAAATAGATCGTGCCAGCGGTCACGGCGGTGGTCGAATAGGTCGAGATTGTAACCTGCGTGGAAGAGTCAACGCTTGTGATAAACGTAGCGTTAGGAATGCCCGTGCCAACGACCATGTATGTGGTGTCCAACCCGGCAGTGGACGGGATGCCGGTGATGGTCAAGGCCGTGGTCGTGTATGTACCCGTCGTTGTCGTGTATTCCGTGAAGAAGCTGTACGGTATGGTGAGTTCGCGCCAGTCGGCTTTACGCAGCAATTCGTACCCAGAAGCGTTCATCAACGCAAGAATCTGGATAACGTCTTGGTTCGTATTTCCCGCAACCGTTGTCGGTGTTGGAACGCCTAGTTCATTGGTGACCTGTTGCACCAACTGGAGCATCGTCGTAGTGGACATCTACATCTTCCTTGCGTGGCCGACCCGGTTTGCGCTGGGACATGAGCGAAGCCATCTGGGCCTTTAGCTCATCCAATTCGCTGCGGGTCTTAGCCAATTCGGTGCTGCTTTCAGACTGATTTCGCTGCGTCAGATAACCCCTAGCGCGTTCACGAAGGCCAGCGGCACCCATGCCAATACGCTGAAGCTGGGCATCCGTGGCCGTCGCGACCTGCTCGACGGTCTGAAACTTCAAAATCTGCAATTCAGCCATCTGGTGATCATTGAAGTCTTCTGGCTTGTCCTTGTTCCACTGGTCCAGCTTAGTGCCGATCACCTGACCGTCGCTATTCTGGGACTGGAAATGGAGCCACTGACGAATAAACCGCTCCTTGTGGTGTTCGCGGGCGGGCTGCTCAATGATGTTAGTCTTATCACCCGGCACCATAATCCTCACGAAAGGCGTGTCCTTGTAGGGGGCCTTGTCAAACATGTAGAATTCTACATGCAAATGAGAATCGGCATTGGAGATATCGCTATCCAACGGCATAAATTACTCCTTATGTGGAAGACAGAGCCGCAGTAACGGCCCAAGTGGTGGCGGAAGTGCCAATGCAAATTGCGGTCTTGGTCGTGCCAAGGGCAACGCCAGTCGAACCGGCAACCGCCGCATTCATGGTCACGCCAGACGATTCGTTGGTGTAAATCTGCAGGGTCTGAGCGCCGCCATTATAGACGTACACAACGGCACCGGCTTCGCACGGGGGCAGCTTGACGCCAGTGCTGGAAGCAGTGGTGCCGAGAGCGTTGACAACAGCCGAAAGCTGCAGAGCAGTGGCCTGTGTGGTGCCGGTAGCGGTCAGGGCAGTCGCGCCGTCGCCGCAGATGGAAATGGTCGCCAGCGGGGAATTACCGGAGGCGAGGACTCTGGAAGGAATGGGCATAATTAGATCCTTTATTTAGGGTTTTGAACGTACAACGTGGCATACGGACAGGCATCGCCATGATCTGTGTGCTGGTACTTAATGTCATATTCAGAGAATTTGCTCTGCCACCATTCGCTAGGAAACACGGATAGATGAAGCGGGTGACCGATCAGCTTTCCCATACTATCGTCAAATAGGGCTATTTTGAAATAGCAACTATCGACGCAATCCATGATATTTCTAATAACGTCAGACACATCCTCTGGCGGGATATGCTCCATGACATCGGTGCAGTAGCCAATATTGCCGCTGACGCCGATTGGCTTGGTCAGGTCGGCTACCGTAAAGGGCAAGTTATTGCCTTCGTCGCGGCAATTCTCAGCAAAATCAACGAGTTGCACTTCGCAGCGGGTCAGGTTGGCAATCTTCTGACCGCCCCGGCCTGTGCCGCAGCCAAAGTCCACAATGACATCGGTCAGCTTGGGATCGGCAATCTGGACAAAATGCTCCGCAAATGACTCGCCGGGGGCGACTTCCCGGTAAAGCGGGGTCTGCCACATGGCTTCGTATTTACCGACTTCCGTCATGGGCGCGGGCGGCTCAGACATGGCCTTGGCAATAGCCGGGAGGAGGCCGTGGCCGTGGACCTGGATGATCGTATCTTCTTCCGCAAGCTGCTGGGCTGCGGTCTGGAATTCCATAGCCTGCCGGGCCATCCAGGGGGCGGCAATGTATTCCTTGCCGCTGACCCAATAGCCTTCGCGGGGGTCTTCGGCGTTTGCCGCCTGGGCATAGGCATGGCCTTCGCCATTGGAATAGCTGGAATCAAAGCCGTAAAGGTGGATTGAGCGGTAGCCCATGCAGAAGGCGATGCTCATGGCCTGAAGGCCAACGGTGGTCCCGCCGCCGATCAGGGCGCAAAGACGATCACCAATGTATTCCTGAATGCCGGGGTAAGCCGGGTGCCAGACGGTCACATCCTGGCCGCCTAGGGCCTCAAAGACGCCATCGCTGCACTGGGACGCAATAAGGTACTTGGTAGACTTATTCGGGTGAATAAAGCCCTGATTATTTGCCCTGGCGTCCAGTAGCACAAAGTAATCAGGAGTCACATCAACGCTGGCAAGGGTCGGAATGGTGCCATTTACGGCAAAAATGGCCTGACCAGCGGCCTTGTGACCGGCAATCATGGGGAGCAGCGGCTTCATAGAAGGGCCGCCCCCCACAATTACAGCTACCCCATCGTGCGGCTCTGCTAATTGCAGCCACGGAAGATCACGAGCAACGGCAGCAGTTATGTTGCCGAAAATCTCGTGATCCTCCGTGTTGCACACGATAGGAATCGTATCATCTAGGTTAGATGGTACGATCATTAGGCAACGGCACCCTGCAGATGCGGACGATTGATCGACACGATAACAGTCGAAACACTCGAAGCCACAGTGGCAAGGTTAGCCGAACGAGCGCCAAGAACCTGCTTGCCAGACGCAGCGGTAGCCATAATGCGGCCAGCGGTAGCGGACTGGTAAACAGCAACCTGGGCATTGGTCGCAACGGCGGTCTTCTTGACAACCGCGAGGCCGCCAATCTGATACCAGCCGAAGAGGCCAGCGGTGTTGGCCGCCATTGCAACGGCTACCGGAGTCGCCTGGTTGGCCGTATTGGCCGACAGGGTGGTCTGGTAGGTCGTGGCATTGTAGGTCACCAGCGAGCCAATCACGGTGCTGGCAACGCCAACAAGCATGATGAACTCACCTTCGCCGTAGGTCGGGTCGAACGCGCGGACAACCTGCCCGAGCGTGTTCGGCGGGGTGGGAATGGCAGAAGTGCCATTCGCCATCGTGACGCCGGAGTCAGTGTTCGCAATCTGGAGCATTCCAGCGCGATTTTCAGTGAACGAATAAGCCATTTTCTAATCCTTCATTTTTGCATCACGCAATCAAAACGCCCTGGAACTGCGAACCGGAGCAGGTCAGATTGCCCGCCCAGCCGATCAGCTTCACGATAGCGTCCTGGTTGACAGACTGGCGTTCGCCGCCAATCGGGACAAAGTTGCGGTCCACATGCGGCCTAAACATCAGATACTTGGTGTTCAGGAAGAACATGTGGTTAGCGGTAGCGGCAGCGCCGATACCACCGTCAAGCACAACATCCGACGCCATACCAGCGCCATAGTACTTGAGCGAGGCAAAGCCAGCGCCAGCCATCGACGAACCGGAGTCCGAGATGCGCTGGATGGACTGCAACGACTGCAGGTACAGGCGATAGTAATTGTTGTCGGCAACGATCAGGTCAGGCTTGTCCGTACCACGGATAAGCTGCACAGCCAGGGCATCCATGTACTGCTGGATGTTCGAGGCAGTAACAGCCGAACCGCCGTTGGTCACGCCAGAGTAAGCAACCGACTGCCAGAACGAGAACGACGCGCGGTTGATGCCGCCGTAGGTGCCGCTGCTGGGCGCGTCAGGAACAGCGGCTCCGAGGCCGGTGATGTTCTTGCCGCTGTTGCCAGTGCCGTCCAGATACAGGTCGCCCGAAATGCGGTTAGCCAACTGGGCTTCCGCAACGTTCATACGGCCATCCAGCAGGTCGATGATCGCTTCCTTACCGGAGTTCTGGATCATTTCCAGGCCGGAGATGGTGATCGCCGAGGCGTACTGAGTGATCGAGAACTGAGCAGCCGAAATGGGGCTGTTCTGGGACACGTTCAACACTTCATAGCCAGAATAGCTGTTGGTGTTGTTGGTTGTGGAATCATTGTACATAATTTCCTGCCACGGTTTGTTACGGGCAATGACACCCGGCCACATCATTTCTGTGTGACTCTCTATGTTCCCATAGAGTTCAGAGCACATATTCGCTTTCGCGGATGGTCTATGCTCGTTACACGCGCCCAGCGCAGCTTGAAGATAAAGAGCGGCAAGTATCATTTGCCCCCCACAATCTTAAATTGCGCTTGCTTGGCTCGGGGTTGTCCGTCCGCACCATTACTGGCCGGGCATAGGAGTTTCTCCGAATTAGCCATCATTCCATCAGGGGCACCTACGGTCTGCTTCAGCGACTTGATCTGCAAGCGCAAGCCTTCACGATAATCCTCGTAAGACTGGCGTTGTTCAGATGTCCACCGCTTGGCAGAGTTTCGATACCGCGTAATATGATCTTGAAGCTGTATTGCGAGAATGGCTTCCTCGCGCTTTACGATCAGAAAAGGCATCATGTCCCGCAGCAATTGCGCTGCTTTTTCCCCGCAAAGCTGCGTTTGGTACGCAACTTTCCAGTGGGCCGCCCCTGGATTTTTCCGCGCCCTAAGAGCGCAGAATGCCGATCCAGTTTGCTCCGCAATCGCCCGAATAACAGGTTCATGCGTCATGCCAAATATTACGCGTAAACTATATGAAAATCCGACAGCACTCTTCAACGGCACTTTGGGGATGTGAATACATCCTTCGCCGTCAAACAATCCTGCAAGATATCCGATTTCCATTAGTTAGCCCTGTGGCCCTAAATTAAAGGATGACGTTACCGCCGGAGAACGTTTTCACGTTTCCACGGTCCTTCAGGCGACGAAGCAAAGCGTTATTGTTGGTCACGTTGTCGGCCAGTTCACCGCTGCGGCTCTGAATGTTCGTCGCAATGATGTCACTGATCGAACTATTGGCGAAAGCCATTGGATAGTCCTTTCAAGGTGTGATTAAAAACGCTCGTTCACACTGTCGAATTGTTCGAGCAGCATAGAGCGTCTATCTTGCGCTTTGGTAGAAGTCTTGGTGCCGGGTGTGGAACTTTTGACACTAACCGCTGCCGCCTTAGCTGCTTTCGCAGCCCGATTGGCCGACGATGATTTCTGAGCCGCAGCTTCTGCCTGTGAGCGTTGCTGGGTCTGCGAGAAAATATCGTCGTTAAGGCGAATCGCCTTTTCATAGGCGTCTTCTAACGTGCCCGCTACGCCACTCTGTAGGAGTTGGATCATGGTCGGACGCGCTTCTTCAAAATACTCTGCCTTACCAGCAAAGTTATTGATTTCACCCAGCAGAGATTGGTTTTCAGCCTGTTCCTGCTGCTGTTTAAAACCATTAATTTCCCCGCGAACGCTGTTTAGTTCGTTCTGCAAGGCATAATAATTGGGATCGACTGGTCCGACTTGTTGGTACGGATCGACTTCACCCAAATTAATTCCATAGGACTGGGCCAGGCTGGCAAGGTATGCCCGCTTCTGATCCGGTGGGCTATTACGCAGCACATGGTCGGCTTCCATAAGCGCCTTTACGGCGCGGGGAGCATCAATACCAAGGCCCTGAATGGTGTTCATATAAGGCTGGATAGCCTCATTCATCTGGTCGGCAAACTGGGCTTTTGAGCGCAAAGGCTCAATACCAGCCCGCATTTCTTCCTCACGCTTGTAGGCGTATTCCTGCAAGCGGGGATCGGCGGTCTGCCAGACTTCGTGATAATCGCGCTTCCAAGAGGAAGGCGGGCGCTTCCAGACGGGTTCTTCGACAGCCGGTTCAGCCTGGGCGGCGTCGTTTGCGGCTACATACTTGCCGTCTTCGGCGCGCGGCTTGGTCTGCTGTGGTTCGTTAGGCTCAATATCGTCAAATTGCTGGGCAAGCAGTTCTTTACGATCTACGCCCGTGTCTTCTGGAATGATCTGATCTTGGGTGTCCAAGTTCATCGTCTCCTTAGTTGCGCCAGTATCTGATTAGCCTGGCGGTCACTCATATCGCCCAAACGCCTGTGCAACATCTCGCGGCGGCTAGTCGAAACCGGCGGCGGGGTGTTTTGCATTTTCTCGTTTCCGATCTCAATGCAGTTATGCTGGCGTAGATGTTCTCTATGCTTCGAACGCGAAGTAATTATACTTCCGTCAACCATGCTCTTATATGGTTGAATGTCAAGCATAATCTGGTGGCCCTGTTTTGTATGCTTGTCGAGTTCTTCGCGGACCCATACGAGTTCTTCGTCTTGATACTCAGCCAGCAAGCCTTTTCTGTCGTATATTGCTTTGTATTTGCTCATAGAAGTACCATCAAATCTTCATCTTCCATTTCTAAGTATTCGTTCCAAAGACGCTCAGTGCGGTCTAAGTCATTAATTAGCTTATCAAAATCTATGCTGGGTAATGACTTGCCGGTCTTTTTGCTAGACTTGGCTTTTACTTCAAACCCAGCCGTAAGTTCTTTAGCTAGGGCTGGCTTGCCTTCAACAATACGCTCATACGCCGCAATAACATCGTCACGCTTGCGCTTAAGCCGTTGATTTTCCTTGTCAAACCGCTTCTTTAGCTTCTTGTGATAGTCGCCGTCATGGGTGTCATCGACAATGATGATCGGGGCCGGGACGTAGATTACGTTGCCAGCCGTGCCGGTAGCTTCCACGCCGGTCAGTTCAAACGATACGCCGCCGTGGCTGACAGTGCCGACCTGGCCGGTGGCCTGAACGCCGGTCAGGGCAACTATAATTTCGTCGTTTTCGGTGCCAACTTGGCCCGTAGCTTGGACGCCAGTCAGGGCTATTGTGGTGCTGGGTGTAACGCTCCCTGCGGCCCCTGTAGCGGCATTTCCGGTCAGGGCGGTGTCTTCGGACGGGGTTTGCGTACCAACGGCCCCAGTGGCCTCTACGCCCGTCAGGGCAACGGTACGCGCGCCTACGCCTACGCTGCCGGGTGACCCCGTAGCAGCGTTGCCCGTAATTGGGAGGCTATCCCAATAGGCGTCATCCCATGTGCCTGTGTCCCACGGACCCTGCGCCATAGGAGTTAAGCAATGCGGATAAGGGCGTTCGTCGCGTCACTGGTCGGCATGGTCAGCGTGAATGTCCCGGCAGTCACAGTCTGCGAGCCAAAGGTATGGGCCGAAATAGCCTTGTTGCTCTGGGTCGAGTTGTAAATTAGGACGCAATCAAAGGCCGTGGTCAGCGTGACAGTCGTGTAGGTCAGGCTGGCTGAAGGCGTCCAATAGCCAGTCGTGCCGCTAGTCGTGGGGGGGTTGGCATTGGTGACAGTAACGCCGCCAGCCGAGTAACCCGTGCCAGACACTTCGCCGGTCACAGTGTAGGCCGTGGTGGCCGCGTTGATCGTGGCCGAGGCTAGGTACAGCGCGGCCTTAAGCGTGTCCGCCCCCGTGCCCGCCCTAATGACAGTCGTACCAAGGGCATGGATGCCAGACAGGATTTCGCCCTTAAAGGACGTTGCCATTGCTTGTGTGTTGCTCACGAAAAGCCTCCAATTTCAGTTACGGAAATCATGGGTTTCTTCAGATGGACATGGACCGAGCGGTGGACCATTTCATCGCCATCCCAGTATTCAACCCAAGTAGTTGATTCATTGTCGTCTTCAAACTGGCCTTCGCGCTTTTCAAGCAACGCTTCGTCCATATTGCCCTTAGTCGTTGTAATCACTGGATCATCCCCTGCGGAGCAGCCTGTACCGGTTCAACACCCATCGCCCGACCATCAGGGCCGCGCACGATCCGCTTAGGCGCACTGGCGGCCTGAAGTACATCATGGAGCTTCTGCATGGACTCGCCGTGCATATTCGCCATGTTGTTCTGGGCATTGGTCATTTGGTCCATTGCCATGCGGACGTTATCGCCAAGTTCCTTGGTGATAGTCTCAGACGCAGCCTGCTGGGCCTCGATCATAGGCAGGTCCATGCCGGGGTTGGCCCCAATGCGGGCAACCATGATCTTGGTAGCCGCGTCCAGTTCAGTCTTCCAGCGGTCAAACTGCTCCTTAGCCGCAAGCTCCTGCATCTTAAGCTGGGCTTCGTGCTGCTGACGCTGGCCTTCAAGCTGAGACTCCATTTGCAGCTTCATCTGCTCAATCTGCATGTCAGCCTGTGCGCGCGCCTGCTGGCCTTGCGTATCGGCCTGCATCTTCATCTGGGCAGTCTTCTCAGCCGCTTGCGCCTTGAGCATCTCAGGATTGGGCTGCGGGTTCTGGGCCTTCTGGGCGCTTGCTTCAGCCATCTTTTGCAATGCAGCGTCAATGGACCCTTCGATGGTCCGGGCCTGTTTAAACCCGCCAATGCCAAACTTTATCATGTCCATAAGCATCGGCACCATCTCAGGCGATGCCTGACCAGCCGGAACAGCCTCGCGCAGGAAGTTGGAGAATGCCGTCATAAACTCAACGCGGTCTTGCTTGTTCTGGTTCTCGTCAAGCTGGACCAGACTGTCAGCGGCGACCTGAATGCGGAACGAACGAAGGGGGCTATCCTGCATCAGTTGCAATGCTTGGGGGATCATCTGCTGATCGGCAGGGGACATTTGCTCAGCCGCAGCTAGACGCAGGATAGTTTCAGGTTGGAACTTGGTGCAGATAATCTGCGCCTTTAGGCGGAGGAGTTCGCTCGCAAAGAGTGCAACGCTTTCCTGCATAGCTCGCAGTCGCAGCCCTGCATATTGCCCCTTAAGCTGTTGGGCCGTGGCCGATTCAGAAGCCGCGCCAGCGCCGCGCAGAATGTCTGAAATGCCCGTAATTTCATAGATCTGCCCCTTAATGTTGGCCTGTGCCTGATAACAATTAATGAGCGCGGAGGCCAACGTCTCGATGGGCAGAAGGTCGATAGAACCCTTCAGGCCGCCCTTCTCGCTGAAGGCCATCCATTTATCGACGGGGATCAACGTATTGTTGTCCCCTTCTGTCAATAAACGCTGTAGTGCTGGCTGCGAAGCATCATACACACCACGGACGCGCAGGGATTTAACCAGACCGTCAATGCGGTCGGTCAGAATGTCGAGTTCATTGGCCTGATCCTGATACAGGATAAAATCAGGCACTGGGATGAGGCTGTCGCTGGTCGTCGTCGCGTACAACGGCTTGGCGCACGGGAAGAAGCCTTCCAAGCCAAGCGGGTCGTCTCGCTCGTCCAGCAGTTCAACATAGTTCTCCATGAGCCAGTAAACCTTAGCGGTTTCCTTGTCCCACAGTTCGCAGACTTTAGCCTTGTCGTTGTTCTTGGACGCTTGGCCATACTTGGTCAGGCCATCTGGGCTGCTGTTAAACGAAATCTTTTTAGCAAGCTTCTTGCCAAAGCGTTCCGTTACGGCATCCTTGGACATATAAACCCAGCGCCAGACTTGGGTTACTTCCTCCCAAGTACGCGCACAAGAGTGGCCAAAATCGCGCCAATGAACGTAATCGGTGGGGGCGCACTCATAGTCAATTTCTTCAGGGGGGCCTTCGGTTCCAGCGGTTTGGTTGTGGATGTCGCCTTCCGCGTCGCGGCTTTCGCCTTCTTCAATGTCTTCGGTGATTTGGTAGCCATCTTCGGGAACGTCCTGCTGCTTGATATGCGGGTCATAGCGCACCCACGACACGCCGCGCCCGCCGAGGAAACGATCTTCTACGGCATGACGCATAGACGAACGAAAATCAGGGTAATGCTCAATCTCGTAATCAAGGGCGCGTTCGATCAACAAGGACGCAACGCGGCCCACTGGATCGTTATCGCCGAACCGCCGGGAGACATCGGCCTTGGGCAGACGGGCGTACACAGCCGGAACTAACGTGTTAACATTGGACCACAGAATGTTGAACCGCGCAGCCTCATTCGCCATGCCGGTGCCAGTACCTTGGTCATCCCGGTAACGACGAATGATCCGCGTAGTCCGCGCTTCCCACTTCTTATATTCATTGTTGTAAGCATGAATATTGCCAAGAAGTTTCTGGACAGTCGAATCGACTTTTTCCAATGCCATAGTCTAATTCCTTAATGACGTATTAACGCGGCGGCATACCACCGGGCGGCATCATGGGACGCTGGGGCATACCCATCGGGCCGCCCATTGGCTGCGGCGTCATTGTGCCGTTGATCTGCATGGGGACGCCCTGCGGAGCGCCCATCGGGTCACCCATCGGCGGGCCGCCCATCGGAGCCATGTCAGGCGGGGGCATAGGCGCGCCGCCCATCTGAGCGCCGTCAGGCGCGGGGCCTGCTGGCTGGGCCAGCTTCATACGTTGCATGATTTGCGCTAGGCGCTGTGGGTCGATAGCCATGTAATGTTCCTTACTTGTTACGACTAGAAATTGCTGCGGCCTTGGACTTTGCGTCTGCCTTGCTGGACGCACCCCAAGCCCGTAATGCCAATGCCAAGCGGGTAGGCTTGCCATCCTTCTCCATTGGACCCGGCATACCGCCCATCCGAGCCAGAAATGACGCGCGGCGTGGATTGTCGCCAGCCTTGACCGGCGGCTTTAGCGTCCCGCCCGTCTCAGCCTTATAGGACGCGCGCCCCTTGGCGTTTAAACCGCCCTTGGCATTCTTACCTTCCTTGCGCGTCCATGCTGCGGTCATGTGCTGTCCTTCTTAGCGCCCTTGGCAGTCTTGGCAGACTCCTTGAACGCGCTGGCAGTCGGCGCACCCGGCTCGCCTGGCTTACGCATACGCTCGCCGGACCCCGCCTTGATCCGCTCCTGCTTCGCAAGGATATTGGCGTATAGCCCAGCCTTACTCACGAGAAGATACCGACAGCCATGACTTCTACGCCAGCGCCCGTGGTGATCTTCCACGCGCCGTTGGCCGACACAGCATTAAGTTCAATGTTGTACACGCCGGGGATTACAGACGCGCTGGCCGGAAGGACCGTGTGCGTGAGGATGCCCGCGCCGGACCCATCGACAATCAAGACATTGCCAGTCGCGCCAGTCGTGACCGTGCAGATCAAGCGATGCAAATAGTCGCCAACTGCGCCAGTCGGACCAAGAACCTGAGCCGAGGCACTTGCCGCGATATGCTCATAAAAATACCGATATGGGTTGTTTACGCCGCTCATAGTCTAGCCCTTCTCTTTGTCTTCTGTGATGCCCACATATCATTCAATGTGGCCGTATTGGTCCTGCCCACAATTAGCGGGCGCTCGCTCGCCATGATCTTAGGGGCCACTTCGCCCCGCCATGCAACAGCCAGCATACGAAATGCGTCTGCGGGGTGCGAACACCAATTGTGCTTGGGAGCCGCGCGGAACGCCTTCTTGTCCTCATCATACTCGCGCTCATACTGGCGCAAAGCCTCAATGCCTTCAGCGCATTTGCGTTCGTCAAAGTAGCACTTGGGCAGCGTCATACGCACAGCTTGGATGCCATCTTGTACGCCCAGGTCTGGCACAACATTGATGTTCGCCAGGCCAAGGTGTTCAGCCAATTGCTCAATGATCGACTTGCCTTGCGCCGCAAGCGTCTTGGCTCTGGCGTCATGTGGCAGGTAATGCTTGTTGTAATGGTATGGCTTGTTTGCAACGACTTCTGCAATGTCTTTAATGCTTGCGCCTGAGACAGCATAATAGTCAATAACGTGGACTTCATTGCTGACCACTTGATACCACCAAATGGCCGTGTCATCCCTAAAGCCCAAGTCCCACGCAGTGTAGGTTGGTAGGGCCGGGTCATAGGAAACTTCGCCAATGCGGTTTTGGTCCTGCGCCTCGCGCATCTCGACGCCGTAGAACGCGCCAAGGATCGCAGCCTCAAAGCTGCACTCGTATTCCTGCATATACTGGTCAGGCGTAATCTGCGCCTTGACGGCATCAAGTTCGTACTGGGGCAGCAAACCACTGTCAGTCGCCGTCAGTCTAAGGAGAAACCAGTCTTTGGGGTTTTTCTTGGCGTCCGAGTAAATATCCCAGAATTGATTCTTACCTTTAGGAGTGCCCGCAAAAACCGCCCAGCCCTGCTTATCAGATAGCGTAGGACGGATAACATGGCCCCAAACGCTAGGGCGAAAATCGCCATACTCATCCATAAAGATACCATCAAAACCCAGCCCACGCATAGCATCAGCATTGTCAGCGCCGAAAAGCCGTATCCGAGCACCCGTAACAAGATCAATTTGCAACTCCGCTTCGTTAGAAGATTGAGCAATAGGCAAACTAAACCGCTTCAAATAATCCCACGCCACGCTCTTAGCCTGGCTGCGGAACGGTGCAATGTACGCGAACTGTGGGTTGGCCGTCTTGCACATGACCGCCGCCCGTATGATGTCGTTGATTGCCGCAACCGTCTTGCCAGCCCGGCGATGCGCAACAAGGCAAGCCCACCGCTGCGTCCGGTCATGGAAAGGCATGAACGCAGAACGCGGTTCGTAGCCAATGCTGATCTGCTTAACAGCCATCCAAACTTACTTCTTAGCGTCGAGCCACTTCACAACCAATTCAACAGGGCCGTCATCCTTGCCCGTAAGTTCAGTGCGGGCCAGCTTGGGCACATGGTACTCAATCAAGTCCGAAAAGCACTTGATAGCCGCCAACGGGCCGTCGCGGTCATGAACTTCATCCAGCCATTCCTGCAGCCGGTCAGCGTTGCCATCAACAAAACGAGCAATCGCCTCACGAGCGGCCAAGGTGGCCTTGTTCTGCTGACCCTTCGGGCGACCAGGGTTGCCCTTCTTGAACTGAGTGTGCTTCGGAGGAGGCGCGGCCATTAGATGTCGTCCCTTTTCATGTTTTTCATAGCGCGGGCCAGCTTTGGACCTTTGTCCGCCTGGTTGAACTCTTTGGCAACCTTGACCGGAATGCCCGCTTTCTTAGCAAACTTGGGGTCGTGAGCCGCCGCTGCCATGAATCGACGCTGTTTGTTCGATGTTGAAGGCATTTCACACCAAATCTGTGCAAATACAGCAAGAATTTACGCTTTATGCAGATTGCAGTCAATATATGGGTGCGGGCATGAGAAAAAGTCATAATATGGTAGGGTTGGCCCATTTGTACGGGGGGTTAGTAAAAATACCCGACCCACCCCGTCGAAGATTTTTTTGAGAATCAGAGTCAAAGTCAGGCGGTGGGGGTGCCCAAGCAATATCAATGGGTTAGCTATCATGCTGCATCGCACCATTGATTTCCCATAATGGGCATTATACGCAGACATGCGAAATAACCCAATGAATACAATGAAGTGCATACGCGGATCAGCGCACCAAATAAGGCAAGCGCAACCAATGGGTGCATTACCCCCTATTGGTCGGGGCATGGGGGGCAGGGTAACGCCAGCCGCGAAGGCAGCGATGTAAGCTGGATGCCATCGCCTGTCAGCCAGGACAAGACGTACATTCAGGACAGGACATCCGGACAAGACACCGTACCTATAGGTACGGTGTGCGTGTCCTGACGGGATGCGTGAGCGTGTCTTACCGGATATCGTAGTAGTATTTGGGCGGTCAAAACGGTCATTTAGCCCGGTTTTAGGACATCCACGTATTTCCTTGCGAATCGTTATCAAATGTCCTGAAGACATCGCAAATGACCGCTGCACTGCAACATGGTTCATGGGAATGGGTGCAAAGCATTGAAATAATTGGGCTTTTGGGTGGTTGGACCGGCAAAAAGTCATGATAAACGCAGATGTCCGGTTATTTGCGCTTTCTTGCCAATTCCAGCCGTCAAAAATAATATTCCTCTGCCCCTTGCGCTGCCCGTAATCATGAGTTTTACTCATGGCACACCGAATCAACGGTGATGCAAAGGACCGCCACATGACCAACCTGACTACCCCAATCGCCCGCGCCAAAGTCGTCCTGTCCAGTCTTCATTTCGCCACTGAGGACCGCCGCGAACTGGCCCACGCAATAGAGTACGCCAGTTCTGCCCCCAGCGAGCATTCCGAAAAGCGCCTTATCGCTGCGGTTGGTCAGATTAAAAGCTATGTCGGCTCACACAAAACAATTTAACCCCAACCCAGCGGGGGCTTCGGCCCCCAGCCGCCCCAGAAAGGACCGCCCAATGACCCTACCCACCCCCGCCCCGTGGACTGTGACAGTCAACCATTCCTTCCGCACTTATCAAATCTGGGATGAGGACGGCAACTACCATGACTCTGACATCCCAGAGCGCGAGGCTAACCGCAGCCTCATTTCGGCCTGTCCGGCCCTTCTGGCGGCTGCACGGCGCTGCGTAGCGGCGTTGGCTGCCAATGGTGCGCCCAACTGCGAGGCTGCCAAGGAGGCCCGTGCGGCCATTGCACAGGCGGAAGGGGGTGCAGCGTGACCTGCTACATCCCCCCGCCCCTACGCCCCAGCCTAATCCGCCGTATTGCGGGCTTGGCGGCGGGCATACTGGCCATGTCGGCTATGTTTGGCGCTATCGCCATGATTATGTTCATCATTTCAGCAATGTTGGAGAATTGACATGGAATTTGTCATTAAAAGCGCCAAGGAATTGGCTGACAATCTGGACCGTTCCCGTTATGGCACGATTATAGGGCTGCTTGAGGACGCGCTGGTCCGCCTTTACGCGGGGGATGGCGAGGCCGCTGTTTGGCGCGTTGCGGACGCTGGGCTGCTTCTAAGGCGTAAGATTGAGTTGCACGGTGATACCGGCTGCCTTACCCCGTCTGGGCGCGGCGCTGAATTGCCTGTTGGCCCCAAGCCCGTGGTGGTCAAATGATTTGGTATTTTGTGTGTCCCATAGATGCGGAAGACTGCAAGCGGTTCTCAAGCTTGACGCTGCTTACGGACTACATCCGCGATTACGACATCACCGGGGCCGATTTCTACAGCGCCCAAGACGGTAAATGGACACAAATCAACGCGCTGGTCGATGATTGCCTTGAGGAGGCCAGGCTGGAGGCTCAATATGATGACAATCACTTTGAGTACGTTTCCAGCCCAGAAAAGACGG
>Ga0209500_10000823_pt1 | contig 25249 bp, 16 predicted proteins | sample S_140212_EF_Meta_FD_187323 | JGI IMG/M metagenome (GOLD analysis project Ga0209500, IMG submission 187323) | Freshwater microbial communities from Lake Simoncouche, Canada to study carbon cycling - S_140212_EF_MetaG (SPAdes) (version 2) | ecosystem: Environmental > Aquatic > Freshwater > Lake ...
CCCATAGCGAAACGACACCCAGCAGCGTTGTGGATAGCACCACCCACCACCCGTATCCCTGCGGCCCCAAGGGGATGCCGGTGGCGTCGGCAATGAGGGTTCCGAGAAGGCTTCCCAGCGGCATGTGCGAACCACACGACGCGATACAAAATAGACTAGCCAGCCAACCCCAAGCCCGGTAGCGTCCGCGGTAATCGTCGCGTCGGTGGCGCCGCATCAGACGCACCACCATGGCCACCACGCCAGAGCCCACAAGAAGGATTTGGCTGATCCATCCAGCCAGCGTGGCTCCCGACCTCGCATCCACGCACGTGCGCACCGCCGCCAGGGTGGGCGCAAATCGGTCGCCCACGGCACGCCCGGCCGCGCGTTGCAACGGCTCGTATGCGCCCACTCCGATTGCCAATCCTACCAGCGTGAGGATCGTGGCTGCGACCAGCGAGAAGCCCCCGAGGCCGGTGGGCAGGAGCGTGGCGATCGCGGGTTGACGTTCGGGCAAGGCCTCAGGGGCGTAGTCGGCGAGCGTCCGAGGCGGCAGGGTTGCCGAGTCGGACGAGGCCGTCTGGGATCGATTCCAAGAGACGAGCAGGCGGCGCCGTTGGTCGCGCCGTTGGCTTCCTTGCAGCGACATGGGGAGCTACGGATCCATCCGAGGTTTCTGACTGTAATTCCGGAACCCAGCGTGCCGAATCCCGGATGTGCCTAGGCGGCATCCTGCCCACCTTTCACCGGCACACTTGAGGGATCGACATATTTCCAGGTAGAGATTGAGCCCGCACCTCTGCGATCAACCAAGACGCACGCCCGGCAGGTTCGGCAGGGTCAGAACGTTGGCCACCTTCCCTAGAATCGATTCTGCCGTCAGGGTCGCGAAGTGGGCGGCCACCCGCTGGCCATTTGCCGCCGCGTCGGCCGTGGGGTACGATCCGGCCTCCTACTCAAAAACCCGGAGAAGAAATCTCATGGCCTACACGCTGCCCGCTCTGCCCTACGCCTTCGACGCTCTGGAGCCTTTTATCGATGCTCGCACGATGGAGATCCACCACGACAAACACCACGCTGCCTATATCACGAACGTCAACAAGGCTCTGGAGGGCAATACCCTCGGCGATCTGCCCGTAGACAAGCTCATTGCCGATCTAGAAAAAGTGCCAGAGGCCATTCGTACTGCCGTTCGCAACAATGGTGGCGGGCATGCCAACCACACGATGTTTTGGGAGTCGATGGGCAAGGGCAAAGGCGGCGAGCCTGCCGGCCATTTGGCAGAGGCCGTGCGGAGTGTGTTCGGCGGCTTCGACAAGCTGAAGGAAGAACTCACGAAGTCGGCGATGACTCGGTTCGGCAGCGGCTGGGCGTGGCTCTCGGCAGATCCTAAAGGCAAGTTGCTCATTGAAAGCACTGCCAACCAAGACAGCCCGATCATGCACGGTAACGTGCCGCTGGTGGGCATCGATGTGTGGGAGCACGCCTACTATCTGCTCTATCAAAACCGTCGCGCCGACTACGTCAACGCATTTTTTAACATCATCGACTGGGATACCGTCGGCAAGCGGTTTGCGGCTGTCAAGAAATAGGTAGCCCCGAACGAAAGACTGCTCTGCAAAGAGACAGTCCTGTCGGACCAAAAGCCCCCTGAATTGCCCAAGTGCCGGAGAGCGGCCATCTGCTCTCCGGCACTTTTTTTGGGTTTTGACTTGTCTGGTGTGACGACGGCGTGTGGATCCTACCCGGGGGCGTGGTGGGGCCGCCGGATGGCGTTGACTTCGCGGGCCAAAAAAATCTATTCCCCACCCAACAAGAACCCATCGCGTGGTGGGCCACAGGCGTATGGAGCAGTGGCGGCCGGGAGATTTTTCACATGGATATGTATCCAGAGCGTTTGAACGATGGTGATCGCAGCAGTGGCAGGCGGCAGATGTCCAGCCTTTTGGCAGCCAGTCTGTCGGCTCTCATCGTCGCGATGAGCAGTTTTGCGGCGGGCTGTCGGGGCGGTGCCACCTCATTTGCCGCACCGTCGTGGTGGTCGCTTGGCGGTACGAACCCAGCCGATGCTGCAAAGCTCACAGCCGCACCGCCCTTCGAAGGCAAAGCTGGCGCCATTGAAAAACCATCTGTCTCAGCTATCCCCTACCCTACGACAACAACGCCGACCAGCTATGCCGTTGCCGATTTGGCAAAAGGCTCAACTGGGGCAACACCACCGGTTCTGGCCGCCGCCGTCGAGCAGCAGCCGGTGATTTATGGAACGACTCCGCCGCCGCAGGCAGCACAGCCACCGGCTTTGGCTGGCAACACGATTCCGCAAAAAGTTGGCGAGCCTCAGGTGGGCCCCTACGCAAACCTGTCTGGTCAGCCAGCCCCGCCCACTGCTGGCCCCAGCACTCCACCGATGGCTACCGCAACGGCCTCCGCACCGCTCTCCACGCCGATGGCGCAGAGCAGGGAGCCGCAGGCGGCCAGCACAGGCAGTGCGTTTCCGGCTACAGCGGGGTACGAGCCCGTAGGGACTAGGGTGGCCGACAGCCGAGGTGTCGATCCCTACCGCTTGCCCGCAGGCCCATCGGATGCGTTGCCAGCAGATGCCGAAGCCTCTAGGTATTCCAACAGCAGCCGGTTTGGAGGCGGGCAGACCCCAGCCGTTTCCGCCGCGCCGCCAACTGCGCCGATGGCCACGCCAACTGCGCCGATGGCCACGCCAACTGCGCCGATGACCACGCCAACTGCGCCGTCTGTCAGGCGTCCTGATCCTGGGTACCGGCCGGCCAGCACGTCCAGCTACCGACCCTCGCAAGCGATCCTCGTGGAGAGCGCCCCTGCGTCGCCTCCCTCGGCAGTGCGAACCGCAGCGTACGAAGTACCTGCGATGCCAGAGCGGTAACAGCGGGTTTCAAACGCGTTGAAGGTCGAGGGCGGCTTACCAGCCCATGACCATATTCGACTCAATCACTTTTCGTGCGCGGTCCAGATCGTCGCCTGTCTCGTGCATGTACAGCCGAATGGCATGCAGTTTGTCGCCCGATGCCTTGGAGAGGCATTCCCTCGCCGTGCTGCACGGATTATTCAGCGTTGTGGTGAGACCCAACGCCGATTTTGAAATCACCCACGTGTCTCGCGGACGTCGGGTGAGTCGCACAACTTGTTCGCCAGGATAGGCGTCTTCCACAACGGCTGCCGCGCCCTGCTCGTCGGCTGCCCACGAGATAATGATGTGGGCGAGGGTCTCAATTTCATAGAGTGGCATCGCGTTGGGTCCCTATAGGAAATAGCGGCTCGGCAGCTGACTTCAGATAATGGAGACCTTACGCCACATCCCCCACGGGAGTCAATTGTTGCGGGCGACGTGCGAACTCGGGGTGTGTGGACTACGATAGGGTGAGTTGGCTCGCCACGGAGGTGTCTTGCAATGCGTTACGACCGAAATGGTTTTCCGATTCCACCTGACTTTGGCGTGCCATACTCTGGTGTGTCCGATGCCGGTTCGCCCGATGAAGCGATGCCTCGCCGTGGCGTAGGTTCACGAAAGCGACTGGTGGTGCTGGCCATTGTGGCCGTTGGGCTGGCGGTGGTCGTGGTGCCGGAGATGATGCCCACGGTGCGGCAGATGGTTGTGGAATGGTCGCTGGAGCGGGCTGGAGCGTGCGAGGCACGCAACGACTTGGGCGGAGCGATCGCCGACATGAGCCGCGCGATCCGTTGGCACGGCGACGACGTTGATCTGCTCTGCGTGCGGGCGATGCTGCGATTGGAAGACCGGGACGCCGTAGGTGCCCTGGCAGATGCCACTCATGCCGCTGCGATTGCACCGACAGCGGCGCAACCGTTGCGCGTGCGGGCGCTTGTGCATGCGGTGCTGGGGCAAGGGGATGAGGCAATTGCCGATGCGGAAATGGTTGTTGCTTTAGCCGCACCGGGCGATTCAGAGACGCTCAACCACCGAGCTTATATTCGCGCCATCGTTGGCCGCGAACTGCCGGCCGCACTTCGCGATATCGATGCGGCGATTGGATCGCTTGGCAAATCGTCGCCCGAGTTGCTCGACACTCGCGGGTTTCTGCTCCATCTTTTGGGCCGTCACCAAGAGGCAATAGATCAACTCAATCTGGCCATCGACGGCATGCAGCAACAGCGACGACAGTTGGGCCTGCTAGCTGGACGCATGGATCGCAGTGAACTGACTCGCAGGCTGCGGGCGCTCGACCACGGCTTGGCCGTAATGCTCCAGCATAGGGCGATGGCCTGTCAGGAAGCGGGCCTCACCGAGCAGTCCAAACAGGATTTTGAACTTGCGAGAAAGAAGGGATTCGACCCAAGTCGAGGCATCTTTTAGGAAGAGCGGCCCGCCCTTTTTCCTCCGCCCTTTTTCGAGCGTGAAAAGCCGCTATACTCAAATCTGTTGCGAGGCGGTTACCCGTTGTCGCCGGAGAGTCGGTGCATGCGGTGTTGGCTTGCGTGCAAAGGTTTCCGGCTTCCCACGGGGGTGTAGCTCAGTTGGTTAGAGCGCCAGCCTGTCACGTTGGAGGCCGCGGGTTCGAGTCCCGTCACCCTCGCTTTTCGCCTCGCCACTAGGATTGTTTTCTGCGGAGTGAGTCCGTGAGGGCCAGTCCTGTCAGTCCGTTGAAAAAGTCTGTGTCTTCTGTCGTGCCGCGTGCTGCGATCATCACGGGTGCTGCCAGTGGTTTGGGTCGTGCCTTGGCCAGCCAGTTGGCTGCCGCCGGCTGGCGGTTGGCTCTGGTGGATCTGCCCGGCACCCCGGTTGCCGATCTGGTCGAGGCTTCGCGGGCCAGTGGCTGCGAGGCGATCGTAGTGGCTTTTGATGTTCGGGATAGTGACGCTTGGCGGGCATTGCACGAGCGATTGCGAAACGAGTGGCCGTCGCTGGAGATGCTTGTAAACTCCGCCGGAGTGGGCGCGACAGGCGAAGTTGGCCGCTTACCGGAAGAACAGTGGCGGCGAGTAATCGATACGAATCTCATCGGCACCGCTTTAGGGTGCGAAACGTTTCTGCCGTGGCTGCGAGCCCATCCCACTGGCTCAACGTTGGTCAATGTCGCCTCGGTGGCCGGCATGCTGAGCCTGCCGTCGATGGCAGCGTACTCCGCAAGCAAGGCGGGAGTCATTGCGCTCTCCGAGGCGATTGCGGCAGAGTGCAGTCGTGGCCGTCCCGGCGTGACTATCGTGTGCCCAGGTTTTTTTCGCTCCGGGCTCCTCGATTCGTGGCACTTCTCTGCGGAGGTTGAATCGAGGGAAGCACTTCGGCGGATGGCGTCGGCCCGATGGTCGTCACAGGCCGTGGCGCGACGGGTGCTGCGTGCGGCCAGAGCCAACCGGCGTTATGTGGTGGTGGGCCGCCGCGCCCGCTGGCTCTGGCGGTTCAAGCGACTGGCACCTCCCCTGACAACCGCCATCATCCGCCATCATCCGCGCGGTGTATCGTCGGCTGCGATAGTGCATGGCTGCGTCACCTAGGATTTTACTCGAGGTTTTCCAGCCACGCCCGGATTTCGTTTTCGTATTCGCTGGCCAGACCGCCCACAATCAGTTGACGGTGGAAGCTGGCGGCCCCCTCCTTCACGAGATCGGCATCTTCGGCGCTCAGGAATCGTCGCGAAGGGTCGGCGGCGATGAGTCCTCGCAAAAAATTCATCAGCAGTTCGTTGCAAGTCACTTCTGATGGCAACAATTGTGGGAGGCGGTGTACGAGCGAACGCTTTGCCTCGAGCAGATCGCGGTACGACTGCAGACCCGCAAACGGCGGCTGGCCAGAGAGCATCTCGATCAGCACGTAGCCCAGACTTGCCAGATCGGAACGAGGAGTTGTTTCCCTTCCCTCCAGAACCTCGGGGGCTGCATAGGCCGGTGTGCATGTGCGATTGGGAGGGATGTCGTCAAGCTCCAAGGCCGATCCGATATCGATGATTTTTGCGTTGCCGGTGCGTTTCACCATGATGTTGGAACTCTTGATATCGCCGTGAACGATGCCTTCGCGATGCAGTGCTGCTAGGGCCGCGAGGCATTCGCGCATGATAGCAATCGCCACTCCCGGCTTGAGGCGAGACTGTTTCGGGCCCGCTGTCACGATTACGTTGTTGAGGTATGCCCATCGCTCGGGGCTCACGCTCGCACGGGTTTGTGCCAGTAGGTCGGCCGCAAGTAGGCGAGACAGATCGTAGCCATCAATCCACTCCATCTCCATCATCCGAATCCGCCGTTGTTCCACAAAATTCTGAACGTCTAGGAGGTTGTCTTGCTGGATCTGGGCCACGCGTGCTGACACCTTGGCGATGCGGGCCATGCCCTCGTCGTAGAGTGCCTCTGACTCGTATCGTTCAGGGGAAAAAATCTTGAGAGCCACAGGCAGCGTGAATCCGTCGGAGCCCAGGCGGCTCGTTAAAAAGACAACGCCCTGCCCTCCTGCACCGAGTCGTCGGATCAGGTTGTGGCCTTCCGTCCAGCTAAGGTGGCCCACTTCGAGCAGATCGCTGTAGCGGGCGAGGAGTTCTTCCGGGCAGCGACTGCCCGTCTCGCCCGAGGCGGCAATCGTGGGCCGGCCTTCTTGATAAATCGTCGTGGTCATAGTGAAGGGTGCTGGAAGTGGTTGAAGGTTGCTTAATCGTGTGACAGAAAACCGTTGCGTGGCGTTTAGGGAACTGATGACGGCTCCGGAAAGCCCAGCCGCTTGTCGACTTGGTTGGAGAGTGGAGTTCCCGCAATGTACCGCTTTAGATTGTTGCAGAAAAAGTTAGTCATTGCATCGATTCGGTGTGCGGATTGTCCAGCCACGTGGGGTGTGATCAAAAGCCGAGGGGCGTTCCAGAGTCGGCTGGTGGGAGGCGGTGGCTCCTGTGGCGTGACATCCAGCGCAGCAGAATCGAGGTGGCCACTTTGAAGCGAGTCGACCAAGGCGTCTTCCACCACAAGCGGGCCTCTGGCCATGTTGATGAGAATCGAGCCTCGCTTCATCAGGGCCAGAGCCTCGGCGTCGATCATGCCTCGCGACAGCGGCGTGAGTGGTACGCAAAGAAAGAGAATATCGGCCTCACGGAGCACCTTCGTGAGCGTGTCGGGCCCACCTAGAAATTCGACACGTTCCGGCTTCTGAACGGGAAAAAAGTCGGTGGCAAGGATACGAACGCGAAAGGGTGAGAGTACCTCAACGAGCCTGCGGCCAACGCCCCCGAGCCCCACGATCCCCACCGTAGCACCGGTTAGATCGCGTGTGGGTCGACGCACAAACTCCTTGAGATGTTGCTGCTGTAGGAAGAGAGGCAGTCGCCGCGTGCAGGCGATCGCGAGCCCGAGCGCGTGTTCGGCCACCTGATCGGCCAACACCCCAGAGGCGCTCGTCACGATGATGTCTGAATCGATCACCGCCGGCACGAGGCAGTGGTCGAGGCCTGCTGCCGACGACTGAATCCAGCGGAGCCTGCCCCCAGCCACCACATCGTTCCACGGCACCGACACTTTGGGATGGCCGCAAAAGAGATCGGCCGAAAGAAGTTCTTCCGCCACTCGCTCCTGACCAGCATCGATGAGCGTGGCCGTTGGCACCACGGCCTTGATCTGGCGGAGGTGCTTGGGTTCGACTGGATAGCAGAGGACAATGCGCATTCCTACTTTTTCGCACGTTCGGTACACAAATGGCAAGCCGGGTCGTGGGTCGCTCTGGCAGACCACCGCCGAATGCCTCGCCCAAGAAAAGCAAAAGAGATGCCGAGCCTCCCGGCAAAACGATTCCGCGCAGTGAAACTCCGGCCAGAAAGTTGAAGTGGCGTAAAATTCCACTTGCCGTGGACGTTTTTCGTGGTTCAATAGGAGTATTGAGGGTTCGAATGAACGCTCAAGGCCCCTAGGCTCGCTTACACCGGTTTCCTTTTTTCAGGCTTTGCGGTCCCACCCGATGCGTGCAACTTTTTTTGCGATCGCGGCCTTAGCCTTTCTGCGGATCGTTGTAGGGATGCATTTTTTCTTGGAGGGCACCAGCCACCTCCGCGATCCAGAGTGGTCGAGTGCTGGATTTCGCCGGGCTGCGGTGGGGCCATTGGCCTACATGTACCGCCGCGACTTGCCTCAGACAGGCGACTGGTCGGCTACGCTGGGGGCGGTCGATGTTCGTCCCGTCGCTGAGTCGGCTGATGCTTGGCAAGAGAGCGTGGTGTCGTCGTGGAGAAAGCTCCTCGATGCGCGGGGCAAGCGGGTGGGGTTGGACGAAGGCCAGAAGGCCGCCGCCGAAGAGCAGCTCGCAGCCGCGGCGCAAGAGCTCAACAACTATCTGGCTGGCATCGCCGAAGACCTCGCTGACTACCGGCTTCAGATCCAGCGACTGGCCACGATGGAGCAGTCGCCGGCGGCCGCACAGATTCCATTTGCGCGAGATCGGGTGAGCAAAAAACGCCGCGAACTTTCGGCCCAATCTGTCGGATGGATGAACGCCGCGGCGGCTATCGGCCACAAGCTTGTGTCGCAGTGGGACGATTCGTTGCCGCCCGCAGGCCGCCTCCAGGCAGATCGTGCCGTTGGCCCCACTGCGATCTGGCAGGCCGATCGGTTTGTAAGCTGGTCGCTCGTCACGATTGGGGCTTGTCTCGTGCTGGGGTTTTTCACGAAGTTCAACGCCTTGGGAGGCGTATGCTTTTTGGCCAGCATTGTGGCCGCACAGCCATTTTGGGTGGGCGGAGCCCAAGACACCTACAATCAATGGGTCGAAATAGCCGCGCTTCTGGCCCTAGCGGCATTGCCTGTCAGCGGATGGAGCGGGCTGGATTACTTCCTGCAATCTTTTTCAAAAAAATGTTTCACGAAATCAGGCTGTTGCAGCCCGAAACAATCCACGAGGTGATTCGATGAACCTGACAGAATCCCAGAAGTTAATCGGCCAAGAGAATTTTTCCGACGCGATTAACGTCACGCGGCGAGATTTTCTGACCGGCACGCTGGCCGCAGGGCTGGCCACAGGTGCTGGCCTCGGCTCGCTCTACTTCGGTTACGGGAAGAGCGTGGGCAATCCGCTTCGCGTAGGAGTGCTTGGCACAGGCGATGAGGGGAGCGTGCTCTTGGGCGCCCACACACCAGACTATTTACAGGTGGTCGCGATCGCCGACATCCGTCCATACAACATCTTTCGCGCCTTCCACGGCGATGTCTCCAGTCCCAGCGCCTTGGCGGCAAGGCCCGGGCTGTTGGCCAAATACAAATGGGCGACAGAAGACGCAGCTCGTAAGCAGGTGAAGGTGTACGAGGCCTACGAGGAACTCCTAGCCGATAAAAATGTCGAGGCGGTCATCATTGCCCTGCCGCTGCATCTGCACGCGGAGGCTTCGATCAAGGCCATGCGTGCCGGCAAGCACGTGCTTACAGAAAAGCTCATGGGCCACAGCGTGCACGAGTGCAAAGAGATGGGTCGAGTGGCTCGCGAGACGAAAAAAATCCTCGGCACGGGCCACCAGCGGCACTACAGCATTCTCTACGACAATGCCGTTCATACGATCGGTAAAGCCCGTCTTCTGGGCGATCTGCATTCGATCCGTGCTCAGTGGCACCGGGGGAATCTTCCTGGCAACGACAGTTGGAAACCGGCGATGCCTGGGGATGAGTCGCTGGCCAAGCGACTGGCGGGCTGGAAGAAGGATTTGAGCAACGCCAAGCCCTCGGATATCGACTCCTTGCAGAAGAAGATCGCGCAATTGGAATCACAGGTCGCCGATGCATCGCTGGATCCCACGAAATTTGGTTACACCCAGATGACGCTGCCTGACGGTTCGTCCCGCTCGGCGCTGGAGGAATTAATCCGCTGGCGGCTATGGAATCGCACCGGTGGCGGACTTATGGCCGAACTGGGTAGCCACCAACTCGATGCCGCAGGCATTTTTGTCTCGGCGATGCACGGCGAAGGCAAGAAGGTGAAGCCGTTGACAGTGACGGCTGTCGGCAATCGCAGCCTCTTTCCGGCTGACCGTGAGATCGAAGACCACGTCTATTGCATGTTTGAGTATCCAGCCCCTGGCTACGAGGAAGACAAGCACAAGAAGATCGTCGTCACGTACTCCTCCATCAACGGCAACGGATTTGGTGAGTATGGCGAGGTGGTGATGGGCACCAAGGGTACGCTCGTGCTGGAACGCGAACAGGATGTGATGCTCTACAAGAACGCGGCAAAAGACACTCGCGTGACGGTGGCAAGAGCGAAGGACGGCACTCCCACGCTGGATACCACCGAAAGCGGCGGTGGCTCTGCCGCCAGCGGCAAGCCCGGCGGCGACTCCGCCCCGCCCTCTCGCGGCTACACCGAGGAAATGGAGCACTGGGCGTGGTGCATCCGCAATCCGTCCCCCCAGAACCAGCCACGGTGCAAGCCCGAGGTGGCGATCGCGGATGCCGTCATCGCGTTGGTGACCAACATTGCTTTGGCAAACCCGGAGAAGCAGGCAAGGATCGAATTCCAGCCCGAGTGGTTTGACATTGCCAGCGATGTCACTCCCGAAGGCGTTCTTCCCGACATCACTCGGGATCGCTACAAGGGAACCGGTTCGTTTTCCTGATATCGAGCAGACCGCCAAGGCAGCGATTTTCGAATGAGTGCCACCGTTTTTATCAATGGCACTGTCGTGTTGCCCGAGCGCCTTGTGCCGGACGGCATGGTCGTGTGCAGCAAAGGCACGATCACCGCCGTCGAGAAGGCTCGGCGACGCGTGCCAGAGGGGGCGGAGATCGTGGATGCCAAGGGTGGCTACATCTCGCCCGGATTCGTCGACATCCACGTGCATGGCGGTGCCGGTGCAGACTTCATGGACGGCACGGCCGACGCGGTGCGGACGGTGTGCTGCGCTCACGCCAAGCATGGCACTACCTCGATATTTCCAACCACCACAACGGGCTCCTTTGAGCAGGTTATGGCAATGCTTCAGAGCTGCCGAGTGGTGCAGGCCAGTGGTTCAAGCGGCGCGGCCATCGCGGGAACGCATTTGTATGGGCCGTACTTTGCCGAGGATAAGGTCGGCTGCCACTCGGTAAAAGGCCGCCGCTCGCCAGAGGCCAACGAATATGCTCAGTATTTCGCCACGGGCATGGTCAAAGTGGCAACCTGTGCTGCAGAACTACCAGGCGCAGAGGCTTTTTATCGTGCCGCTAAAAAAAAGCGATGTCTCATTACGTGCGGGCACTCAAACGCCAGTTGGTCTGAGATGCAGCGTGCCCTGCGAGCCGGAATGCGACACGTGGATCATTTCTGGTGTGCCATGAGTTCGGTGCCTTCGATTCGACAGCGATTCAATGTGCCGATGCAGGGCAGCATGGCGGAGTTCGTTCTGGCTCACGCAGACATGAGCACAGAAATCATCGCCGACGGTTGTCATCTCGCGCCTGAGTTGCTGGACTTCGCATTTCGCATGAAAGGGGCATCGCGGTTGCTCCTTGTCAGTGACTGCAATCGGGCGTTGGATATGCCCCCCGGAAAGTATCGCTTTGGTCCCCTAGAGGACGGTTCTTGGTTCAAAAGTGATGGCGCAGTTGGCTGGGCGTTGAACGGCAGTTTGGCCAGTTCTATCGTCGGAATGGACCACATGGTCCGGCACATGTCAAAAAATTCTTCAGCCACGCTGCCACAAGTCATTCGAATGGCCAGCCTCACTCCAGCCGAGCGAACAGGCATCGATCGCACAACCGGGAGTCTCGAAAAAGGCAAGAGAGCCGACATCGTTGTGCTGAACAAGCACCTGGAAGCGAAGCGAACATTTGTAGACGGCGTGGAAGTAGGCCGCTGACGTACGTTGGCCGATGCACGGGCTGCGTCAGGCAAGGATGTCATCGATCGGCATGCCGTGGTCGATTGCCAACCGTTTGCGGCCTGGAATCTCGAGCGCACGGGAGTCGAGCCCAAGTTGCTTCAAGATCGTGGCATGAATATCCGTGACATAATGGCGATTTTCCACAGCATGGAAGCCGAGTTCGTCGGTCGCGCCGTGCACGTGCCCGCCCTTGATTCCGCCGCCGGCCATCCACACCGAGAAGGCAAAGGTGTGGTGGTCGCGGCCATTAGAGCCTTGTGAGCCAGGCGTTCGCCCAAACTCTGTCGCAAAGACAACAATGGTCTCGTCGAGCAGTCCACGGCGGTCGAGATCCTCGAGCAGACCGCCAATCGGCTGATCTACGGCCAGTGAATTTTCTGTGTGGTTTTGTTTGAGAAAACCGTGGGCATCCCACGCGCCTGCCCCAACGCCACCGTGTTGGATTTGGATAAACCGCACGCCCCGTTCCAGAAAACGCCTTGCTGCTAAAAGTTGGGTGCCAAAATCATGGCAGTGTGGCTTATCGAGGCCGTACAGTTTTTTGGTCTCTTCCGTCTCCTGTGAGAAATCGATCACCTCTGGAACACTGCGCTGCATTCGGAACGCCAGTTCATACGAGGCGATGCGAGCGGCCACCGCAGGATCGCTTGGATATTCAACGCCCGTCTGCCGGTTGAGCGATTCGATCAGGTCGAAGCCGATCGCCTGAGCCTCGCTAGACAAGGGACGGGCTGGCCGACCGAAGTCGAGCGGATTGTTGGGGTCGATCCGCAACGGCACCGCATCGTGGGCAGGTCCAAGGTAGAACCCATCTCGCTTATTCCAGTATTCCCGCGAACCGATCGAGATGAATTGCGGCAGATCGTCGTTCAGTGAGCCAAGGCCATAGTGTACCCATGCGCCGAGTGTGGGCACCTGCCCATCGAGCACATGGCGGCCGGAGTGAAACTGCGTCTGCGCACCGTGGTTTGAATCGGTGGTATACATCGAACGCACGACGGAGATGCGATCGATATTTCTCGCAATGTGCGGAAACCAGTCGCTCACCTCAATGCCGCTCTGGCCATGTTTCCTGAACCCGACCTGTAATGGAAACAGTACGTTCCGCTGCTGGCCATTGGCATCGGGGGCGACGGCGCGTGCCAGCGCGAGCTTGGTAGGATTCTGCACGTCGGCGTACGGCGTCTCGCTGATTGATTTGCCACCGAACTTCGTGATCATTGGCTTGGGGTCGAAGCTTTCCATGTGGCTCACGCCGCCGTTCATAAAGAGCCAGATCACGCTCTTTGCTTTTGGTGCGAAGTGCGGACGGCCATCCGGTGGCGTCCAGACTGCGTTCTCGGCAACACCATCGCGGTGGAGCATCGCCCCCAAGGCCAGCCCCGTGAACCCCAGCCCCATGTCGGCTAGAAATGTCCGTCGTGGGAGATGGTGGCAGCCGTGGTCGGCGGCACATCCCGGATGGCTGCGGGCTTGATCGTCATGCATGAGAAATTTTCCGGAGGCGTTAACGCCCCTATCGAAGGGTGACGAAATCGGTGTGATTGAGCAGGGCCCAAACGAGATAGACCTTCGCTGTTTCGATCGCACATTCTCCAGGCACGGTGGCCTCGGCAGACGGCTTGGGCCCAGCCAGCCCTCGCCACTTTTCCATCGCTGCGGTGCAGGTGTTCTGTTCGCCAGTGGATGGCGTGCGGCCAAGCACCATGACGAAGGTGCGCTCGATAAAAGCGGCGTCATGCGGGCTGTTCATGGCCAGTTGCGCAGCAATTCTGGCCGCCGAGTCGTGCGGCAGGGCTGCGTTGGAAAGGGCCAGTGCCTGCTGCGGCACGATGCTTTGATCGCGTTGGTAACACTCCCTTACTGAAGCATCGTCGAACGTGGTGAGAAAGAGATTCCGTTCATTTTCGGAATGGAAAAAGTAGAGACTGCGGCGGTGCGAAGCCGCCTGTTGTTCGGGTGGCACCGATGGACCGCCCATGGCTGGATCGAGCGTGCCGGCGAGCGTGAGCAGGCAGTCCCGGATCACCTGCGACTCCAGCCGAATCGAATCGCGATGCCAGAGCAGTGTGTTGTCGGGATCAAGGGTTGCATTGTGCGCGGCCGTGCCGCCGCTCTCGGCCAGAGAGGATGTCATTCGGTAGGTCGCGGAAGTCACGATCAACCGGTGCAGATGCTTCATGCTCCAACCGGTGCCGCCGGCAGGCCCATCAACGAGTTCACTCGCCAGCCAATCGAGGAGCTCTGGATGGGTGGGCGAGTTTCCCTTGCGCCCAAAGTCAAAGACCGTGCTCACCAGTGGCCTGCCCATGTGCCGCATCCAGATGTGGTTGGCTGCAACGCGGGCAGTGAGCGGATTGTGTGGGTCGGTGATCCAGCGGGCCAGGCCCAAGCGGCGGCCCGTACTGGTTGGGCGAAAGGGCACCGGCGGGTCATTGGCCGTGAGCGTCAGAAATCGCGTTGGTGACCACAGTGCCCCAGGCAGTGGCGTAAACTGCTCGCCCGGTTCGTCCACGGCCTTGCGTTCCTTTGCCACCGCCTCGCGGGCCTCGGGCAGAGCCGTATCGATCGACTTTCTTTTTGCTGGCGTCGCCGTTAGATATTGAATTTCCATCTTCTCGACGCGACGCCGGGCCTTGAGTAATGCCTCCTCACGCTCCGCACGCACCGCCGCTCTGGCCGCATGCAGAGCCTGCGTCCGGAGCGGATCGCCCTCACCTCCCGACGCAGCGTTTTCAACAGCCCACCCCGCATGCATCGCATCGGCCCGTCGCTCCACCGCAGCCATTTCCATTCGCGCAATGGCCAGCCCCCATTCCGCAGAGGCAAACTCGGCCCTGCAATCAGCTGATTGCTTTCTCTTCTGTGTGGCATCTGCAACGGATGTTTCGGCAGGCGCATCCTGTTTTGCGACGGCACTCTCCGGCGGCAGGGCGGCGGCGAGTGCTTCGACCGTTTTTGTCAACACTGCGTCGGCTGCCTCAACGCCGCGACGGGCTGTTTGCAAATGAGCGTCGATCACCCACACGCGACGCTCCGGCTGATACGCAGTTTGCGGTAACGTCACAGGGTGGATCACCAATTTCTGGAAAGCGAATACAGCAGGCACGCCCGGCAGCATTGGTTGCGACGTGTCGGGATGGCTTTCGTTTCCACGCACGAACAGATAGGTGGGCGTGTCGGGAACCCCGTCGAACACGCGAGGAATACCGTCGTGTTCCACGTTGGCTTCTCCCGGCACAAGATCTTGCCGTACGTGATACGGCTCAAAAAATGCCCGCATGCGATAGTAATCGGCTTGTTGAATTGGATCGTACTTGTGGTCGTGACACTTCGAACAGTTCATCGTCAGGCCCAGCAGTCCCTTGCCGACGTGTTCAACCGTACCGTCGAGCCAGCCCGTTCGGTTGAACAGAGACAGGCTACGAGCGAGGTAGCCTGTGGCGCGAAGCTTTGATGGGTCGTCAGGATAGAGTTCGTCTGCTGCGAGCATCTGCCGCACCATCTCGTCATATGGTAGGTCGGCGTTGAGCGATTCAACGATCCAGTCTCGCCAATGCCAGATGTGTTTTTGGCTTGAACGCAGTTCGTCACCGTACCCCGACCAGTCACTGTACCGCCAGACATCCATCCAATGCCGTCCCCAGCGTTCACCGTATCGTGGATCGGCCAACAGGCGATCGACGAGCGTTTCATACCACTCGAGGGATTGATCGGCCTCGATCGCGGCGAGTGCATCAGGGAGCGGCGGCAGGCCGATGAGGTCCAAAAAGAGCCGTCGAACAAGCACGCTGCGTTTTGCCTCCGACTGCGGCACGAGGCCGCGATTCTGGTGCGCCTCGGCGATGAAGGCGTCGATGGGATTTTTCTCCCACGGGCTGCGTGTGCCGGCGGGTACTCGTGGCCGAACGCGAGGCTGAAACGCCCAATGATCGCGAGGATCGGCTTCGGGCTTCTCGCCCTCGGGGGCAGGACAACCGGCCGCAATCCATCCTGTCAGCATCGACAGTTGCTCGGCTGTGAGCGGCTCGCCCTCCCCCTCTGGGGGCATTCGCGAAGTGGGGTCTGTGTCGCTCACGCGAGACAGGATCAGGCTTGCCTCAGAATCCCCCTTCACGATCACCCCGCCTGATTCACCCCCCTGAACCATCAGGGGAACGGTGTCGAGTCGCAGACCGGCCTCCTGCTTGAGGCCTCCGTGGCAGGAAAAGCAACGCTGGGCAAAGAGCGGTCGAATTTTTCCTGTGTAGACCGCGAGCGGATCGCTGGCTGGTTCAGCCAGAACGCTGGCCGCGAATCCGCAGAAAAGGAACAGAAAAAGGGCAATGTGTTTCATGGTCGTGGTATGCGGGTGTTCGCTGCCAACCGATCCAGCGGAGCGTCAGAATCCTGAGTGTGTCACACCTTCCAGCCATCGCGGCAGACCGGCCGGATGATCGCATCCACCTCGGGGGCGTTCTTTGCGACCAGCCCGACAGGATCCCATTCGATCTTCTTGCCCATGGTATCCGGAGACGCTGCTGCCCAGATGGCCAGATTTCCAAGCAAGACTGTTTCGGTGAGTGGTCCGGCGTAGTCTGGAAAGTTTGCCATCCCTTGCGGGCCGCCTTTGATGGCGTCCACAAATTCAAGGAAGTGTCCGGGAGACTGAGGGAAATCCACGTCGCCGATAACGCGACCGCTTTTCAGGAAAAAGCCTTTTTCGCAATGGTCGCCTGGGCAATAGAGCGAGTCCTTCTGGCCAACGAGCAGCATGCCGCTGCCGGCTGTCGTGAAGGGGTGCTCTACTTCTTTGCCGTCGTTGTTCTTCTTGACTTCGCCCGCAAAGCCAGCAAACAACGATTGCTCCGGCAGTTTGCCGCCGTCGTACCACCTCAGCTTCAAGGCCGAACGGCCGCCAAGTGCCGGAAAATCAAAGTCGATGATCGACCACTTTGGGAAAGTTTCCTTGTTGTGGCCGCTGGTCATCGCCTGCACGCTGATTGGATCGCGGAGGTTCAACGCCATGAATGGCATGTTGATGGAGTGGCAGCCCATGTCGCCTAACGCCCCCGAGCCAAAATCCCAGTAGCCTCGCCATGCAAACGGATGGTAGCCAGCGGCGTAGGGCCTGGCGGGCGATGGCCCAATCCAGAGGTCCCACTTGAGGTGTGCTGGCGTAGCTGATTCCACAGGACGATTGCCTCCCTGGGGCCAAATCGGCCGGTTTGTCCAGATGTGCACTTCCTTGACGGCCCCAATCTCGCCCGACTTGATGACCGCAGCGGTCCGTCGCAATGCCGAATCGGCCGTGCCGTGGTTGCCCATCTGGGTGGCCACTTTTTGGCTGCGGGCAATGTCGGTGAGCAGGCGGGCATCGGCAATCGATCGAGTCAGCGGTTTCTGACAGAAGCAATGCTTGCCCATGTTCATGGCCATGGCCGCAGCAGTGATGTGGGTGTGGTCGGGAGTGCTGACCGTCACGGCATCGATTGACTTGCCCATCTCGTCGAGCATCACGCGGAAGTCCGTATACTGTTTTGATCCATCAAAAGCTGTCTCGGCTCGCTTGAGTTGATTGGCATCGACGTCGGCCACTGCCACCACCTTGCCGCTGCGGTCGGCATCGGCGGAATCGCTCTTGCCCTTGCCTCCAATGCCGATGCACGCAAAACGAAGTTCCTCGTTCGCGCTGGTAGGCACAGCACCCTCTGCGGCTCGCGATTTCGGGGCGATCCAATACCCACCCGCCACGGTGGCCGATGCCAAAAGAAAATCGCGACGTGATCGGGGTGGCATCGAGGCAGCGGAGCGAATGCGGCGGGGCATGAAACAACCCTTTATTGAGAGGCAACGGGTGTGACAGAAAACGGCCGTAGGCCTACTTGCGTGCTTGCGTGCCTGCGACAATTGGCCTGTGGATGGTACCATTCCAAGCCACACCGTTCAAGTTTACGGAATGTTAAAATATCGATTCATGAGTCTTGATAGCCGTAGAATCTAAGGGGTTGCAATGCGTACAAATGGTCTTGGGTGCTGCATTTGTGTGGTGGCTCTTGCGGCCATCGTGCCCAGCCAGGCAACAGTGGCCCGTAGCGAGGTGGTGGCTGCGCCCATTTTCGGCAACGGCATGGTGCTTCAGCGGGATGCGGTCGTCCCTGTCTGGGGAAAATCGCTGCCCCACGAATCGATTACCGTCACGTTTGGTGGGAAGTCTGTTGCCGGCAAGGCCGATGCCACCGGTCGGTGGAAAGTTGTGCTCCCTCCTTTCCAGGCTGAGGCCATCCCTCGCGAGATGAGCATTGTAGGTATTGACAACAGGCTGACTTTTACCAACGTGCTGGTGGGCGAGGTGTGGCTGTGTAGCGGACAATCCAACATGGGACTTGAGGTTCGGAAAGTCATGAACGCTGCCGACGAGATTGCTGCCGCACAAGATTCGGAGATCCGCGCGTTCACTGCCGTCTATGCCTCGGGCATGGACGGCACGTACGCCATTGAGCCCAACCGTGAAAAAATCTACGCGATTAGCCCGCAAGAAAACTGCTTAGGTTCTTGGAAACCCTGCGTCGGCAAAGACGTGGAAAACGTCTCCGCCGTCGGCTACTTCTTTGCACGCGAACTCAAAAAACGGCTGAAAGTTCCCGTTGGCATCGTGGTTTGTTCCGCGGGTGCTACGGCCATCGAGTCTTGGGTCAGCGTTGATGGGCTGAAGCAAATTCCTCGCTACCGAAATCGCGCACTGTCTTGGGAAGAACTCGCGGATGTGTACCGCACTGACAAAGGCGCCTACCCTGCCGCAGTCGAATCCCAAAAAAAACGTGTTGCCGAGGAGAGCAAGGTCTGGTTTTCGGAACTCGATGCCGAAGACCTAGGCATGCAGGCCGGTTGGATGAAAAGTGGCCTCGATACTGCCGAGTGGACCGATGTTTCGCTGCCGGTCTCGCTTGAGAATAATCCGATTGGCTCGCCCATTGCGTCGATTTGGTTTCGCAAAAGCGTTACGCTTCCGCAGGAATGGGTGGGCAAAGAACTGGAACTCCATCTAGGCACCGTCGACGCTGTAGATGATGCGTATGTCAACGGCCGAAGCGTTGGTCGCACCTGGTTCGATACGCCAACGTATTGGGAAGTGCGTCGCGTGTACGCAGTTCCAGCGGAGGCCGTGACCGGAACGACTGTGTCGATTGCGATGCGGCTGCTGAAGCTCGCGTACCACATGGCGGCCTTTGGCCCCGCTGCCGAAATGAAGCTGACGCTCAAAGGGGCTAAAGAAGCCGCCCCCGTGTCGCTTGCCGGAGTGTGGAAGATGCACAAGGCGCAGGACCTCGAGTATGGCAGGCAGCCGCAACTGTCGCCGTTTCTAGCCGCCGTGCCAGGCTCGCACTATGGCAACGCGGCTGTGATGTACAACGGCCTCATCCACCCCATCGCGCCCTATGCCATCCGAGGCGCGATTTGGTATCAGGGCGAAGCCAATGCGCCTTTCTACATCGATTATCGCTTCTTGATGCCTGGTTTGATTGCATCGTGGCGAGAGGAGTGGGGCTACGACTTCCCGTTTGGCATTGTGCAACTCGCCGACTACTGGGGGCAGCAGGTGGCGGCCGTCGAGCGTGGTGGATACACCAACCTGCGAGAATCGCAGGCCATGGCAGCCGCATCGACCCCAAACACATTTCTTGCGACGGCCGTTGGCGTGGGCGAGGGCAACGACATCCACCCCAAACGCAAGCAGGAGGTCGGCCGCCGACTGGCGATGAACGCACTGGGCACGGCCTACGGCATCAAAGACCGCACGTACTCGGGGCCGATGTACACATCGATGAAGATCGAGGGCAATACCATCCGCCTGACATTCGACTTCGCCAAAGGGCTCCACGCACAGGGTGAGCCGCCTGTGGGGTTTGCGATCGCAGGGAAAGACCGCGCGTTTTACTTTGCTAACGCGAAGATCGATGGGGAGCAGGTTATCGTTTGGTCGGACAGAGTCGCCGAGCCAGTGGCAGTGCGGTATGCGTGGGCCACAAACCCAGTGTGCAATGTTTACAACGATGAGGAACTACCGGTCTTCCAGTTTCGCACGGACGAGTGGGATTTGTCGCAACTGGTGATTCCTCAAGATACTGTTGTGATTCCCAGTGGATGGCAGCGGAAGTGAGACGCGATCAAAATCCGCAGAAAGATTTACCGCGGAGCGACCGGAGCCGCACCTTTCTGGAGATGTTTTTCGAAGAAAGCAAAGGTCTCTCTGTATTGGAGTTGGCCGAATCCGTGCCCTAAAGTCGGGAGAGGCGTGTACTCGCAATCAACCCCCTTGGCCTTGAGGGCCGCAACAAAAATCTCGGCCTGTCCGATCGGCACAAGAACGTCCTTGACTCCGTGAAAGATTTGGAATGGTGGGTCATCAGTTGAGATAAAGTTGATGGGATTGGCTCGTGCAATCAACTCCGGATGATCTTCGAGTGAGCCTTTACCGAAGAGACGGTCGAAGTATGTGTCGCCTTTTGTTTTCCAGAAGACGTTGTCTTCGCCAGCCTGAGCCCAGAACTGCGACAGGTCGGTTGGGCCGGCATAGTCGCTCACCGCTTGCACCCGGCTAGAAACCTCGAGGTGTCCGCCGACGTTGCCCTCGAGTTCCTTGACGTCGCCCGAAGTGCCCAGCAACGCTGCAAGGTGGCCTCCGGCAGAGAGTCCCCAGACACCGAAGCGATCTGGATCGAGGTTGTAATCTTTGGCGTGCGCCCGCAGCCAACGGACCGCGGCTTTGCAGTCTTCGATCTGCGCAGGAAACGGCGACTGCCCGCTGAGTCGGTAGTTGATACTGGCGACGGCGAATCCGCGAGGAACCAACTGTAAGAATTGTGGCGAAGGGCTCTTGTCGCCGTTGGCCCACCCGCCTCCATGTATCCAGATCACAAGCGGCAACGGTCCGGCTGCATTCTCTGGTGAGTAAATATCGAGCCAGTTCGCTTCGCCCGCATCGCCGTACGGTAAATCGGCTACGACCTTTACGCCGGCAGGGAGTGGCGATGCTTTCGCCATCAGCAGGCTCGCGCTTATTAGACCTGCGAGGCTCAGGATTCCGATTCTCAAAACTTTCTGAATGACGTCCATGCTCTTTCTTTCGTAGGGTTTCGTGTTTCAGTGTAGTGGTGAATGGATTTACTAGACTCCAAAAAATGGGGGTTCGAAGCCTACCGAATAATTGCAAAACGGCCCGATCAATGCTATTCTTGAGAGATTCAATTTGGAATCCCGATCTATCGTAATGTGAAATCGCCGCCTGCCTGCGACGCACCCCTGCTTGGCCTCACTGCTGCATGCATGACATGCATGGCGTTCATGCAACACATCCAAAAAGTGCTGTCGAACTGGTGCGGTGCCTCGCCCGTCGGCTGGATTGGCATAGCCCTGATGACGTTCCCGTGGCCGTTGCTGGCCGAAGAGGCGGCGCCATTGGTAACAGTCGATTCAGATGGGCTGCATTTTTTCGAAACCAAAATCCGCCCCATCTTGGCCCAGCGGTGTTACGAGTGCCATTCCGCATCAGCCAAAAAATCTCAAGGTGGATTGCAGGTCGACACGAAGGCCTCGTTTTTGGCTGGCGGCGATAGCGGCCCAGCGATCGTTCCCGGCAAGCCCCAAGAGAGTCTCCTGATTGCGGCAATCGATTACGACGGAGACATCCAGATGCCTCCAGACGGCAAGTTGCCAGCAGCAGAAATCGCCCTGCTCACCACGTGGGTTCAGCGTGCCGCTTTGCTACCTGACGACACAGCGACTGCGGCAGTCAAAAAGAAAATCGATTATGCAACCGCTGGCACGTTTTGGTCGTTTCAACCCGTGCGCGCAATTGTGCCGCCGACCGTCGTTGCCTGGGAGTGGGTGCAGCGGCCCGTGGATGCATTTGTGCTCGCATCGCTGGAACAGCAGAAGCTCAAACCAGCCCTCCCCGCCGACCGCCGCACGCTGCTGCGACGCGTCTCGTTTGATCTCATCGGCCTGCCACCCACCCCAGAAGAAATCGAGCAGTTTGAGCAGGACAGTTCTTCCGATGCCTACCCGCAACTCGTCGAGCGGTTGCTGTCGTCGGCGCACTACGGCGAACGATGGGGGCGGCACTGGCTGGATTTGGCGCGTTATTCAGATAAGCCGGCCCCTTGGGACACCACCAAGGCTCAGGCGTGGCTGTATCGAGACTGGGTCGTGGAGGCTTTCAATGCAGACATGCACTACGACGAATTTGTTCGCCATCAGTTGGCCACAGACTTGATGCCCGATTCAACTTCTCGCAACCGAGCGGCACTCGGTTTTATCGGCATGAGCCCCGTGTACTGGAAGGAGCTTCAGCTGGATAAGGAAGTCATCAAGGTGACAGTGGCCGACGAGTGGGAAGAGCGGGTCGATGCCGTGAGCCGCACGTTTCTAGGCTTGTCCGTGGCCTGTGCCAGATGCCATGACCATAAGTTCGACCCCATCAGTGCCGAAGATTACTACGCCATCGCCGGCGTGCTTGCCAACACGCGATTAATCGATCTGCCGATGATTCCCGGACCCGAAGGCACGCTGGCCATGCAGGCGGTGCAGCAGGCAGCGAAGCTGAAGGCTGAGATCAAGGCAATAGAAGAACTCAAGCCACCACCGGCCGACAGGGATCAGAAAATTGCGGAAATCAAAAAGCAGATCGCAACAACTGAGCAGACCCCGCACTATTCCAGCCCGCTGGCGTTTGGGGTGGATGACGCCGCGCTCGAGGTGCTGGCGGATGGCCCCAACCGAACGAAGCTGAAATACACGCCAGGAAAAGCTCAGGATCTCAACGTACACATTCGCGGGAATCCGTCGAATGTAGGGCCGGTTGTGCCGCGTCGGTTTCTGACCATCTTGTCGAGTGGCACATCGGTTCCATTTCAAGTCGGCAGTGGTCGGCTGGAACTTGCGGAGTCGATCCTGACAGCCGGGGCCCCCCTTTCGGCTCGCGTGATTGTAAACCGGGTGTGGAAGCAGCATTTTGGCCGAGGACTCGTCGAGACAGCCAGCGATTTTGGCACGCAGGGCTCGGCCCCGACGCACCCCGATTTGCTCACCGATCTAACGCACCGCTTCATCCAGAACGGCTGGTCGATCAAGTGGTTGCACCGCGAGATCATGCTCTCCGCCACCTACCAACAGTCGAGCGAGTCGAATCCGTCCCACTACGCAGCCGATCCAGACAACCGTTTTTATTGGCGGATGACGCGGAGGCGATTGGATGTGGAAGCATGGCGGGACGCCATGCTGTTTGTGTGCGGCTTACTGGATCCACGGCTCGGCGGGCCTTCAACACCGCTCTCCGATGCCGGCAACAACCGCCGCACGCTCTACGGCAGTATCGATCGCTATGAGGTCGACGACATGCTCCGCCTGAACGACTTCCCGGACGCCTTTACCCACAGCCCAAACCGTGAGCCAACCACCACAGCGATCCAGCAACTCGTTGTGCTCAACAGCCCGTTTCTGGAGCGTCTATCGGCGGTTCTGGCCGCCCGCATGTCGGCTCCTGCCACGGCCAAAGCCTCCCCGGCGGCCGCATCGACAGGTATTGTGCCCGAGGCGAAAGCCTGTGTGCCCGATAAGATTCGCCGGGCGTATCGGCTGCTTTTTGGGCGTGAGCCGTCCGAGCGAGAAATGCAGATCGGCGAGACATTTCTCAGCGGCGGCCAAACCGATCAGCCGCCTCTCCCGGAACTGTGGCAACAGTATGCCCAGGTGTTGCTGGGAAGCAATGAATTTCTTTTTATCGATTGAGAGTTGCACGATGCGAAATCCTATCCACTCGAAAAGCTATGCAGCGGCGATTGCTTCAGCAGCGATGGGCCCGGGCGGCATGTCCCGTCGGGAAATGGTTCAGCGGTTGGGTGGCGGCTTGGGGGCCATTGGTTTGTTGCCTTTTATGAATGCCGATGCGGCTGCCCCTGCCTCCGTGGGAGCCCTTCCGGTGCCGCGGGCCAAGCGGGTGATTCAGCTCTTCATGAACGGAGGTCCGTTTCAGGCCGACTTCTTCGACCCCAAGCCCGCGCTCAACCGGTGCCAAGGGCAGCGTCCAAAGGAGGTTGATTTACGCACCGAGCGGGCCACAGCCGGCCTCATGGCGGTTCCATTTTCGTATCAGCAGTACGGTGAAAGCGGCGTGTCCGTGAGCGAACTGCTGCCCAAGGTGGCTGGCTGCATCGACGACATCTGCGTGCTTCGCTCGCTGTATACCGACAATCCAAACCACGGCCCGGCACTGTACATGATGAACAATGGCACGATCACGCCCAAGCGGCCCAGCATGGGAGCGTGGTTTCTGTATGGTTTGGGTTCTGAAAATGCAAACCTGCCGGGCTATGTGGTGCTCTGTCCGGGCCGGCCCGTTCGCTTTTCCGAATTATGGAACAGCTCGTTTCTGCCGGCCGAATTCCAGGGAACCTACATCAATCATTCGAACCTAGATCCTCGCAAGATGATTCCATTTTTGCGAAACAGTTCGCTCGATGCCATTACCCAGCGGCGCCAACTCGATATGCTGCGATCGCTCAATAGAGAGCATCTGGCATCCCGCCCCGAAGACATGTTTTTGGATGCCCGTATCAAGTCGTTGGAATCGGCTTTTGGCATGCAGTTTGAAGCCAGCGACGCCTTTGATCTCAATCGCGAAACAAAAAAAGTTCGCGAGGAATATGGGGCGAGCCAGTTTGGCAATGGCTGCCTGCTTGCCCGACGCCTAGCAGAGCGAGGCGTTCGCTTCACGCAAGTCTACTATGGCAACGCCCAGCCGTGGGACACCCACTCCAATCACGATAGCAGCGTGCGCACATTGGCCGCCGATATCGACCAGCCCATTGCCGCACTGCTCACCGACTTAAAACGCACAGGGATGTTGGATGACACCCTTGTCATCTGGGGGGGCGAATTTGGCCGTACTCCGGTTTCTGAAAACGGGAATGGCCGTGACCACAATCACTACGGCTTTACGATGTTCATGGCTGGTGGCGGCGTTCGTGGCGGCATGACGTATGGCGAAACCGACGATTTTGGGTTTCGAGCGGCGGTCAACAAAGTCCATATTCACGACCTCCATGCCACGATCCTCCATCTGCTGGGCATCGACCACGAGAAATTAACATACCGCTACGCGGGACGGGATTTTCGCCTCACCGATGTTCACGGCCGCGTGATCAAAGAAATTGTCAGTGGGTACAAAAGCGTTTGACAAAGGGTGCCCAATGACTGCGCTCGAAGCGATCTTGGTGAGCGCGATCGAAGCGATCTTGGTGACCGTGCAGCGATTCTGCGCGTTCAATGGCCTGGGCCATGTTCAGGCGGTCGCCTACTTCTCTTGCCCCAGTTTGCCTGTGTTCATGAGTACATTTCCAGCAGGGTCGTTGGGCACCAGCAGCATGTCCCAGACACCATCGGCGTAGTTCCCGGCCGACGAGCCGCCCCGTCCGATCGGATTGTAGGTG
>Ga0209500_10000824_pt1 | contig 25204 bp, 16 predicted proteins | sample S_140212_EF_Meta_FD_187323 | JGI IMG/M metagenome (GOLD analysis project Ga0209500, IMG submission 187323) | Freshwater microbial communities from Lake Simoncouche, Canada to study carbon cycling - S_140212_EF_MetaG (SPAdes) (version 2) | ecosystem: Environmental > Aquatic > Freshwater > Lake ...
GCGAAGCAGAAGGAGTCCGTATCGCATCGACTAGGCGAACCACACCGACCCGGCGAGCATGTTCGGAGAATAGACGTGGAAGAAAATGCACCCGCAACCCGCATACGACAGTGCCGCGGTGGCTGCCCGCCGTTTAAAAGCGGATTCCACGGGGGCACCTCGGCGGAAGCCCAAGAGTCGCGGACGAGCCGATAGATACCAGAGAAGTAATTCGCCGAGTCGCGAAAACAGAAGTATGAACCCAGGAAGAGGACGTCGAAGAACACCGCGCAGGTCGCCAGCGAGACGATTGCCAGAACAGGCCGTAGCCTGCCATTGCACCAGCGCGCCGCCTGATTCGAAACCCCAGGGCACAACTCTTGACGCTCGCTCCTACCGGCGGCGGATATTTCTATTCGCAAAGGAAGTTGCTGGCACCGCCGCACAGTTGCTCGAAAAAGCAGCAAAGGCCGCTTGACGGTAGAGCTGCACGCTATCGGCAAAGCCCATCATGCGCATCGAACTGCCTGGCGTTCGCGAGGCAGCCGTGGCAGTTGTTCCCGAAAAGCCCAGCGCAATCTGATAGACACCCATCGAGCCATTTCTTCCCGAGGCATCGCGAGTCGGAGTGTACGCAGCGTTTCCGTAGCCCGAGACGCCGACGTAATACGTGCCGGCGGTTGGCGCCGTAAACGCCAGGTAGCTGTCATACGAACCGCCAAAATCATCGTTGCTTGCCAGCTGGCGGCCTGTGCTGTTGAAGAGCCGAACATAACTGTCCAGCGTGGACGAGCCTGCCAGCGATCGTGCATCAATATCGACAACCAATCGCTGCCCAGCCAGCAACGTGACCCGGTAGAGATCGACGTCTTTTGCACCGGAGCGACCGTCGCCAATCCGGCCGGAGAGCCGAACAGTCCCAACCTGACCGGCCGGGATCACAGAGGCCGTCGACAGGGTGTCGCCAGCATCCACAAGGGCAGCGGCTGTCACGGTCCACGTATCCAACACGGATGTGGCAAGAGCAATGCCATTGGCATCCACAATGCCGCTGTTGGCAGCATTGAGCGTGAGCGTGTAAACCCCCGTCGATGAGGTGGCAGATGCGAGGCCAACAAGCACCCAGCTCACGCCGTCGGTTGAGGTCACCACAGCCCCGGCCAGCGAGACATCCAACCCATCCCGCACCAACCGCAAGTCGGCAACATCAAAGCCGGTGACAGCACGGTTGAATGTGATGGCAATGGAGTCGACTGCCGTCGTGCGTGGATCGGGTGTCACGTCAACGATATCGGCTCCAAGAGCCGGTAGAGCAACGGCGAATGTTGTGCTGTAGTCGCCGGTTGAACCATCGCTCGAACCGCTTCCAGACGTCAGCGAATTGTAGGCAGCGTTGCCGTAGCCCGACACGCCGACGTAGTAGGTTCCCGTTGTCGGAACCGTGAAAACCAGATAGCTGTCGAGCGAGCCGCCGGAGTCGTCGTTGCTGGCCAGTTGGCTCCCGGCAGCATTGAACAGGCGAACAAATGAATCGAGCGGGGATGCTGGCGAAAGCGATCGGGCATCGACATCAATCGTGAGCACGGCTCCGGCCACTAAATTGATCGCGTACAGATCAACATCGCGTGCGCCATTAGCGCCATTCCCAACAATGCCGCTGACCGTGGCTCGTCCGTTGACGAGTGCCACTTGGCTGGCTGAAGCGATTGAGTCGTTGGGCTCCAGTGGATCGGTCGGCGTTACTGGAGTCGTTACCGGAGGCGTCACGCCAGACAGCAGTTGCATCGCATTGGCCGCGTTGAGTAAACCGCCTGTCGCCACTTTGCCTGCCAAGCCGGCAACTGCAGTCGTGCCCGACAGGATCGCTGTGCGAATCTGAGCGGCGGTGGCCTGCGGGTTGGCGGCGGCCAGAAGGGCCACCACGCCAGTGACATGCGGAGTGGCCATCGAGGTGCCGCTGTACGAGGCGTAGGTGTTGTTTGGAGTTGTGGAATAGATGCTCACGCCGGGCGCAGCCAAGTCGACGCTGGTTGCACCGTAGTTAGAAAAGCTGGCCAAGTTGTTGGAGCGATCCGTGGCAGCCACTGAGATGACCGCTTCGCTGGTGTCGTTAGCCGGATAGGCGGGAGTGACGTCATTATTCGTCGCCTCGTTGCCGGCAGCGGCCACAAAGAGAATCCCTGCCTGACCACCGGCAGAAATGGCATCGCGGAGGGCATTAGAAGAGCCGCCGCCGCCCCAACTATTGTTGGTGGCAACGATGTTGATCCCAAAATCGCGACGCATCCGCGTGGCGTAATTGATGGCCGCAACGGCCCCGCTGGTCGAGCCACTGCCATCGCCACTCAAAAACTTGAGCCCCATGATCGAGACTTGCCAGTTGATGCCCGCCACGCCGATGCCGTTGTTGCCAACCGCTCCGATTGTGCCCGAGACATGCGTGCCGTGGCCGTTGTCGTCCATCGGATCGAAGTCGCTATTAGCAAAGTCGTAGCCCCTCACATCGTCAACGTAGCCGTTGCCATCATTGTCGATGCCGTCTCCAGCCACCTCGCCGGGATTGCTCCAGGCATTGGCAGCCAGATCGGGATGGTTGTAATCGATGCCGGTGTCGATCACGGCGACAACGACCGATCTGGAACCAGTGGTCGTGTTCCACGCTTCGGGAGCATCGATGTCGACGTCTGCCACGCCGCCCGACTGGCCGACGTTGTTGAGACCCCAGAGCGTGCTGAAGGATGGATCGTTGGGGAGGACCGTGGGAGCAATCACGAAATCGGGCTCAACGTACGCAACGCCCTGCGTGCGTGCGGCCCAGCCGAGCACATCCTGCATACTGGCATGGGGCGCTTTGAGCGTATAAAAACCCTCGCCCAAAGAAGCCGATTGCCAACTGGCGGCGGAATTGAATGCCGACGCCGGGAGGCTCGCCGAGGTGGTGCGTACAATCCATGCGTCGCTGCGGGCCTCAGCGGAGTGCCCCTGCCACTCGATCTGCCGTGAGAGGGCTGTTGCAGCGGAGCCGATGTCTGCCGCGAGATACACCCGTGGCTCGAGGGTTTCGTGGACAAGACCAGACAAAGGACGCCTGTGCCGGAGAGCGGAACGCATTGATAGACTCCCTTCAAGATGAGCCGGTCGCTTGGGTGCTGAAGGCACTCGACGACATGATAGCCCGCTCAATGGCAGTTCTGCAATCGGCTTTGATTGTATCAACCGTTGGCAACTGACCATGTGACCTGCCCCCATGAATGACGCCAGTTCTTAAGTTAGGATTTTGCCCTCCAATAGACCAGCCCGTAGCAGTTGGGCCCGCATGCAATCCGTACCGATCGCGTTTGCCGACAGAGACGTACAGATCACGAGGTGCCTGGGGATCCGGCGGTTGATCCTGTCAATGGTTGCGCGGTTGTCGTCCAACTCTTCTCGCGTATCCCCATAGATCGACAGGGAGCTCGCGTGGTACTCCTCGACTGCTTGCAGGAGCCTCGATCGGTCAGTCCTCAGATGGGTCGCCTGTGAACCCTTTTTCTCCTACGTTGACCTCCAGCAGAAAACGTCCCATCGCTTGCTGATAGCTGCGCTTCTCCTTGGTCGGATTGTCATGCCCGTACACGCTGGCTGTGTAATAAAACCACCACGTGTCGGGCCGAGGCCCCGGAACCGCCCCAGGCCCTACGTAGATCGACTGGCTGTCAAATGCGCCGGCTCGCAGCGGCAAAAACGGCTCGCTGCCCACACGCGTAAAATGCTCGCCGTCCCTGCTCCATGCCAGATGCGGAACGACGGTGTTCTGCTGCGTCATAAACGCAGAGGGAAGCATGACCCAGAGCCGGTCGTTTAGTTTGCTCAACGCTGGATTATAGAACTGCAATTCTTTTGGGTCGCTGGCATCGCGACGAAATACGATTCGGGGCGCCGGAAAGTTGGTGAAGTCTTTCGACTCGGTCAAGCCGACCACCCTTTCCCCACTCCATAGATGTGGATCCCACATCCGCACATACATTCGCCAGCGATCCTTTTCGCGAACCAGCGTGTTTTGCGTGTCAGAATTAAAACGGAAGATCGGCTCCGGAATCGCTGTGAACCTAAGTCCGTCGGCCGATACCATCGCGTAAATCCAGAAATGCTCCTTGTTGGGCGATGGCTTGATGATCGTGAGCTTGTATCGCTCGGCCGGCGGCGCATCGATGTCGTGGACGATCATATGCCCTTGAACTCCACCCACATCTTTTGAGTCGAGCAGAATGTTGTTCTTACGACTGCCGTCGAACAAAACCAGCCCCAGATCGGGCTTCACCCACGTCACGCCGTCATCCGATTCGGCGTAACAGAGGTAACCGTCGCTGTCGTCCTTGTACGTCTGGGTTGCACTCAAGTACCACAGCCGCCATTTGCCATCGACGCGCATGACTTGCACCCAACCGATGAAAAAACTTTCCCACGGCCGGTCGGCTTTGAGCAGGGGTTGGTCGCTGCGTTCGGCGATGCCAAACACCGGTGTGGTTGGTTCGCTGGCGGCTTTGTCAGAACCCAAGGCCGTGCGATGGGCAGCGGGCAAGGCCAGTACGACACACGCGGACGGCAGCAGCACGCACCGACACAACATCCACGATACCAGCATGCAGTCGCAAAACGTCGTTGGTCTGAATGGAGTTGTCGTTGCGTTCATGGAGTTCATGGAGCGTCCCGAGGATTCATGGCATTCATGGCGCACGCACGCCTGCGTCGTCGTTCTGGCCGACCTCTGCCGTGTCTGCAAATCTACCGGGTGGTGTCGGTCGACGGAACCGGTGACGTTGCAACCCGTGTGCGGGCCTCGGAGGCAACGAGGTACGGTCGCTTGTATTCGGGCATGAACCCCTTGGTTCCACGCACCGACACCTGCTGCCCAACCAGCGGTGCAAGATTCACCCCTGCCTGGGGCGTCACAAAAACGAGCACGGTGTTGTTGGCGTCCACCAGCGCCCAACGCGGCGCGTCGGGCCGCCTCGACACAACGGTCGCCAGCCGGCCGGTCGTTTCGCTCATTTCAGGAGGCGTCCACGTTGTTTTCCCATCGGCTGGCGCGCCGCCTGGAAAAACGCCTGGGCGAATCGGACGTGAACCGATCCCAGACAGGCTCGACCACATGCTCCCAAGTCGCAGCGGCGATGGATCTGCCGGGGCATTGATGGCCAACGCCTGCTGGCGGCTTTGGATCGCTTCGAATCGCGACAGTCGCGTGTCGATTGCCTCGGCCCGCGTGCGTTCTGACTGCGCGTTGGATCGCGCAGACGCCACGCGGAGTCGCTCGCGGAGTTGCGGCAAATTCCACGATTCGGGCGGACCAGCCACGGCCAGCGAAAGCGACAGATCAATATCGGCTAGTTCGTCGCCCGAGGCGGCCACTACCCCATCGTCGATGGCCACGGCCGCAGGGCGAGACGTTGCATTGAACACACCGGCTCCCATCGGTAACCAGCCAGAGAGCAGGCGTCTGGCAGCCGGCAGCGGGTTGAGTGTCTGAGGCACCCGCGACTCAACGGCACCTGAATCCTGAAGCAACTCCGGCTCGGAACCCGTTTCGCGAGCCTCGTTTACAGCCAGCGCGATGGCATCCCCGGCACTCTTGATAGCCGCCAATGCCTCCGCCGGAGTCGTGCCGTCAGACGCATCGGCATCGTCTGCTGACGCACTGACAGGGGCAAGCCCTGGAGGCATGTCGAGGTCGGCCATCCGCGCCCAACGAAATTCGCCGGGCGGCGGCTCAATTCGCACCCAGAGTCCGGCATGCCGTCCTTCGTTGCTGCGCACTTCATCGATCACATGCACGCGTTCACCGGCTTCTAATCGCACCTGTGCCACATGCCGTAGACTGTTGATCTGTGAGCCCACGCGAGAGACGGCACCGTCGGCCACGATCACGCCAATGGAGCGTCCTGGCCGCGCGACTGCCGATGCCTGTGGATGAACCTGAGCATGGCCTTGGGAATCGGCTTTGGAATCGACGTTGAGTTCAATATTTGAATCAACGGCAGCTGCGTCATCCACATCGGCGGCACGCACCCAGCTATAACTGCCCTCCACGGGTCGCACCGCACAATACCCAGATGGGTCCACGGCCCAGATCTCAAGCATCTGGCCGACGAGCAGTCGCTCGGTGGGATAAAAATCGTTGCTCGGGCCAGCCCGTAGATACGTGTGATCGGCTGCCACTCGCACTGCCACTGGAAACGCTGCAGGCTTGTCTGGCGCGTCCTTCGGAGAGGCGTTTGCCTGCCCCCACAAAGAACCGCTGCCGACGACGAAACACAACAGCATACCCACGATCAGCGGCCAGAATTTCCAGCGGCCGCTTTTGATTGACTGGGGAATGAAGATCGCAAGTGGGGTGCACGCGTGCAAAGCCAATGCATGCGATTGTTTATTGGAACACACAGTTGGCGAATCCATCCTTGGATACCCACCTCTCGCGACTCGCATGGCCCTCGCACAAGGGGCCACCGCATGTCACACATCGATTGAAAACAAGCGCGTAGACGAGGCTTGGGCAACCTCGTCTACGCGCTGCGGCCGCTCCGCGGTTGCGGAACTTCAACACGACTTGTAACCCAGTTCAAGCCGTTGCTCAAGCCTCGATTTTCAAGATTTCCAGACCCGGGCCCAGTGGCCCCGACCGGCCGACAAACAGGCCATTTTCTGGGCACCTGCCCAATCTGCCAAGGGGCTTCAGGAAGCCTGCGTAGCTTGCAGTCGAGGCCAGGATGATTGTGATAGCTGCGCCAGCACAATCGCCAGCGACTGCGTGCCGAGGCGACCCTGCCCCTGTGCGATGAGCCGGGCGTAGAGCGACTCGGCCAGCGCCAAGCCGGGCAGATCCAACTTCATGTGGCGGCATTCGTCCAAAGCGATCCGCATGTCTTTCACGAAATGTTCCACCATAAATCCTGACGCATAATCGCCTCGCACAATCCGCGGCGCGAGATTCGTAAGCGACCAACTGCCAGCCGCGCCTGGCATGATGGCCCGAAGCGTTGTGTCGATATCGAGCCCGGCGACATGGGAGTAGACCATCGCCTCGCAGAGCCCAACCATGCCCGATGCGATGGCAATCTGATTGACGAGCTTCGTCTGCTGGCCGGTGCCAGCCTGTCCGCAGGCTACCACCGTTCCGGCGAATGTCTGCCAGCATGCGGCGAGTGCCTCGCGAGGCTGATCGTCGCCGCCAACCATCACTGTAAGCGTGCCCTCCTGTGCGCCCTTGTCGCCACCCGAGACAGGCGCATCGAGGCTCCACACGCCGCGTTGCCGTGCCTCGGCCGCAATTTCTACGGCGAGTGCCGGATCGCTTGTGGTGTGGTCTACCAGAATGCCGCCCGGCGGAAGCGACACGAGCACGCCCGCCTCACCCAGCACCACTTCCCGTACATCCACCGGTGAGCCAACCATCGTAAACACAACGTCGCTTGCGCGGGCCAAGGCCGCTGGCGTGTCGGCCCATGTTGCGCCACGGCACAGCAGCGATTCGGCTTTGCTGCGCGTGCGAGTGAAAACAGTCAGCCCAAAGCCTGCATCGAGCAGATGCCCGGCCATAGATCGGCCCATCACACCCGTGCCGATCCAGCCCAGGCGAGTAAGGCCAGGCCGTGCAATCGTGGGGCACAATCGCGAGGCCAGTGCCGGAGGCAACAATGTCATGGATGACTTTCAGCGTGCACTCTCACCAGCGATTCACTGGGCGTTCGAGCACCTCGCGGAGCAGAATCACCTGGCGGATCGTGACTGGGTTTCGCAACAGATGTGCGAGTTCTGCGGCCGACGGTACCGCTACTGGTTGTGGCGAGGCGTTTCCAGGGGATGGCTCCTGCCTTCCAAGGCCCGATGCGAGGTGCTTGAGTTCGTGAGAAAAGGCATCTTGCACGTGGCGGGCCACCTCTGTCTGCCGCGCGTCCAGCGACCCCATGGCATGCTCCACAGTCGCACTGAGCGCACGCGATGGCTCCTTGCGATCAATCGGAAGTGGGGACTGCGAGAGACGTTGAGACTGCGGTCGCTGAACTTGAGGGCGTTGCGTTTGTTGGGTCGGCTTCGGCAGATGTGGCCGTAGAAATTCCTCGATCTCCCGAGCCAAGTCGGGCGGGCGGGCGCGCTCAGCATCTTGGGCAAACTCTGCGCGGGGGTCGAGTTTGTCGCGAGCCAAAACAGGTGGTGTCAGTCGACGACGAGCCAACTCGCGTTGGAGTTCTGGCCGCACCACTGGCGGCATCGCCGCGCCGCCTCCGGCCACCCGACGCATCACGCCAACAATTTGGGAGACAACCCAGAACCCAACAAATAAAATAGGCAGGATCGCTTCCAGCCAGTCTAGATTGGCTGCAAAAAGTCCCGCTGTCATGGCTGTCATGGCTGTCATGGCTGTCATTCTTGTCGCGCGTGTCGTGGGTCGATTTCAGGAAGGCTTTTCAAACCGTTTGGTTTCTCAGGCGGCGGGCCTCATCTGCGAGTTTACTGTGCTGCGGCGATCGCGCTCTGGGTGCCGCCGTTGGCGATTGTGCGACGCATGTCGGTATCCGCTTGGAGATTTCGCAGTTTGTAATAGTCCACGATACCCAACCCGCCATTGGCCAGCGCGTCGGCAATCGCTTTGGGCACCTCGGCCTCGGAATCGACCAGCGCGGCGCGACTCTCTTCGATACCGGCAATCATCTCCTGCTCCTTGGCCACGGCCATGGCACGGCGACCCTCGGCATTGGCTCTGGCTACCCGCGTGTCGGCTTCGGCTTGGTCGGCCTGCAGGCGAGCGCCGATATTGCCGCCCACATCGATGTCGGCTATGTCGATCGAGACGATTTCAAATGCGGTGTTGGAGTCGAGACGACGAGCCAGTACGGTTTTGGAAATCATGTCCGGATTTTCGAGCACGTCGCTGTGCCGCTCGGCTGAACCAATCGCCGAGACGATTCCCTCGCCCACCCGGGCTATGATTGTTTCCTCGGTGGCCCCGCCGATGAGTTGATTTAAGTTGGTGCGCACCGTAACGCGGGCCCGTACCTTCAGCTGAATGCCATTTTTTGCGACCGCGTCGAGCGACTCGCGGCCACTGTTCTTCCCTGGGCAGTCGATCACTTTTGGATAGACGCTCGTCTGCACAGCCTCTCGCACGTTGCGGCCAGCAAGGTCGATCGCGGTGGCCAGTTTGAAATCGAGTTCCTTGATCTTGGCCTTGTTGGCAGCGATCAGCGCCTGCACGACCAGCGGCACCCGTCCGCCGGCCAGATAGTGCGCCTCCAGTGCCTGCCGAGTGACGCCGCTGGAATCGCCCAGCCCAGCCTGCACGGCCATGATCTTGCTCCGCACGATCACCGTTGGATTCACCTTCTTGAAGCTCATGGCAACCAAGTCAAAAAGACCAATGCCTGCGCTCGATGCATACGATTGAAGCCAGAGTCGCAGGTAGCGGGCCAGCAGGCCAAACACCAGCAGGAGGGCAAAGATTCCAAGGCCAAGCAGGATCAATGTCGGCATCGCGAAACTCCAAAGGGATCAAAGGGGCCATCGTGGCCATCGGGGGCACACCCTAGCCTTGATCGGCGCACGCCGGCAGTCAAGGAGCAGGCCGGTAGGATTGGTCAAATTCATTGAAAAAACGGGACACGACTCTTTGATGCGAAGCACTGGAAGGGCCGTTCCCGTCAAAGAGTCCTGCCCCTTTTCTCTCCAGACGATTCACCGGCGGCTTCCCGGGTCAATGCGTCAATCAACAGGCCGCGGTGAAAGTGCCGTTACCCAAGCTCCCCTTGGGGGGGTCATGTGTTACAACCAAAGGAGAGCACTCAACGCCACGCGGAAAGAAAGAGCAGGCTGAGCAGATCATCCGCAAGCTTCGAGAGGTTGAAGTCGCGGTGGGGAGAGGCAAGACCGTTGGCGAGGTGGGTTCCAACCTCGACGAACTCTGAAAAAGGGAAAGCAATTAGGAATTCGAAGGCCGTTCAAAGAGTTCTTCGAATTCAACGTTTACCGAACCGCTTTGGGCGGATTGCGTCCAATCAGCGGATACTGTTCGAGATCGACTACCTGACCGCTCACCGCAGCACTTTCGTCAGAGAGCCAGTAGATCGCTGCAACGGCGATTTCCTCAGGAAAGAGAATGCGTCCAGAAGGAGCGATCGTTGCCGGCAGCGCCGCAGGCCAATCGTCGGGAAGTCCGTGTGACTTCTTTCTCGCACGTTCATTATCGGTGAGCACCCAGCCAGGATTGATCTGATTCACTCGCACGGAATCCTCGCGAAAGAGTGTGTCGCCGAGATTACGCGTGAGCGTCATGAGGGCACCTTTGCTCACCGAATAGCCAAGCAGATTTGGTTCGCCACAGTAGGCATTGATGCTGCCGATATTCAGCACCGCGCCCTTTGCCTCGCGAAGGCGTGGCAAAGCAGCCTTTATCAAAAGTAGCGGCGACAACGTGTTGACTGTGATCGTTCGGATAAAGCTGGCAGCATCGGTCGTGTGAATCGTACCCGTTGACACGAGCGCGGCATTGTTGACAACCGCATCGAGCTTCCCAAATGTTGCGATGGCCAGGTCGATCAGCCGTTGTGGGCAGCCTTCATGCGTCAGGTCTTCAACGTGCGACGCGGCCCTGTCCGGCCCCACTTCGTTCACGACATCTGCCACAAGCTTACTTTCCAGGCCGTGCACAACAATGCGAGCACCTTCGGCAACACAGGCAACGGCGATGGCCTTGCCGATTCCCGTTGCACTACCGGTGATAAGAATAACTTTGTTTGCAAGGCGCATGAAAAATCCAAGTGTCGTGGGGTGTATGCCAAAAGTAGACGTCGCTCACGCACTCACTGAGAGTGCCTTTTGTAATCACTCACATATGAATCAAAGACATTGTAGAGAAAGTTTTTCATTCAGCAGAATTACTCCGGCTTCAGAACACTTTTGACGACGTCTCCCCTATGCATTGCTTCGAAAGCATCCTGCCACTTCGCAATCGGCCAGACTCCTCCAATAATTGGCTTCACATCGAACTGGCCAGAACTCATCAGTGCCAGAACCCGTTCCCAAATAGGCCAGTTGTGGCTGAAACTACCCTGCAGCGTTACATTTTTCTGCACCAGCGGATCGAGTGAAAAGTTGAGCGGATCGCGTCCCCATCCGACCTTGCTGATCCATCCCGCCGGGCGCACCAGATCAATCGCCGTTTTGAGTGTGATGCTGGCGCCTGCGGCATCGATCACACCATCCGCACCGAGACCGTCGCGAGTGTTTGCCCATTCCGATGCGTCGCCGATGACAATGTCGCAACCATATGCCCGTGCGATTTCCAATCGCCCCTTATCGCGATCGAGTCCTACAAGTGCCACCTGCGCGCCGGCCAATCGGGCCATTGCAGCGCACAGAATGCCGATTGTTCCGGGGCCGAGTACGACGATGCGATCTCCCGGTTCGATTCTTGCATTTCGAATCGTGGCATTAAATGCAACGCAACAGGGCTCCGTAAGGCAGGCTTGTTCGAAAGGAATTGAATCTGGAACACTGTGCAAAATGCGAGAAGGCACTTTGACGTATCGCGTCATGGCTCCGTCGACACCGTAGCCGAATCCTTTGCGTGTGGGATCGAGATTGTAGAGGCCACGCCGCGATAGGGGATTGTTGGGGTCGATGATGGCAGCCGTTTCACTGACAACGCGGTCTCCGTCCTTCCATCCGCGGACCGCTTTCCCTCGTTTGACAATCCGACCTGCAAACTCATGCCCCAGAACGACTGGGTAGTTCACCTGCCAGGAATGATCGCCGGTCCACTGATGGAGATCCGATCCACAGACGCCGACGTTGGCCACTTCGAGAAGAACGTCTTCGTCGTTACAATCAGGGGTCGCGACATCTCGGAGGTCAACGGAGTGTGGTAAGGAGGAGAAATTGACAACAGCAGCATTCATAGGAGATTCATCCCTTCGAAAAAACAGCGTGTTGGACGGCGATCACTTAGAAAACAGAATCGGAACATTGTAAAGCTCGAGCAGAAATCGGCAGTAGTACTCCTGCTACGCTCTGCCGCGGGGCCAGTGTCGATCGATGGCGGCGACGAGAAAGTCGGCGCTTCGTCTGAGTTGATCAAATCCTTCTACACCATCTTCGATGCTGATCCAGCCATCGAAGCCAACCTGACGAAGTACAGTAAAAATGGCATCATAATCATTGAGGCCTTTTCCGATTTCGCCGTGGCGAAGACGCGAGGCATAGCCTTGCGAGCCGATTTCTTCCCGTCGGAGATCGTCAAGAGTGCCGCTGGCCAGCGACCGATCGCTGGCGTGCATCGTGACAACGCGAGACGAGATGCGCGAGAGCAGTTCGAGCGGATTATCACCGGCAAGAAACGCATTGCTGGGGTCGTAATTCACGCCAAAGTGGGAGTGCCGAACTCGAGCGACCAATGCACAAAAGACCTCCATCTTTTGTGCAAATTCCGGAAAGTCCCAAAAGTCATCCTTGTAATGGTTTTCGAGAATCAACGTCACGCTGCGAGCTTTCGCATACGGCAAGCACGCTTCGATTGACGTGGCGGCAAGTTCGATGCCTTCGTCGATTGAAAGTTCTGGTCGCCGCTGTCCCGAGAGTACCCGGCAAAAACTACCTCCAAGAGCTGCCGTCATATCGATCCAGCCCTTTTGTTTTTCAATTTCTCGTTCTCGAAATACCCGGTCAGGATGCGTGAAATCGGGCGAACAGCAGACCATTGGAATCAAAAGGCCGCGTGCGGCAGCGGCATCGCGAAACTCCGGCCAGCGGGCAGGGTCGGCATTCTCCAGAAAGCCGGCATACCACTCGACGCCCTCGATCGGCAACGTTGCAGCAAGATCCAACCACTCGAGAACGCGCATGCTGCCTTCTCGACAGAGTGCCTGCATGTAAGCCTTTGGAAATGCGGCAAGTCGTGGCATTATTTTGCGTTTCGCGAGGAAGCGTTATTGTTGGATCGATTGGCTGTGAATGGCATCGCAGATCATACGCAGGGATGCTTCGAGATTCCCGTCAGCTGTTTTGAAGGAGTCTGCATCGATGGTGAGTGGCGCACCAAGCACAACTAAGGGAGCACCGTAGCGTGGGCAGGCGATTGCCTGCTCAAGCGAGAGCCCACCAACGGCCTGCACCGGCACCTTCACCGCAGCGACAACCTCGGCAAGTTGATCAAGCGGGCTGGGCATGGGTTGGCCCATCGCGGCAATACCACGTCGCTCGTCGTAGCCGATGTGGTGAATGACGTAGTCGCATCCGAGATCTTCAAGCCAGCGTGCGCCTGCGACCATATCGGGACAGACCATATTATCACCCATCACCTTGACGTTGAAGTCGCGGCCTGCCTTCACAACGCACTTCAGAGTTTCGGCATGCGCTCTGGCCATGACGACCACGTGCGTTGCCCCTGCCCCGGCCATCATTTCGGCTTCGAGATATCCGCCGTCCATTGTTTTGAGATCGGCGACGATTGGAACGTTTGGGAAAGCATTGCGAAGTGCGCGAACTCCGTGAAGTCCTTCTGCCAGAATGAACGGCGTGCCCGCCTCAAGCCAATCGACACCGGCTCTCATGGCAAGCGATGCAGTCTCAAGAGCCTCATCGATATTCGTCAGGTCGAGAGAAATCTGAACGATAGGTCGCATGGAAAGAGTCTCCGATAACACAAAGCCCGAGGTTTCTCAAAAGATCCGAATTGCACTGTTGTCTGGCCGCAAGGCGATAAGAGCAAGTGAAATGGCCCGTAAAGGCCACAAAGAGGTGACCTGTCCCCCTTCAGTCGCACCACTTCCAGTGAAAGAATCTGGTGGTGTCACAACCAAAGGAGGGCATTCAATGCCACGAGGAAAGAAAAGGCTGGCTGATCAAAGTCAATCCGGCCTTGCAACGCGATGTCCATGAGCACCGCGCCCGCCACGCCACAGGTCAGGAAGATTGAACAATCCGAGAACAGCTAAGCAGCATATCGGGCGCGCGTGCGAAGGCGTAAAGCTCATCCACGGTCTGGTCGACCTCAGCACGGGTTGCCGACGCTGCCGAACAACTCTGCATCGGCAATGTTTTCCATGGTGATGGGCGTCACGAGTTTCACTTCACCCGCTAGGCCCGCCGGGTGCGATACCTGCACCTCAACGGCGCCGTGGGTGGTGCGTGGCGACGCGAACGGTCGCCACGCACCACCCATGCAATGGCCAGTCAGATCAATACCGGAAACCGGCAATCTTGACCTTTGTATCGACGAGCGGCACCGTTGCGTTCTAGGTGCCTTCCACGTCTACCCGCTTACCGGTTAGCAGACTGTGAAACACGTCATGATGACCTGCCGGAATCGGGCACGCAGGCGAGGTGAAGCGAGCGACCCCGCTCAGGGCCCGTACGCGAGCCACAACTGCGGCCGCCGCTTCACGTCCTTCGACTCCGTGCCGAAAAACTTGTGGCCAACGAGCGACGTGTAGTGGCCGATGTATTCCGACCGCACGAGCAGATCGACAGTGGCCGCGGGGGACGCGGACGCGGCGTTGACCGCCGGCGTGACATCCCACTCGATCCACGGCATCGGCTCGGTGCTACGTCGCGGAACGGCGAACGACACGAACTCCCCCCTGGTCGCGTGCTCACCCTGCCAAGGCTTCCCGGTCCCGGTCTCGAGCCAGGTCGCGCCCTTCCCCCACAAGTCCGCCGGGAGGACGTTGACCGAAATCCGATCCTCCATGCCGCCGGAGAGCGCCAACGGCGCGTGGTTGATGCAGAGCCTCAGCACGGCCCGTCGCGCCGGTTTCGGCGGCAGTTTCTCGAAGCGGACGATCGCCAGTTTCTCGTTCTTCTTGGGCTTCGATCCCCATCCCCCCTCGCAGGTCCGCGCCTCAAAGATCTCTCCGCCGTCGAACGGCTTTGACTCGCTGGCCGCGTCGATGGTGGTGGCCATGCAGCCCGCGTATTCGGGAAAACAGCCGCCGTCAGCGGGGCCGTTGCGGAGGATGACCTGCGTCGCGGGCGGCGCGGCCACAAGCACGCTCGTGGACACCGCCGAAGCTTCACCGGCCGCGGAGTAGGAGCGGACGGCGATGTGCGGGGCGCTTCCCTCGAGCCTCGTCAGCACCACCTCCTGCGTCGGCCCGCCGTCGGTGGCATAGTCGCCCCGTTGCACCGGCAGGGTAGCCCACTGCTGTTCGCCGATTTCCGGTCGGTCGCTCCAGCGAACTTCCCAGCGAGCGGGCTTGCTGGCGGGAACGCTCCAGCGGACCCTCAGCCCCCCATCTTCCTGCGCCATCGGTCGCAGGTCGTCGACTCGCGTCGGCCCGTCGACGGCCAGTCCGCTGAAGACGACGGGCATGCCCGCGTCGCAATTGATGACGTCCGGCCGGCCGTCGCCGTCCATGTCGGCGACGTCGAAATAACGGTAGCGTCCCGTGAGCTCGAACTTCCCGCCGGCCGCCGTCAATACCATGGCGGGCTTCGCGAACCGCGGCGTGAGCGGATCGGGCGAGACGTTCTTGAGAAAAAGCAGTTCGCTCTTCGGGGTGAAGCCCTCAATGACCAAGTCGCGGAGGCCGTCGCCGTCGAGGTCGAGCCCCTTCACGCCGCAGTGCATAGCGTATTGGTCGTGCCAGTGGGCGTTCACCGCCAGCGGCGCGCCCGCCTCATCGGCCAGCGGGATGGCCTGCGTGAACTCCGGGTCGTCGTTGGTGCCGGTGTTCCGCAACAGTGTGAACGACTTCGCCTGCGGCCAGTTGCAGAACGCGCGGGTCGTGCCCAGCAGGATGTCCCAGCGGCCGTCGTCGTCCCAGTCGATCGCCTGCGGAAAGACGGAAATGCGTTCGTTGCGGGTACGGTCGCCGACCACCGTCCATTCCTTGCCGTCGGCCGAGACCTCAACCTTGTAGTGGTAGAAGATCTCGTCCTCCTCGAACCCCACCCGCAGCAGGCGGCCCTGCCAAAGAAAGCTGTCCAGCTGGTTGTACCACTGGCTCTGGCGGTTGGAGAGCAGGAATCGGATCCGCTCCATCGCCGCCGGTGCCTTCAGCTTGACCACGGCGCCGCCGCGGTAGAACCCAAACGTCGTCGCCCGCAGTTCGGTGTCGGTGTTGGCGTTGCCTGGCTGGAACATGTTCATCGGCCGCGCTACCATCGGCTTCTTGAAGGTGTCGTCCCGCGTACCGGTCACCGATTCGATCGCCTCGGGTGCAGCGATGTTCCGGCCACCGGCGAAGAGCTCCAGTTGCAGCAGGTGCAGGTGGCCGTCGTTGAAGTTGCCCATGCCGTTGGTATCGTTGGAGATCCGCACGTACTGCACTTGCTGCGGCTTCTGGATCGCGATGTCCTGCCAGCCCTTCATGCGGTTGGTCTCACCGGGCAGCGAGATCGGCCGCATCCGCTGGAACGAAAGGCCGTCGGCGGCCAACTGGTCGAAGAGGAAGAGCTTCGAGCCAGCCGAGGCGAGGATCCGCTTCGGCTCGCCGGGCACCACGGCCAGCGCCGAGCGGTAGCGGTCGTACTGGTGAATCTCCTCCGCCACCGGGACGAGGTCCTGGTTGCCTCGGTAATTGAAGTAGCCCTCCATGCGGAACGAACACGGCCCGTCCTCGTCGCTCGTGTTGCGGAGGAGCGCGGCCCGCCGCAGCGCGAACTTGCAGTGGCAGTCGGTCTCGCCGAAGAGGATCAGGTCGCGAGAATTCTTCCCGAACCAGTCGGCGATCGTGGGCTGGTACGACCGCTCGAACCTGGGAAAGCTGCGGCCTCGCAGGACCGTGGCCGAACCGAACCGCAGCGGCTCCCGCCCAGTCGCGGCGAGATTCCGATACCACCGGACCGAGCCACGGTCGCCACCGTCGAGCACGAGCATGTCGAGAACGCCGACACCCCGCATGTCGTGAAAGACGGCCGAAACGCCTGCGGGGATCGGCCTGCTCTCGGCATCCCGCACCGGTTCGGCCGGCGCAAACCGGTCCGGCGCGTCGCCCGTGCGGCGAAACCAGACGAGTTCGGGCCGGGTCGGCCAGTCAACGCGGAAGGCATTGCGGTGGATCGGTGTTTCACAGGCGACGATATCGAGCCGACCATCACCGTCGAGATCGATGACGGCGGGATTGGGGGCAATGATCGCCGCACCGGCGGTGTCATGGAGCACGAGTCCGGCGTCGAAGTGGGGCTCGTTTCGCGTGCCAACGTTCCTATAGAAGACGCTCTCGCGATCCGGTGCCGCGGCGAGTCGGGCGGCCAGTTCCGTCGCCGTGGCCGACGCGAACGCGGCCGATGGTGGGATGCCCGCAGGGATCTTTGTCGTCATCCATGGCGTCCATTTCTCGCCCGTGTCGGCGGGATGCACAGGCGCGAGCCCCGGTGCCTCCCCCTTGAACCGGCAGACGATCAGGTCCTCTAAGCCGTCGCCGTCCCAGTCGGCTGCGGTCATCGTCAGCACTTGCCGCGGAAACACCCCCTTGTTCCAGAACATGCTCTCAGGGCCGGCCGGAAAGCGGGTGTTGTCCTCGCACATCTGCGGCGATCCTGGAAAAAACCAGGGCTTGTTCGGCCACATCGTCCACCAGTAGGGCGCCAGGGGCGTGCCGATGTCGGGCAGGTACCGCAGGCGTCCCTCGTAGAGCACCATGTCTGGCCGGCCGTCGTGGTTGAAGTCGCAGAACGTCCTCGCCATCACGTGCTCGATCGTGGTCGGCGCGGTCTCCGTGCTGTTGTAGGGCAGCCAAATGCCGCGGCCGTACCGAGGCTCCGCCAGCGTGCCATCGTTGAGGTAGATCGTCACGCTCCCAGTCGAGCCGGTGTCGTGGAACAGCAGATCGGGGAGGCCGTCCCGATTCCAATCCATCACAGTCAGCCCCGCATCGCAGTGAAACTGGTTGCCGGCAACGGGCAGGCCGACCGGCGAGAGCCGCAGGGGCGACGGGGCTGGCGGGGCGCCGCAGGCGGGTAAAGCCGTGGAGAGTATCGCCAGGCCGCAGCCCGACGAGAGCAACACAACGACGAGCAGACCCCGCAGCCGCAGAGTCGGTAATCGTTGGGGTTTTTCCATCGCTTGCCCCTTGGAGCCGGAAAGGACGATTCCAGATGATATCATCGCGGACCGCAAAAAGATAAAAAAGATAGCTCGGACAATGGCCCTTTCGCAACTGATCGGTGGCCGACGGACTGGCCGGGCTGGCCTGTGGGGGTTGGAGAATGTGGCGTCGCGCTCGGGCACATGCGCCAGCACGACACGGGCATTTGCTGGTCGGTGCCACATCGGCCTCGACCCCTCGTGTCGCGGCGGTGGAACCCCCCCATTTCGGAGGCTAGACTACCCCCAGTTTGACAAACGTCTACCGGAGAAAACCTAATGCGTGGTGCTGTTGTGGGGTTCGTGCTGCCCTTGTGGAAATGGTGCTGCACGAAGACTTCTGAGAACGGCAGAAACTCAATTGGCATGGAGTTGATTGAGATTCCGGCAGGGAAGTTCACGATGGGCAGTCCAGCGGGGGAGAAGGATCGTCGAGCCGATGAGGAACCTGTTGCCGTGACACTGACGCGTCCATTTATGCTAGGCAAGACCGAGGTGACACAAGGGCAGTGGAAGAAAGTGATGGGAACGGAGCCGTGGGACGGGAAGCAATGCGTTCAGGCCGACAAGGACTGCCCAGCTACCTTCGTATCTTTTTTCGATGCCACCGAGTTTTGTGATGCGCTAACGGATTTAGAACGCAAGGCCGGAAAGCTGAGCGCTAACGAAGAGTACCGGCTGCCAACAGAAGCAGAGTGGGAGTATGCGTGTCGTGCAGGGACAACAACGGCGTTTTCGTTTGGCGACAAAGCGAAACTGAACGCGCATGCGTGGTCGAGCGGATTCGATATTGAAGCGATCAAAGTGGGCAAGTTGGAGGCTGACCCGGGCAACGCTGCCCAAGAGCAATACGCGCACAAGGTTGGCTTGAAGCAACCAAACCTATGGGGCCTGCATGACATGCACGGAACCGTGGGGGAGTGGTGCTCGGATTGGTACGACGAAAAACTTTCAGGCGGTGCCGATCCGGTAGGCCCTCAAGGGGGCTCGTACCGCGTGTTCCGCGGCGGCGGCTGGTGCCGCACCCCGGGCTACTGCCGGTCGTCGCTCCGCCACATCATCGACCCGTCGGACCGCTATGTAAGTCTGGGTTTCCGCGTGGCCCGCAGTCAGTCGAAGCAACAACAAGTGTCGCAACAGTAAGCGCAATATCGCGGGCTGAGCAGAGACTGAACCACCACTGCGGCGGTCTGCACATTGATCAGTCCGAACTCCGGGGTTCTGGGAAAATCGGGCAAGGACGAAAGATGCGGGCAGGCGGGCGACAACTCAGAACATCGCTGGAATCTATCCTTGAAAAAATCTACAAGCCTGTTATGTCACACAACTGTGCGATGCTTTTCCGATCAATCCTTCAGCATTTTTAACGCTATGAAAGCACCCTATCGCCCATTCTTACTCCGTGCACAGCCCTTCGCTGTTCGGTTTATTCTCTTGTTTGTTTCCGCCTGGATGACCGTATTGCCGGTCGGCTGTGCTCCGAAGGACCAGTTTCTGTCGGCCAAAACTTTGCCGCAGTCGCTGCAAGCCAAGTGCATCCTCGCGGAGACTCCTGGCGACTACGATTCAACAGAAGGCAGCGAAGATATTGTGCGGGCAGGTTTTGAGAAGCCTCTGCCATCAAATAGGCCTTCAGAGCAGAAATTTATTATTGTGAACGGGCTTGTCAACAAGCCGGGAGAGTTTGCGTTTCCAGAAGGTCGTGATTTTCGTGTGCTCGACGCAGTTGCACGAGCCGAAGGAATCTCAAATAAAATTGTGAATACCGTCGTGATTTGCCGCAAACAACCGAACCGTTCAAAACGAGCACTGATCCTCGTCAGCCTGCATGAGGCAACACGAGATGAAAACGAAAACATCCTCTTGGCTCCCGGCGATATCGTGAGCGTCGAACCAACACCGCGAATGCTCGTGCGAGACGTCGGTACCTACGTGGGTTCCGCAGCTAATATCGGCGGTGGCAAACTCATGTCTGGACTGTAGATACGCTGCTTGTCTTGATATCCCAAACATCGAGAAAGGAGACGGTTCCTGGAGGGACAGCCAACGGCGAGAACAGTTCCCGCTCAAGTGCCCGAACTGCGGCGGCATACTTCCAATATCCTCCGGCCACACAGTTCACTGGGGTATCGGTCCTAGGCTCCAGAGGCACGGGTGCACACTTAGCAGTGACTTCCCTAACAATAGAAACTGGTTCCATCCCTAGGGGCAGATCATACGCGAACACTGGAGACTCGCTCGTCTCATTTTTTCACATCTGCGATGCAGAAACTGCCGTAGGTGTGGACTCGATCCTTAACGTGCAGTTCGTTAGCCAACGTCTGGTTGTACTGAAGAATGTTGGCGAGTTTTTTCTTCTGGCCGTTGACGTTGATTTCGATCGGGTTAATGAACGTTCCGTCCAAGCCAGCGCTGCGCCAGAGAACACGGGCATTGGGCGTGGCCTTGTCGACGATTGCCTGCCATTCGGCCGTAAGGATTCTCTTGGCAGGATCTTTGGACAGCCAGTCCATGTGGTCCAACAGGATGAGCCGTGAGACCGAATGTTCGGACTGCTCCAAAAAGCCCTGGACGGTGTTCGTGTGCGACGAAATCTGATCCCCCGCTCCCGCCTTCAGTCGGACGAAGTTTTCGGGCTTCAAATACTCGGGGCTTGCCTCGGGCGAGTATTCGCCCGTCAGGTAGACCCGCCAAGCATAGTTGTCCTTGAGCGGAATCTTGGTGAACACGGCCTCGACGCGATCAATGACGAACTGCAGGATGCCACCGGGATAGCCTTCGTCGATTTGGCGACGTTGGGCGTGAGGCACGCCCAGCAGCGACAGCGTTACGTCGCGCCGCATGGCAAACTTGATCATCGGACGCCACAGCTTCTTTGCCAGATCGTACCGTTTGAACAAACTCTCCTGCTGCTCGACGTTCTCCGCCGTCAACATCGCGTTCACAGCATCTCGCATCTTGGCGACGTGATTGATGTAGTAATTGACAAACCAGGCGAAAGTCCCACTGGTACAGCGGAAGTAGAACGACTTGCGCCGGCCAAGGTGGAACAGTTTCCCCTTGCGATCCCAGAAGGCACGCGCCTCTGGAACCAAGTGTGGGCGAAGGGCTTGCTGGTAGACATTTCTCCAATCGGGCAGGCACCCTTTGCCGAATAGCTTCCAATAGGTTTCGTAATCAAGGTGCTTCGCGCCGATCAGCTTTAGATCGAGAAGATGATTCTGCTTGGGATTCATGTCGACCGCGTGCACGTGCCCGGCACCCGCCAAGGCGTAGTCGATCGCATTGCAACCGGCGGAAGTGATGACAACGACGCGGTCTTGCGGAGTCAGTTCAAGAGCAACTCGATCGAGTCGCGGATCCTCCCAGCACTGGTTGTAGACGATGTTTCGCCCGTGGATGAGATTGAACCAGGTCTTGCTTAGTCGTTCGACAACCATGTTGCGGTCTATCCGTAGAGGGAATCAAAGTTGAAAAATCCGGCCATCGCTGCGGGGACCGCCGAGGCGGCCCCGTTCCAAAAGCGTCGTCACGTTCGGGAATCGGGAGCCGATTCTAACCTCAGCTTTTGCAATTTGTGCGGGCCTTTTTCCCGCGGCTAAAACTGCCCGCTGAAAAGAGGCGAGCCATCACACTGTGCCAGGCCAGCGTACCGCAGCACGTTGAACCCAGATTTCCAAGATGACTCTGCACTGGTAGGCTGGAGTGGTTTCTAGAAATTCCAACGGGAAATCCTAGTCTATCCTTTTTGCGGATTCTTCGCTGACGTGGTATTCCCGTAGTCAACTGTACCCGTGGTTAACACGGCTGCGATGAACACTACGTTGCAACACAATCTCTGTGAACGACAAGCGACAACGGTGGGGGTGCCGCACTCCGACTCCAATACGAAGCGAAACATCCTCGATTCGCTTCCCGTCGGATTCGTACGCGTCCGACCTTGGGTGACAACGTTCGAGCACGCCGTTCCGCTGTGGGACACTTCCAATCGAGAGGAACTCCGGTTCGGTCTGAAGCTCGCAAGGCGCGATGAGAGCCGCCGACTTATCGCTTTCTCCCCCGCTGCGTTTGATTCGGCGGTCTCCAAGTGGCACGGCTTGCTACCCTCCACTGAGGCCGAGTCGCTCATCGCAAAGGCGGGCTCGAATTCCTTGAAGTGCGGCTAACCCTGCTGAATGTGGCAAGCAAGATTGTACTCGTTCACTCGGTGTCAATTTTTCAGAGAAGCGCATCCAGGAAGCGTTGCGGGCTGGCAGTCGTTCATTGATTTTTGAAGAGGGCGTTAGGCGAGCAGCACGAGGAAGAGTGAGTAGGATTCTCGGTAGGGCTCAGATGTGATCGAGTCGAAGTCGTTGAAGGGAGGCAGGATCACTCGCTCGGAATGGGCACTGACAGGAATCGCTCGACGAACTGGTAGACCACTAGGTCGGGCTTGCATTCCTCCACAAGAGCACGGTCGAATCGCAGGCCGCGATGATCCACGATCACCGACTCGGCGAACGTCTCGGTGATCTACCACCTCGGACAGAGCCAGCTGGCCACCCTTGGGCATGGCGGGTTTCACTGCCTTGCCGACGGCGATCATGAAGTCGATCACGTGGTCGCGACAAGCCTCCTGCCTCAGATTTCCCGGCCGTCGCCGAAGTCGGCCATCCACACCAACCGAGCGCGGTCGAGTTTGCCCTGGGCTGTGAGTGGCCAGTGGTCGACGGGGAAAAAGCTGACGGGTATCGAAAGCGGTTCCAGGCGGGCGGCGGCCCAAGCGGCCAAGGCCTCCGCGCCGGGATCGACGGCGCTTGGGCGGAGTTCGTAGAACGCCACGGGCACCCGGCCCTCGCGTTCATCCGAGGCCCCCACCACCGCGGCGGTCGCCACGCCGGGGTGCGAGAGGATCGCGTCCTCCACCATCGCCGGGGCCACCTTAAACCCCCCGCGCGAGATCATGTCCTTCTGCCTGCCCGCGAACCAGAGGAAGCCATCCTCGTCGGCCGAGGCCAGGTCCTCGGTGTCGAGCCAGCCTGACCTGAGCATCCGATGCGTGGCCAGCGTGTCGTTCCAGTAGCCGATCATCATGTCGGGGGTACGCACGAGAACCCGTCCCACCTCGCCCGGAGCCGTGTCCGCGCCGCTCTCGGTCACCACCCGCACCGCGACGCCCATCATCGCCTGCCCGATCGACCCCGGCTTGGAAGGGCCGTGCGGCGGGCTGATGCAATAAAAGCCCGTCTCCGTCATGCCGCAGATTTCGAGCAACGGCTTGCGCACCACATCCGCCATCAGCGCATGGACTGCAGCCGGGCACGTGTCACCACCCACGATCCAGAATCGCAGTCGGCTGAAATCGGCCGCCCGCGCCGCGGCGTGCTCGAGAAGGTCGCGCGTCAGGCTGGGAGGCGTGAGCAGATACGTGGGCCGCGAGACCGCATGGGTCTGCCAAAAGGACCCCGCGTCATGGCGCTCCAGGAGCGTGATGCTTCCTCCGACACAGAGCATCGGCATCAGCTGGCTGAGCATGAACACCGGCCGGCCGATGCTCACGCACGCCAGCGTGGTATCGTCGGCCGTAAGCGTTAGCTCGTCGATGAACAGCCGCACGCGGTGAGTCATGCGATCCTGGGTGTGGGCCACACCCTTGGGCCGCGACGTGGTCCCTGACGTGTAGACCAACAGCCCGATCGGATCCGCCGCTAGGCCCCGGGACATCGCTGGCGTCGCGGCGGGGCCGGCGAGCAGGTGTCCAAACGGCACAGCGCCCGCGGGCGGCTCGTCCGGGACGTCGCCGCAGAGCACAACAGCGTCGAGTTGATCACGGGCCTCCGCTGTCACGGCACCGAGTAATGCCGGCGACGTGACGAGCATGCGGGCGCTGCTGTGCCTGAGGATGTACTCCAACTGCGGCGGTGCGAACGTGGGAGATAGCGGCACGGCGATGAGGCCGGCCTTCGCGGCGGCCAGGATTGAGATCGCCAGTTCCACGCCGTTGGGCAGCAGGAAGGCCACGCGATCCTGGCTGGTCAGTCCCAGCGACATGAAGCCGTGGGCGACCCGGGCGACGCGATCGGCGAAATCGGCATACGAAAGCGACCCGGCGGAGGTGTGGATCGCGACGGCGTGCGGCGATCTCGTCGCCGCATCGTCGAGCATGGCAGCCAACGTCATGGGTGGTCCTGTTTCACGTGCGAAGACAATACTTTTTACCAGAGTCCGCGATGGTGTTGAGGGCGATGTGCGGGGTATGCTAGCCTCTCTTCGGCCGGCAGGGCGAGGATGCCGTAGATTCCCGCGCCCCCCTGCGGTGAAAGCGAGCAGCCCTGTGGCCCCAATCACCGCAGCCGAGCCAGCCTTCCCGGAAGGGAGTGGCGTGGACCGCGCGGGGCTGATCTTGTTTACGCTCGCGGCGATGCAGTTCATCAGCACCGTCGATTTCATGATCGTGATGCCCCTAGGTCCGCTCCTGTTTGACGCCTTGGGCATCAACACCGTGCAGTTCAGTTGGATCGTCTCGGCCTACACGTTCGCGGCTGGGTGCGCCGGCTTTGCGGCTGCGACAGTGCTCGACCGCGTGGGACGCAGGTCGGCCTACATTGCGCTTTCAGCCGGCCTGCTGCTGGGCACTCTGGCCTGCGGCTTGGCGACGAATTACCAGTTGCTGGTCGCGGCCCGATGCCTGACCGGCGCGTTTGGCGGAGTGTTGAGTGGTTTGTCGTACGCCATCGTGGCGGACGTGTTTCCCGAGGAGCGGCGAGGCCGGGCGACCGGCTTACTGATGTCGGCGTTCGCTGTGGCGTCGGTAGTGGGCGTGCCCATTGGCATAGTGCTGGGCAACCGCTACGGCTGGGGAGTGCCGTTCCTCATGCTCGCGGCGCTGGGGCTGCCGCTGTTGGGCATGGCCGCGTGGACGATGCCGCCGCTGACCGGCCACCTGGGCGGGACGCAACGACGTCCCTTGGCCCAGTTGCTCGACACGCTCACGTATCCACCCCATTGGCCTGCCTTGGCCCTCACCGCCATACTGATGTTCGGCGCATTTTCTGTGATTCCCTACATCAGCGCTTCCTACGTGAGTAACGCGGGTGTCACGGAGGCCCAGTTGCCCGTTGTCTTCGTGGCCGGGGGCGTGCTCACGCTCGTGAGCACGCCGCTGGTGGGCCGGCTCATCGATCACTA
>Ga0209500_10000826_pt1 | contig 25189 bp, 19 predicted proteins | sample S_140212_EF_Meta_FD_187323 | JGI IMG/M metagenome (GOLD analysis project Ga0209500, IMG submission 187323) | Freshwater microbial communities from Lake Simoncouche, Canada to study carbon cycling - S_140212_EF_MetaG (SPAdes) (version 2) | ecosystem: Environmental > Aquatic > Freshwater > Lake ...
CCACCATGGAACCTTCGATCAATATCCCAGTGCCGCGCACGGTGAGCGGAATCGACCCAAAGAATCCCCAAGCAGTAAACGTTGCAACCACCGCGCCTGCGCCCGCTAACAGCACCCACAGGCGCGCCGACGCTATCGGAGCTACACGGTTGATGCTCTCCGGACTCGATGCGGAGTCAACGGCGCGTTCGCGGAAAATGTGGTCTTCACCGTCCATGGAGTCGACCCGTGCATCCTAGCCAATTACGGCGGATCGCCTCACTTCCGCGCTTGCCATCCGTACCGCTCGTATCGGTGAGTGAAGGTGCCGTCCGGCCGAAGGTCAAGGACCCCGTATCCCTCTGGAATGCCTTCCACCGAGCCCTTCCACCACGATCCACAGACCGCGCCGTCGCAGATGTAGGAGATTCCGTCAATCATGCAGTGGTCAAGGAGGTGAACATGCCCGCTGAGGCACACTTTGACGTTTCCAGCCTGTTTGAAGAGGTCGTGGAGCAGCGTGGCGTCGGTGTGCATTTCGCCGTGATAGATGACGGTGTCGGTACCAACGTGCTCGCGGGAGCGCGGCGCGCCGTAGGTCAGCGCCGTCAGCGAAAGAATTGGAATGTGCGAAACCACCGCAACTGGCATAGATTTTGGCGTAGCAGCCAGGGTTTGCTGCAGCCATTCGTACTGCGCATCATCCAGATATGCCGTGTAGCGATCGTCCTTCGGCTGCACGCTATCGAGGCAAATGAATCGCCATGGACCATGATCGAACGTGTAGTAGTTGCGAGCGACTCCAAAGAGGTCACACGCGAAGCGCTTGCCCCAGTCTGCCTCCGTGCCTGTGGACTCGCTCTTCTTGCGATTCCAACCAAGGATGTCGTGATTTCCAGTGACGTGGTGAACGGGCACTCCACACTCGCGCTTGAGTGTGCCTTGGAAGATGGCGCGCAACTGCTCTGCCCGAGCGCGCTTCGCTTCAAACACATCCATCACTGCGTCGCCGCCAGTGATGATGAGGTCGGGCTTCATGGACTGCGCGTGATTGAAGGCGCTGGCCATACCCGCCTCGGCACCAAGCTCTGGCTGCACATGGATATCGGTGAGATGTGCAAGACGGATGGTGCCAGGCACCGTGCTGCCCGAAGCAGCGACCGCCCCGCCAGTTGGTGCAGGAGTGGCGGACTGCACGATCGGCAACGCGTGTCCGGCAAACGCCGCGCGCATCGATGACAGCACGCCAGCACCGATGATGGCGTTGCGAAGAAAGTCACGGCGACCCGCTGTGCCCGTGGGGACGGCACTGGGAATGGGCGCGTGCGTGGGTTCCGATGTGGCGGGAGATGGCTGTTCCATGTCATTCGTATACAGGCTTCCGGCGGAGCGGTTGAGGGCTCACGGGCATTCGGTGCTCCGTACACTTATGCGCGTGGAACACCTGCGAACACCAACACCGGATGAAATCCGCACGATGACCACGCTCCGGGACGGCGAGGTGCGCCTGGGGCAACGGGTCGGCATTGTTGGACCCAATGGGCAAACTCCGGCAGGAACACAGGTTGTGCTGGTGGGAGTCCCGGAAGACATTGGTATTCGCGCCAATCTCGGTCGCGGTGGCGCACGCCGTATGTGGCGTGCGTTTCTGCCGCGCTTCCTGAACATGCAGTCGAACACGTTCTTGGATGGAGCGACGGTAGCGGTCGCCGGATGCATTGATGTACGCGACCTGAACAAAGCCGCCAAGGGTATTGATGCCACGGTCGGTGGACCACGAGCGCGCGCCGAGGCCCTGGTGACCCTGCGCGAAATGGTCAGTGAAATTGATCGCCGTGTGGCACATGTCATTGAGGCGTTGCGCCGCTCAGGTGTGGTGCCGATTGTGATTGGCGGCGGCCACAACAATGCGTACGGAATACTTGCCGGATGCGCACGCGCTTCGGGTCAGGCACTTGGTTGCGTCAATATTGACTTGCACGCTGACCTCCGCCCATGCGAAGGCCGACATTCCGGAAACGCGTTTACGTATGCGCGCGCTGATGGCCACTTGGACCGATACGCGGTTGTTGGCATGAGTGAAGCATGGGCGACACAGTCAATAGTGACTGCCATTGAACGCGATGAACGCACTGCCGCATTCACCTTTGAATCCATGCTTCGTGGAGGGGTAACGCCGCTACAAATGGCCGAACTGGCGGCAAAGCATCTTGCTGGGTGTAAAGCAACATTGGAACTGGACCTTGATGCAGTTGCGCAAGCGCCGGCAAGCGCAGCAGCGGCGAGTGGCTTCAGTGGTGCAGAATTCCGAGCAATGGCCACGCAATTGGCAAGCACTGTTCAACTTCAAGCCGTGCACATTGCCGAAGGCGCGCCAGGAAACGGCGCATGGCCAACGGAAATGCTTGCGAAACTGGTTGCCGAACTCACGCGCGACGTTGCCACCGCGGTGCTTAGATCACCGCGGGCGTGAACGCAAACTTACTCCCATCAAACAGCCCGCGATCACTGAGTTTGAGCGCCGGGATCACCAACAGCGCCATGAATCCAGCGGTCATGTACGGGGCACGCAGGGGTGAGCCCAGACGCTTGGCCGTCTTACTGAGTTGTGCGTACGCCGCCCCCACTTCTTCCGCGGGACGGTCGCTCATCAAACCTGCAATCGGCAGCGCCAATGTTTGCGTGCCGGCAGCACTTCCGTCAGAAACGGCAAGGCCTCCACGTTCTGCGAAGACCGCGTTGACTGCGTGAGCAACTGCTTCGCGTGAGGCACCCACCGCAACAACGTTATGGCAATCATGTGCAACGCTTGAGGCTATAGCGCCATGCGTCAAACCAAATCCACGGATGAACGCCATCGCTGGCGGCGCTTCGGAATAGCGATTTACAACAGCAATCAGCAAGAGGTCCTGTGATGGGTCTGGCTCGATCACTCCATTGGTGACATGCATTGGTGCGTCGATGGATCCGGTGACTAACTGCCCATCTTCCGCGAGTATCGCATGAGCCATCACCCGGGCGTTACTTGTGTCACTCCCCGCGCCGCTCACCGGAGGCAACACGCGAAAGTCACTCGCTACAAATTTGCCCGCGCGGAACGCGTTCGGAGTCCGCGACGGTCGCGGCGCGATACATGAGCGCCCACCTTCCGACACCAACTCCCCAGCAATCCATGTCCGTACAGGCTTGAAATTCAATAAATCATCCACAAGCACCATGTCGGCGCGATCGCCTTCGCGCAACAGACCGCACGGCAATCCATAGTGGCGAATGGGGTTCAAAGTAGCCGCCCGCAGAGCAACGAATGGATCGATTCCTTTCGCCACGGCGCGCGCGAGCAGGCGGTCAATGTGCCCAACAAGCAGATCGTCTGGGTGCGCATCGTCGGTGCAGAACATGCACAATTCGGGGTGTTCGGCAAGCATGGGCCACAGTGCGTCAAAATTCCGAGCAGCGCTGCCATCGCGGATGAGAATCTTCACTCCAAGCGCAGCCTTGTCACGCGCTTCATCAAGGGTGAAGCATTCATGATCCGTCTCGATGCCGCGTGCAAAGTATGCGCGCGCTTGCTCCCCGCGGAGACCGGGCGCATGCCCGTCAACCCGCTTGCCACGCGCGTGCGCAGCAGCAATCTTGGACATGACTTGCGCATCAGCACCGATCGCGCCTGGCCAGTTCATCATCTCGCTGAGATAGTGAATGTTCGGATCATCTAAGAGCCGCGCGCATGCGTCGGCATCAATGGTTGCGCCGGCGGTCTCAAACGAAGTCGCTGGTACACACGATGGGCAACCAAACCAACATGTGAATGGCGAACCGGCAATGTCCTCAATCATGAAGCGAATACCTGGCTCACCCAGGACATTGGCAATCTCGTGCGGGTCACTCACTGAGCCAACTGTGCCATGCCGCATCGCCACGCGTGCAAACTCCCACGGCGGCAGCATGCTGCTTTCCACGTGCACATGCGCATCGACGAATCCAGGCACAAGCACTCCTGGCTGCATGGCGGCAGCGCTGGGAACGATGGAAACAATCCGGCCGGAGCGAACCGTGATTTGACACGGGCGGACTATTCCGGAAGAAACGTCTGCGACCAGGTGATTCAGCGTGATATCGGGCATGTAACGCAGCGTAGCGCGGCGCGCCATGGTGATGGAGTAGCCCAACGCCGCAGCAGCAATTCCAACAACGGCATCTGCGGTGAACAACACCGCCGCTCGCTCGAAGGCTCCGTCATGTACTGCCGATGCAACATCCCATGCGAAGCCGCTCACGGTAGTAAATCCACCAAGAAATCCTGCGCCCCAGAGCTGCTCGCGCAAGCGATTTTTGTTTGAAAATCCAACCGGAATGCCGCGCCCGTCAACATCACATAGACGGGCAAACAAGATGCCAATCGCACATGCACCCAGCACATTCACCACCACGCGCGCCGTCCATCCAGGAAGTCCAACAGAACTACATCCCAACTCCATCCCAGCACGCGCCGCGCTGCCAACAAACCCACCAACGCAGGCGACGGCGATGAGCTTCCAAATCGGTACAGGAGGCAATGCGTGCTGGTGATTCACGTTGGCGCACCTGTATAGGCAGCCATTGCAGCGCCACCAGCCAATGCCAAAAGCGGAGCGCCGCACAGGGTTGCCGCCCAAAGCGTCAGGGCACTTGCACGCTGGCCGCGCAACCACAACTGAACGACGTCCATCGAGAATGCGGAATAGGTGGTCCACCCAGCCAGCACACCGGTAACGGCAGTAACCACCATCGTCCCCGCTTGCTCTTCAATCGATTGGGCACTACCCGCTACCCCGCCCATCAGGAGTGCACCAAACAGATTGATCACCAGCACCGCCCACCAGGGCTTTGCGCCGTTGTGCATGAGGACATCACGCGCCACCAGGCGCAGGGCACAGCCAATGGCGCCGCACATGGAAACAATCAGTAGATGCATCAACATGGCTTCAACGCTTGCGATCGGAGCCGCGCGGCGTTGCACCGACGGCTGGTCGTGCTTCGGGAAATCCGTTCAACTCTCGGAGCGATGTAGCGCATTCGCATGTTTCGATGGTACGGCGCATGTCAGCAATGAACCGATCGCGGAACGATGCGGTTGCTTCCGCGGGCCAGGCCAAGCGCACCCATTCCTCCCACTCGGCGCCGTGCCCAGAAGTCAGCAATTCCAATACGCCCATGGAGAGTGCACCAATCATGCTTGGACAAGGCAAGAAATCGCCCATGCCCGCACGGCCATTACGTAAGGCATCCAGGGCGGCGGCAGCTGGGTCACGCTCGCCCGTCGTGGTTTCACCGAAGAGATCATTGACTGACCTACCCGCCGTCATGTCGGCCGCATCAGCGAGGCATTGCCGATAGTGATCCAACGCATCGGTCGCATGCTTTGCAAGAGCGTGCCGATCCGGCTCGCGCCTCATCCGTTCTACGTTCGGCATCCACGCACGCTGCTCTGCATTCCATGTGCACGCAATGAGGGGGTCGTTGCAAAATGCGCCGGGCGTCATTCCGTAGCGGAATCCATGGCACACGCTCATAAAGGTCCATTCGCTGTGAGCCTCGTCACGCCGGAATACGCCCACACCGATCTCGGTAAGTGCTGGACCGCCATACTTGTCGGCGGCCACTTCCGGAACAGTCACCATCATCCACGTCGTTCCACCACCGCTTCCGTCGTTCACTTCGCCCACCATGACATCGCCCACACCATCACCCGTGATATCTCCACCAAATCCTGGTGAGCCGATCGGCGGCATGCACTGCTCCGCCGTTGGTGACCATCCTTCGACTCCGAAGACGAAATGACCGGAAAGCGCAGTGAATGTCGGGTGGCTTGCATCGGTCCACACACGCAATCGGCGACGATCAGGCCATACGTAGGAAGTGCGATTGTTCCAGCCGCCATTTCTATCGGCATCGCTCAGTTCCGCCAAGTCTTCAAAATTGCCGCGCCAAGCGCCAACGGCAGTATTTGGCTCAATATCAAACCACTCCTGTAACGGATCGACTTCGTACACCAGCGTTAATCCGTTGGCAAACTCCGCGCGCCCCTCGGTGACCCAGCGCGGCATCAGTGTGCGCGCAATGAACACCGGCACGCTGTGCCAAACCATCAGCGGCAATGCAATGAGCAGTGCGCTTGCAATGCTCGCCGTAATGATCCACCTCTTCTTGCCCCGCCGAAGAGCCGCTTGCTCCGTACGCGTGACACGGCCGCACTCCACGCATCGCACGCCTGCTGTCAATGCTGCGCCGTCAAACCGAGTCTCCGGATCAAACACATGCTGACACTGCGTACACCGAAGCACTCCGTCCGGCTTCCACCGACGCCCGAACATCACCCAAAGCACCACGGCGAAAGGCGCCGCGATGGCTGCGTACATCACCCAACGCCACGGTCCGGCGAGCAGGGGTTCGAGGGGTGCTAATCGGGTGTAGATGTTCAACGCATTGCTGTCCGACGTAGACGAAGACTGTTGGTGACCACGGCAACGCTTGAAACACTCATGGAAACTGCCGCAATCATCGGACCAGGATTCCAGTGTGTCAGCGGCCATAAAGCGCCTGCAGCCAGTGGAATTCCCACAATGTTGTAGCCAAATGCCCACCACAGATTCTGGCGCACGGTGCGCATGGTGGCGCGCGCAATAGTGATCGATTCCGCCACGCGCAGAACGCCTGGGCGCATGAGCACTACGTCCGCCGCGTGCGCCGCGATATCTGCTCCGCTACCGATCGCCATGCCAACATCCGCGCTCGCGAGCGCAGGCGCGTCATTCACGCCGTCACCCACCATGACAACCCGCTGTCCGCGGCTACGCATGTCTGTGATGATCTTGGCCTTGCCGCCCGGAAGAATGCCCGCATACACGCGCTCAATACCAACTTCATGCGCAATGCGTTCTGCAACACGTTGATCGTCGCCAGATGCCATAGAAACATCAATGCCCATCGCGCGAATCGCGGCCACCGCCTCGCGCGCATCGGGCAATACGGCGTCTGCCATAGCGATCACGCCGATGGCTTCGCCGTCTACGGAGACAACCACGGCAGTCCGTGCGGCGTTGCGCTCGGTGGTCATGAATTCAGTGATGGCTGCTGAAACAGTGCGTTCGCAGGCGAATTCGGGCGTTCCAATGCGGACACGCTTGCCATTCACTGTTGCCGAGACCCCGCCACCGACCGTGGCATGAAAGTCACTTGCCGCTGGCACAGTGATGTCGCGATCCAATGCCGCACGCACAATCGCCTCGCCCAGCGGATGCTCACTGGAGCGCTCTGCTGAAGCTGCAACTGTTAACAGCGTGCGTTCATCGGCGCCGTTGACCACATGAATCTGCGAGACCACTGGTTTGCCAGCGGTCACGGTGCCAGTCTTATCAAGGACGACGGCATTGACTCCGGAGAGCGCTTCGATAGCCGCCCCGCCCTTCATCAGAATGCCGCGGCGCGCCGCAACGCCCGTAGCCACCATGATGGCCGTTGGCGTGGCGAGTCCAAGCGCGCACGGGCATGCAATAATCAGGACCGCAATAGCGCTAGTAAATGCCATTTCAATGGCAGCGGCCGTGGGATCAGATTCCGCTGCAAACGCTCCGCGCCCGAGCGCAATCCATGCAACGAAAGTGAATACTGCTGCACCAAGTACAGCAAAGGTGAACCATGCGCTCACGCGGTCAGCAAGCCGCGCCACTGGGGCGCGATCGGATTGCGCATCCTGCACCATCTTGACGATTTGCTGCAGAACCGTATCGCCGCCAACCTTCTTTGCTCGCAAGACGATCGCGCCCACGGCGTTCAGTGTGCCCGCAAACACTTCGTCGCCCGCGCGTTTCGTCACCGGGACACTTTCACCAGTCAACATCGATTGATCAAGCTCGGATGATCCCTCTTCAACCATCCCATCCACTGGAACGCGGTCGCCCGGGCGCACCACTACGAGGTCGCCAATGACTACTTGCGCCACTGGAACGTCAATTTCTGCCGCATTGCGCCGCACGCGCGCCAACGCGGGCTGCAGTGCGGCTAGGCCACGCACGGCATCACGCGTGCGGATGGTGGCGCGCATCTCCAGCCAACGACCAAGGAGAACCAACGTGACGATGACGCCGGCGGCCTCAAAGTACACCGGCGGAAGAGCGGACGCGCGCCCCATGCGAGGGAAGAATTCCGACACGAATACAAAGGCGGACCACCCATACGCCGCACCAACACCGAGTGCAACCAACGAATCCATATTGGCGGTGCGCTGCAACATGCCCTTCCACGCGACGCGGAAGATGGCCGATCCACACCACACCACGATCGGCGTGGCCAACGCCAGTTGTATGACCAACGAAAGAAACTGTGAATTCGTGCTCTGATGCTGATGTGCGAGCTTTGGCGCTATAGCAGCGCTTGGGTTGACCTGGGCATCCGTGCTCGCCGCATGCATCCCCTCTTGGGAAGCCCCTGCACCCCACAGGTGATGCGAACTCATGGCAATCCAGATGAGTGGGATGCACAGGATCGCTGCAACAATCAACTTCAACCGCACCGATCGCATTTCCTTGCGAGTCCATGCGTCCAATTCTTCCACGCGGGTCGGCGCGTCTGGATTATGAACATGGGCGCCTGATCCGGCATGGTGCGCGCCGTGCGAATCATGAACCGTTCTTCCACTCGGATTCACCCGCGCCTGATAGCCAGCCGCTTCGACCGCTCTCGCCAACTTGCGTGGATCCGCCTTTGCAGATTCGATCTTGACTTGCGCGCGCCCCATCATGAAATCAACCTGCGCATCAAGAACCCCGGGCTGCGCACGCAACACGCGCGTCACACTCGCCGCGCAGCTCGCGCAGGTCATGCCATCAACTTTCAGTTCACATACTTCGGTTCCAGCAATAGCGGAACCTTCTGTGGAATCTGCCGGGCGCTCTTCAGTCACCTTTCTGATCCTTGTTCACTGGAGATCCGTTGTTGATCACGCGCTCGACGCCATGGCACACTAGCACCCGCCGAATTGTACGGCTGCCAACATTGCTACCCTGCTCACATGGGCGTCCCCACATACTTTCGATCCCGTCCGCACCCGTGGCATGGATTGCCCGTCGGGCCAGACGCGCCCCGCGTCGTCAACGCGTTCATTGAGATCACGCCGTTCGACGTAGTGAAGTACGAAATTGAGAAGTCATCGGGCTACCTACGCGTGGACCGACCACAACGTTTTTCGAGCACACCGCCCACGCTCTATGGATTCGTGCCACGCACGCTCTGCGGATCGGAAGTAGCCAATCTCTTTGGTGCACACGATCCACGCGCCGCCGATCGCGTTCGAGCCATTCGAGCAACAGGGCATCAATTTGAGGCTGACGGAGATGCACTGGACATCTGCGTCTTCAGCGAACGCCCGGTCGATCGCAGTGAAATTATTGCCGAGGCGGTAGTGGTTGGCGGCCTCACCATGCTTGACGGTGGTACCGCTGATGACAAGATCGTGGCCGTCCTGAAGGATGACGCAGTGTGGGGCAGCGCGCGTGCCATCGAAGATCTGCCTGCGGCGCTGGTCGAACGACTCGTGCACTACTTCTCCACCTACAAGATGCGCCCTGGCCATCCATCGGCAGCCGAGGTGCTTGGAACATATGGCGTTGCCCATGCACACGCGGTCATTGCTGCATCCATCCGAGACTATGACCGAGCCATTGCCGACGTCACCGTGCGGTAGTCACGCACACGCAGCAATCACAAGTTAATGATTCCCTTGCGATCCGGCGTGCGCTCGCGCAGATCGGTGCCGTGCTCTAACACGCTCTTGAGATTGGTGAGGTAGAAGGCCCAACCCTCGCGACAGCCGATGTACGCCTGCTCCAGTTGGCGAAAGTCACTACTCGGGTGCATGCGCTGCTCAAGTTCAATGGTGACGCGGCCGTCTGCCAAGTGTGGAGTCACCCGGAATTCCACCCAACCCTTTCCGCTGTACCACCCAAGCCGGATGCGGTGTGGAGCCTCAGTGCGCAGAACGTCGTTGTCTTCACTCTGTTCTTCGGTAGAAAAGACACCACGCTCATCACAGGCGCCAACACACATCCACGTCATCCGAAGCATCGCGCCGTGCTCAAGGGAAACGTCGCGCGGCCACTGCCGACCATCATGCGTCCACGCATCGGCCTTAGCAAGAAACCATCGCTCCAAGCCATCGCATGTGGCCAACATGCGCCACGCGTTCACGGCATCGGTGCGAATGTGGATCACCTGCGTGAACCCGAACCAATCGCGCGTGGAGCCCGTTCCAAACAGACTCATGCGCCAGGCCTGCACCTCGCACGTGAATACGCCCGCTGCGACGGCTGGATCTTCGCGCATGCGCTCTTCAGCCTGCGTGGCGCTGTCATGCGGAAAGACCACTACGCCCAAGGCGCCGTCTTCCGAAGGGCCCGCCATCACGACATGTCCAGCCGATACCAAGCCTTGTAGGAACGCCAAGTGCTTTCCGAGGGCCCCAAGTTCATCAATCGATGGGTCGCGATGGAAGTTCGGTCGGACGGGTCGAAGAAATGCGATCGCTGCCATGTGTGCAAGGTACGAGGCGCTCGCGACGAACTCGTTCGGCGGTGGTGTAGGGCTCCCGAGCGCTAGTGCCACGGCTATCGCGTATGAACACCGATCCGGCGGGATACTGTCGCTCAGAATTCTTGGAATTATGAGAGTTAATACCTTTCCCCGAATCCCGGAAGAGTATATCCTTAATTCGGTAATCAACCGCCATGGAACTGAGTAAATCGGTGCTGCACATTCAAATTCAACGACGAAAGGTCTGAAATTATGTATGGAAAGCAAACCGAGCGTGCCATTGGCGCCATGAGTCGCCTCGCCGAAGTGTGGGACGAGGGGAAGACCAGGCTGTCCGCCTTTGAAATTGCCGACCAGCGCGGACTGCCGCGACCGATGGTGGCGAAGATCCTGACCGCGCTGTCCCAGGCTCACCTCGTCAACGGTTCCCCTGGGCCAGGTGGCGGGTACGCGCTCGCACGAGCGCCGGCAGATATTACGCTTCGACAGGTCTACGACCTCTTTGAACGCGAAGATCGCAGCAATCTGTGCCCATTCGGCGGTGGCATCTGTGGTGTCGGCAAGCCATGCGCACTCCACGACCAACTTGTTGCAACGCAGCGAAATATCACGGAATTCCTCGCTTCAACAACGTTTGAGAACTTCCGCATCGCGTTCCAAGAGCATGGCCTCACACCGGCGAGCAAGGATGCAGTGCCAGAACAACCACGCGAGAGCTATCGCGCTGCCGAGCGCCGGCGCCACACCTGATTCAAGCTCCTCATCCAGTAAAGCCAACCGTCGCGCGCTGGCGATGGTCGCTCAAGGGCGGGGTATAGTGCGGCGGGTCATGCGTTTAGATGACCCCTGGTCTTCGCTACTTTCCGGGGGTGCCTGAGCCGTCCCCATGAGTCCTCAATTTCGGCAAAAACGCACGATAGCCATCGTTGCAACCACGCTCGCAAGCGTGGTTGCCCGACTGTCAGCGTTGGTGTCACAGGTGATCGTCGGTTGGTACCTCACTGAAGAGCAGGTGGGTACGTTCGCGGTTGCGATTGGAATCATGGGAGTAACGGCGCTGTTCCGCGCGGGCGGTACCGCGCTAGTTATGCCCAGCATTCGCCCCGCCGACTATGACAACGCCGCCGGACGCATGTTCTGGTGGGGAACGACATTCCTTGTCTTCAGCGCCGTTGCCACAGCGGGCACCATCGGACTGTTGCCTGTACTCGAGACCAACTTTGCGGCCGCAGCGCTTCCGGGCCTCCCGGCCGTGCTGTGGCTCATGGCTGGTCGACAAGTGCTCTTTGCCATGACCACCGTCAGCCGCATGCGTATGTCGGTTGACCTGCGTTTCAGCGAACTGGCGAAACTGGATGTCGTCTCTGCCATCCTGAGAATCGCACTGACGTGGTGGATGGCTTCCGCTGGAATGGGCGCGATTGCATTGGCCGTTCCGCAGGCGGTCACGCCCGTCCTGGAGTTCGTGTACTTCGCATTCTGCGGCGCCTGCAAGCGCTCCGACTTCCAATGGCAAGGCATGCGGCTCCCGGAGATGGCGCGCTTCATGAAGTGGCCACTGATCGCTGCGGTCATCAACACCATTCAGGGGCAGCTGAACTTCCTCGTCTTGGGCATCGCCATCCCCGCCTCCACTCTTGGCCTCTTTTACTTTGCCTTCCAGCTTGCGAACCAGCCGACCATGCTGTTGACAAGTGCCCTGCAAAATGTGCTCGCGCCGTTCCTCGCGCGCGACCGCGGCAATCAAGTGGCGGAGAAACTCGGTATGGAACGCGTCTTCGCGGGAGCCATGTTGTTTGTGCCCATCACCACGGTCGCCACGGCCTCATTCTTCCCAACTCTTGAACTCCTGGTGTGGGGTGGTAAGTGGTCGGCAATCAATGGCGGGCTGTACTTCCTATGCATCGGTGCCACGTACGCAACGATCGCCGGCATCCTCACTGGACCGCTTCTGGGGCTGCAGCGCTTCAAGGCCGTTGCTGGATTTGAAGTGGGCAAGATGGCCGGAACAATCGGCGGCGCAGTCCTTGGCGCGCTGCTTGTTTGGCTTGATTCAACGAGCGGCACTCCTCGGTACGAACCAATCACAGTGATCTGCGTGGCGACTGGCGCGACGATGACTATCGCGGCGCTCGCGCAATTGGTGTGGATCATGCGACAGTTCAAAGTCGAGGCCCGCGACATGGTTCAACATCTCACCTTTGGACCGGCGCTGGCACTCCTCACCGCACTCGCCGCGCAATCAATCGGGCACAGCATCCGAGAATCCATGACACTTCCCGCGGGTCGGGTCGGCTCCGGGGTGGAGTTCATCACTGTTGCCACGGTGTATTGCACGATCATCATCCTGGGCGTCCGATTCACTGCTGAAGAGACCCTGCGTACCACCGTGGATGTGTTACCTGCCTCCGCGCGGCGGTTCTTGCACCGTGCTTTCGTGTTGGATTGACCGCAACGCCTGCCCGCTTGCCCACCTGCACAAGGAACTAGCAAGCGCTGACGCTCAGCGCTCTGGCGCCTTTGGCTTCGAAGCTGGCTCGTACACCCGCAGATCCTCGCGCAGTGAATTCTGTAGGTCAGGCGAGTCCGCCAAACTCAGCGCGCGACGTGCGGTCTCGATCGCCTCGGTCCGCCTGCCGGAAAGCCAAAGGACGCGGGCAAGAATCGCCCCAACCATTGGATCACGGCCCTTCAGGGCACGATCCGATGATTGCGCCGCCTTGAGCGCAAATGCCAACGCATCCGCATCACCTGGAATCACATTGACGATCGTCCACGCAATGCCCGCCGCTTGTTTTTCATTGGCCGGCGCGCGCATGATTTCTGCACCAACCGTCAACGCCTCCGGAATACGGCGCGCGGAAATCAACAGCGAGAATTTGCGTCCCGTGCACAGCGCTGCCTGTGCCGGCATCGCGCTCGCGCACGAACCGTCGAGCGCTGCCAGCGCCTCATCAAACCGCGCGGCCTTTGCAAGCGCGTCCACCTTGGACATCTGCTCGTCCCACAGGCGCTGCTGCTCTGCCGCTCGCTGCGCTGCTGCAATATCCCAGTGATCGGTGACTACCGCCGAAACGATGGGGTCAAGATCCAGTGGCACACCGCGCCACTGCACCACCCCGCCCCGAACGACGAATGCAACCGGGAGCGTCGGCCAACTGCCCTGCCCGTACACCGTTTGCAGCGAGTTTCGGGTGGGGTCTGCCGCCACAACAAATCCAAGTTTGGGCGCCCACTCCGGAGTTGATGCGAAGTCACGGACGACGGATACCGGTTCGTCACTGATGGCCACGATGACCAGTTTCTTCCCAAATCGCTGCGCCAAGGTGTCAAGCACCGGAAGCGACTGCCGACTCACCGCATCGGATGAATTGAAGAACACCACGACATAGGTAACTCCGACTTCACGAAACGACGGCATGCGTTCGCGCACGGCGGTCGCCAAGAGTGGCGCAGGCATCGTGTCGCCAATGGCGGGGCCAGTGCCGCGTAGAACTACCGGCACGGTGCTAGCGCCCGCATGCGCGCTCATGATGATCACGGAAAGAACAGCACTCAGTATTGACTGGACTAGCATGCAGGCGAGTCTATCGGAGTGATCGCCGTGACTTACAGTTAGCCGCAATTGCCCCAGTTGCCGAGTAGGGCTCCGAGGTCACTGCCGTTGGTGGTGCCGTCGCCGTCGATATCGCCGGTTCCCGGTAACCCCCAGTTACCCAGAAGCGCACCCAAATCGGCGCCGTCAACGATGCCCGAGCAATTCAAATCTCCGGAGCAAGGCACCAGCGTGGCGGCAGAAATCCACCGGAAGCTCGCCAACGGCGTGATCTGGTTGACGATCGTCCGAAGTTGGCTTGTCACCGGGTTAAACGCTTGCACTTGCGTGCCGCCGGAGAACATCACTTCCCCATTGCCAAGCGGATAGACGCCGCGACCGGTTGGAGTGGAGATCTGTCCTTGCAGTTCACCGGTTGCGCTAAAGACCGACGCGCCGGCCGCACCTGAGAAGAACATCGCAATCACTGTTCCATCTGGCATTGCTTGAATCTGCTGCGGCGTCCTCATAGTTCCGCCACCTTGGCCATATGCGTAGAACGGCGCGGAGGTCGCGCAGTTCAGTGGCGCGAACTCCAGGTTGTGGTCCAGAATGTCGCCCACCAGAAATCCGCCGTTGTACGGGAAGAGCGACCACGTCTTGCCGAAGGTCGGACTGGCGCACACCTGCGTCAAGCCGGTGCCGTCATAATTCATCGACCAAATTGCATTGACACCCGGGGTGGGCTCGAAAGCGCCGTCATAGAGTCGGATGAACCACACCTTGCCATACGCAATGCAGATGCCTTCCGGATTGCAAACGCCATCCGATGGTCCAGCAAGCGTGCGTATGTATTGACCGCAAGATGAGTATTCACGCACTGCGTCATCGGCACTGCAACCCTGATCACTGCCAACGTCGGCAAGCAGGAACGTGCCCTGCGGGGTCTGCGCTACTTGGATGACCTGCTTCATGCGGCCATCGTTCGGAATGAAATTGTTAGAAATCACAGAGCCGTCATAGGCATTGAACGCCCAAATCTTGTCGCCGGAGGTGTCGGGAATCAACAGCACGGACTGCGACTGCGCCAACGCCGAAACTGCCACGAGCGGAATGCACGAAATCATGAACATGGCAGCCGCGCGTCGCATGGGGTTCAACATGCCACCATTGTCACCAAGTAAGCATGGACGGACAAGCACAATCCACAGTGCGCGCAACAAATTGCCCGGAATTTCACCGGAAGTTCCGCGGTGTTTCCGAGAACCACGGCAACGGCGGGTTACTGTGGCGCCGCGCAAGGAATTTTGCGGCTTAGCCGTAAGGGATTGACATGGGAAATCACAGAATTTCTGTTCAGGCCGCACAGTGTGCGGTGGCGGCGATCACCTGGACTGCATGCACCGGGCCAGCATCCGCGGGACTATCGATCGGAAGTGGCGGAACCGCAGCAACTCCGTTGCGAATCTCCGAACTGCGTGTGGATCAACAAGGGGCTGACACTGACGAATACTTTGAGTTGTACGGCGCTCCGGGCATGTCACTCGCTGGATGCTGGTTCGTGGCGATCGGCGACAGCGGGACTGACCCCGGTGGCATTGTGGAGATGGCGATCGACCTTTCTGCATGGACACTCGGATCCAATGGCAGGTTTGTTGGGCACGAAGCGACTTTCGGTTCGACAGCGTTCAACGGCCAGATGCTGGCGGTCGATCCAGCCGGCAACAAGGCCACCATTGGCACTGGCGATTCGCTGAACTTTGAGAACTCCGACTCAGTGACCTACCTCTTGGTGCGTGCGTTCACAGGAAACATTGGCATGGATCTGGACCCAGGCAACGACGGCACGCTGGACACACTGCCGTGGAAGGAACTACTGGACTCGGTGGCGTTAGTGCGATCAAACTCCACGGATCCCATCTATTCAACAGTCACCATCGGGCCAGTCAAGTTGACTTCCACGGGCGGCATGCCTCCGCACGCGTGGCTTGATGACGCGGGCTGGCATGCGGGCGAATACGCCTCGTGGGTGTACGACACGCCCGGCGGCGGACCCACGGTTCCTGCCCCAGGCGCGGCGGTAACGCTTGCGGCGTCAGCGTGCGCGGCATGGTCGAACCGGAGAAAGCGCTAAGAAGCAGCCGGCGACGTGGTTCCGCTGGCAATCGTGCCGTGCATGCAACAGCGCAGAGCAAACGGAAGCCAACGCAGTTACGGATTGACTGTGGAACTTGCGGGCGGCATCGGTTCGGCACCGGTGCCGCCCGTGGCGCGCACTTGTTCAGCGATCATCGGCTCCAGGATTTCCAGGGTGCGCATGGCAAATCCCGTGGCGTACGCAAATCCATATCCATAGAGCGGGTAATCAAACCAACTACCGTCACGGTTTTGGTCGATTGCCATCTGCTCCGCGAGCCAGCGCACTAAGACATCACGGCGTGGGCCAGCGGGCGCCACTTGCAGCACCCGAGCGCAGTAGTAGTGACCAAAGAAATAGTAGTAACCAGAGTTTCGATAGAACGCCTCATGCGGCATGACGCGGCCGCGGGCAATCTCAATATAGAAGTGCCGCTCGCGCAGTAACTCCACGCCACGCAGAAGAGTCTCGCCATCGGTTCCCTGGGCACCCTGACGAAAGAGCGCCAAATTGCAGACTTGCAACCGTCCGCTCGCTCCGGAAACCTTGTTGTAGTCGCCGGCAACATTCAATTCGGCATACGTTCCGTATGCGAAGGATCCACTGGGAATCCGCATCCGCTCCATACAGGTCAACGCGTCCGCGATGGTTCCCGCAGGCACAGTTGCGCCCTGCTCGCTCGCATTCAGCAGTGACTCGATCATGGCGCCAGTATTGAAACTGGTGCTTTCATGACCACTCGGATTTTGCCCAACATGATTGAAGTCGTAGTAAGCCCAGCCGCCTTCGGCACTCTGTTCACGACGTGCCACCTGCACTTCGCGGTCCAAGATGGCGCGCCACGCTTGATGGTCCGCGGCACGGGCAGGGTCAGCAAGAATGGCAGACGCCAACTCCAAGAGATAGGTGTGCGCCCACACGCTGTAGAAAGTGTTTCCAGATGCGCGCCCCACTTCGCCCTGCGCTTCAAGCCACGTCAATCCCCTCAGAAGCGCAGCACTGCATGCGGGATCGGTGCGCGCAGGTCCCACCAGCGACCAACACACTAACGCCGTGGTTGCGGTGTGGAATGCCCGGTGACTCGCCTGTGTGTCAAGATAAATCTCACGCGCGCGCGGACTCTCAAATGTTCCAAAGCTTCCGTCCGGGCGCTGATTCGCCAAAATCCAAGCGCGCCCGCGTGTCTGCGCCGCATGCGTGCGCGTCAACGAACGCTGCGGATCCGGCACTGGCCGAAGGGCTGGCGGTGTGGCAGTGGTTGCCTGCTGCGGCGTCGGGGCAGCAGTGACTACAGCCGGATCTGCGTGCTGCTGCTCCGCGATCGCGGACTGCGGAGCCATCGTGCCCGGACCGGATGGCGCGGCGGTTGTTGCGGCATGCTGAGCGCATCCGGCGATCGCTGTCAGACATGCGATCGCTGCGGCAGCGCGCAATTGCGTCAGCAATGTAATCACCGTGCTTTGTGTCTTCATGGGTCTACTGACTCCCGACTCATGCATCCGGCATCACGACCTGTTCGCCTGCCTGCAACCCAGAGATAACTTCGGTCTTGGTGCCATCCGATGCACCCACACGAACCTCCCGCTCGGCCTGCGTTTCGCCCACGAGCACCTTGACGGTGAATCGCCCCTTCTCTTGCTTGATTGCTTTGCTGGGCACAAGGACGCGATCGGCAAGGGTTCCGCGAATCACCAAGCGCGCCTCAATTCCCGGGAACACACTTCCATCAACGCTGCGCAACGATGCAACAAATGGGAACGCTGCGCCATCGCCTTCCGGTGCACCAACAACGACGAGCTCATCAACCACTGCCTCGCCACGAAGCTCGGGGCGCGATGGAAACCAAACAGCGGCAACATCGCCCTGCTTCATCACGCGCAGCGCATCGGCGTTCATAGTGCCGCGCACGCGTAACTTTGACAGATCGACTACTTGCGCCAATTCTTGACGCGGCTGCACTTGATCGCCCACATCCTTGACGCGCACTACGACGTAGCCATCGGCAGGCGCTTTCACCCGCAAGCGCGCAGCATCGCCTTCCATTTTTTCTAGGCGGCGCTCAACGTCACGGAGTGCACGGGCGGAAGATGCAATGTCAAGTTCGGCACGGATCTCACCTAAACGCTGCTGGAGTTGCGCGCTCTCAAGATCTAACTTGGAATACTTCGCTTGATCTTCAACTCGACGAGCATCATTCGGTGCGCGAATCGCCTTGAAGATCTCATTGTCGCGACGTGCAAACTTTGCGTAGATCTCACCGCGCTCCACGCCGCGGCGCGCGCGCTCAAGCACAATGTCCTTGGTCTCACTCTGCAGCGATGTTCCGGCGTACATCTTCTCTAACTGCGTCAGCTCATCCTGATTGTCGCGCAAACCGTCAAGGCTGCCCTTCAGCCCCAAGTCTGCCATTTCCAGGCCCTTCTTTGATTCATAGTCGCGGTGCAACTCCAAGGCCTGCTGCGCCAAATCCGAAGCAAGGGTGGCCCGCTCCAATGCAGCAATGGATTGACGAACCTGCATCGCCCGTTCTTCCTTCTGCATGACCAATCGCCGCTGCGTCTCCGCGGCCTGGACGCGAAGGTCCTCAAGCCCCTTCTCAAATTCTTTCCCTTCCAGCATCACCAATGGGTCGCCAGCCTTCACTGCACCATTGCGACGAACAATGTCCTTCACAGTGATCGGCCCACTGAACGCCTCCAACTCCAAGCGCACTTCTTCGCTGCGCGATGATTCAACGCGACCTGATCGCTCAATCACCAATTCAAGAGCGCCCCGCTCAACGGTTGCTGTCTTGGGTGCGGGAGCAGTTGCGGCTGGAGCCGCGGCAGCACCGGCAGCGGCGGGCGTCGGAGCGGCAGGCACCGTGGCGGCCGCTGGCGCCGGGGGGTCAATCATCGCTGCCGCTGCAAGTGTCCAGGTTCCGGAAAGACCAACAACTATCACGGCTCGAAGGGTGGAGGGCATGCTCATTGCAGCACCTTACCGGAACCGCTGAAGGAAGTTTCACGAACAAGATGCCCGGAGGCGCTCGTAGTGCACACGAATAACGACCTCTGGCCTGTTGGCATGAATTTCACCGATTGATTCACGCACATAGCAAATTGTGGTGATACAGTGAACAGCCCGATGCGCACCCGCCTGCACCAACTCCTTGTCACCTGCATGGCACTTTGGATGCCATTTTGCTGCTGCCAAGCGCGGGCGATCGCTGATGTAGCCATATCGGCAGCGCGCACATCTGCGACCGAGGCCAGCGAAACCAACGCCGCAAATCAGCATCACTGCTGCCACGCTCAGCCGAGCGACGTCAGGCAAGGCGCTTCACCGGACGCGCACTCATCACACGATCCTGTAACCACGGACGACGGCTGCTGCATCCCGTGCAAGGAGCGGGCGCTGACAACGGTGACGATCGACATTGAGCAAGACACCATTGGTGCGATTGACTTTGTTGGCACCGCCATCCTGGCTGTTGCGCTCAACGCGTGCCAAATCACCGACACAACGGCAGCTGTCAGCCATGACACTGGTCCGCCACGCGCGCCATCCGGGCGCCAGGCACTTGCGCTCCATTCCACACTCCTGATCTGAACATGCGGTTCACTCGAGCACGGCGCGCGCCGTGCCGCTGTGGCATTCCCGTATGGAATGGGTCATGCAGAGCATGGAGTCGGTCATGGAATTCAAACAACGCACTCGTTGCACACTCGGCATTCATCGTGCCGCTGACACTCGCACGCATCGGACACCCGCCCTGATACGCACTGCAGCCAGCATGTGCTGCATCGCCGTGATGTCTGCATGCAGTACCGATCCTGGCCCAACGTTTACCGATACCGCGCCCGCACTGGACGCGCGCATCCAGCAAACTGATGGCACCATCCATGATGCACTGGAATCGCCATGGGCCACGCCAAGCGATGCCTGGGATGGCACCACCCCGTTGAGTGCGGAAGCCGCGGTGCGTTGCGCAATCACAAACAATCGGCAATTGCGCCGGATCTTTGCAGAGCTCGACCGTCGCCGCGCCATGACGCGTGACTCGCAGCTGCCACCAAACCCAACGCTCAGCATGGCTGTTGGTGCGCCATTAAGCATGGGCACCATACCGATCTTGGCCATGCTCGGGCAGCAAGTGGATTGGCTTTGGAAGCGCGACGCCATCGTCGGCGATGCAAACTCGCAGTTGCGTGCGTTGATCTTTGAATCGGCTGCCACGTTGGTAGCCACCGTGGTTGAAGTTCGCACCGCTTACATAGAAACTGCTTCATCCATTGAGATTGCTGAGCTAGCTCAACGCGATGCCGCTGTCGCAGCCCGCGTCTTGGCATCGGACGAGGCAAGTTTCGCCACTGGGGAGGGTCGTCGCGCCACCGTCAACCAAGCGCGTATGAATGCTGCTGAAGCACAGAACCGCGTCATGGAAGCAACCATGACCCTCGTGGCAGCCAAGACGCGCCTATTGGAAGCCATTGGTCGTGGTGATCAGAGCATGGAATGGACCGTGGCAGATCAGACTGCCACCGCAGCGCGCCAAGCATGCGGCATCGAGCCGCCTGCGCAGCCCGAGGATGACGCCGCGCTGCAGGAACTGATTCGCAGCCGCCGTCTTGACCTGCGTGCTGCGGCCGCGCGCGTGGATGGCATGGAGTCCCGCGTTTCGCTCGCCATGGCAAATCGATGGCCTTCGTTGATGCTCGGCGGTGGCTGGGAGCAAGACATGGAAGGCGATCAGGCCGTCATGTTCACGGTGGAGTCATCCATCCCGCTCTTCAATCAAGGCAACTTCCGACTCGACGCGGCCATCGCCGACCTGGAGATTGCCCGTATTGATGAAGATCGTCTGTGGCAACGGGCAGTGATCGACACTCGACGCGCACTCACCGCGGTTTCAGCTGCAGAACATCACACCGTCACGCTGCGCGACGGAATTCTCCGTAATTTCGCCGCGAACAAGGAAATTCTTGGCAACAGCGTCACTGCGGGCGAACGCCCTGCCGTTGAGTTGTGGCGCAGTGAACACCAAGAGAACCACGTGCGCATTCAGATTGCACGCGCCGAGCGCGATCGCGCGCTCGCTGTACTCAGCTTGGAACGCGCACTCGCCGGCACTCGCTTGCCATCCTATGGACCGTCCGGAATGCCGGCGGCCACTGGTATGGGCTCAGGCAGTACCGCTCCCGACTTTGAATTCACTGCATTGGAGACGATGGAATGACCAGCACTATCCCCAACCCACCGCGCCGCATGTTGACTCGTTTCGTCCTGCCAGTGACGCTGGTGGCAGCATCCGCTGGAACGCTTCTGTGGACCGGGTGGCGTTCATTCGTCCCCGTTCCAACGGTTGATGTTGTTCCGGTTTCGTTGCGCGCAGGCGCAGGTACTGCGAGTGGCACTTCTTCGGACCGCAACGACCCGTCCGCGAAACCACCCGTCAAGCGCGAGGGCGCCGCCGTTCAAGCGCCGGGCTGGATCGAGCCATCGCCGTTCGCCGTCATGGTGCCAGCACTCACGCCGGGCGTCGTTCGCACCGTACTGGTGCTCGAAGGCGAACGCGTCGAAGCCGGCCAAGTGCTGGTGGAAATGAATGATGAAGAGCAGCGCATCGGCGTTCGGTTGGCCGAGGCGGCATTGGCCGAAACTCGTGCGAAGCGCCGTGAAATGGAGGATGAACTGTCCAGAAAGGCGCGCCTTGTTGATAGCGGTGCCGCCAGCGCTGGCGAAGTTTCCCGACTGAAGATTCGTATCGACGCCATGCGCGCCGCTGAAGAAGGTGCCGATGCAGAACGAGCCATGCGCGCGCTCATCCTGGAACGCACCAAAGTCCGTGCGCCGATCGCTGGTGTGGTCATGGCACGGCTCGCCGTGCCGGGAATGATCGGCGGTGGCATGCAAGATGGCAAGCCGCTCATTGAGTTGTATGACCCATCGCAATTGCAAGTTCGCGCTGACGTGCCGCTTGCAGATGCTGGCCGAATCGCTATTGGCGATCGCGCGGAAGTGACGGTCGATGTGCTTCCAGACCGCGCGTTCCGTGCGGAAATCATCCGCGTTGTTCACCAAGCGGACATCGCTAAGAACACCGTGCAGGCCAAGGTGCGGATCATCGATCCCGACCCGGCGCTGAAGCCAGAAATGCTGGCACGCGTCAAGCTGTTCCCACAAGTGCGCAATGGAAACAGCGGAAGTGGTGGCACTTCGAGCAGCGGAAACGCTGATCCCGCTGCCAACAACAACGCCGGGCAAGAGGCCTTCTGGGTGCGCGAAGATTGCGTTGACACAAGCTCAAATCCACCATCCGTATTACTGATTGCCGGACTTGCGGACGGACGCGGCACCATTGAACGTCGAGCCATCGGATCGATCGGCGAAGCCGAACGCGGCTGGCGCCCGGTGGCAACCGGCCTGCGCGCTGGCGACATGGCGGTCCGCGCCCCACTCACAGCACCGAAACCCGGGACACGTGTTCGCGTTACCGAATCATGGCGCGAAACCAACACCACGGAAGGAGCCCAACATGAGCACGATTGAATGCCGCAAGCTGCGCAAGGATTACCGTCGAGGCGAAGAAGTCATTCACACCCTTCAGGATGTGGATATCGATATTCACGGGGGGAGTTTCGTTGCACTGATGGGACCATCCGGTAGTGGCAAGACAACGCTACTGAATCTGCTCGCTGGTATCGATCGACCCACTGCTGGGACAATCACCATCGGTGGCCGCGACATTGGAACACTCGGTCGAAATGCGCTGGCAGCGTGGCGCAGCGCCAACGTTGGTTACATCTTCCAGCTCTACAACCTTGTCCCGGTGCTGACTGCGTATGAAAACGTAGAGATGCCGCTGTTACTCCATGCGCTCTCGGCCAAAGAACGCCATCAGCGCGTCACCGAAGCATTGGAACTTGTTGGGCTCGCAGACCGCTATTCACACTACCCACGACAGCTCTCCGGCGGTCAAGAGCAACGCGTTGCCATTGCGCGCGCCATTGTGACGCGCCCAACGCTCATCCTTGCCGATGAGCCGACTGGTGATCTTGACCGAACCAGCGCCATGCAGGTGATGGACCTCTTGGTCCGGCTGAACAAGGAGCGCAACCAAACCATTGTGATGGTCACTCACGATCCATCGACCGCTGCGCGCGCTGGACGAACTGTTCACCTTGAAAAAGGCAAGATCATTGACGCTGCAGAGTTCGAACACGCGGCACCGGCAGTCGCATCGGGAGCACATCAATGAACTCCTTGCTCCGCACCATCCCGTTCACATGGAAGAACCTGGTCCGACGTCCCCTCCGTACCGGCTTGACCGTGGCTGGTATCGCAGTTGCAACATTCCTCTTCTCATTCGTGGAGAGCATGCGCGACGGCGTTGTCCAAGCGACTGCAGCTGGCGCAGCCGAGACTCGGCTGGTGGTGTACCGAAAGAATCGATTCTGCCCGTTTGCTAGCCAACTTCCGCAGAGTTACCAGCGATCGATCCTTCGCATTGACGGCGTGAAGGCGGCGGTGCCTATCAAGATTGTGGTGAACAACTGCCGCGCTTCCTTAGATGTAGTGACCTTTCGAGGCGTTCCGGATGAGGGCTATCTACAAGAACATATTGCGCAAGCACAGCTTCGGTCTGGATCCGTCAGTGATTGGCAATCGCGCGGCGACGCGGTGTTGGTTGGCTCAGCACTTGCCGAACGACGCCGCCTCCGTGCTGGCGACCGCTTCGATGCTGCCGGGGTCCGCAGTTGGGTTGCCGGCGTCTTTGACAGCGACGACGCACAAGACCGCAACGTTGCCTATGCACATCTTGGATTTCTGCAAGAGACCGCACAACGCGGTGGCACGGGCGGCATCGTGACGCAATTCAATGTTGAAGTCGATGACCCATCCAAGATGGAGGCTGTGGCGAGTGCCATTGACGAAGCATTTGCGCACGACCAATTCCCGACCACCACTCGCCCAGAATCTGCTTTCGTTGCCCGCGCAGCACGCGATGTGATTGTCTTGGTGCGCTTCGCAAGCATCGTCGGCTGGGCAAGTTTGGCAGCTGTATTCGCGTTGATTGCCAATGCCATCGCCTTAGCCGTGCGCGACCGCATCCGCGATCACGCCATTCTGCAAACGCTTGGTTGGACAGGCGCAGACATTGCATGGATGGTGGTCATGGAGGCGGCCATGCTTGGCGCGGCTGGTGGTGCCATCGGCGCCATCGGCGCGCACGCCGCCATTGCATTTGCGCATCTCAATTTCACCATGGAAGGTGTTTCCATTGAAGTGACCGCAAGCAACATGGCCACGGTTGCTGGCGTGCTCTTGGCGACGCTTCTTGGTGCGGTCGCAGGCATCGTCCCTGCACTGTCCGCTGCACGCCGCGAAATTGTCCAAGGCTTCCGCACCGCATAAGGATCATCATGTTGAGACTTCTCCCCATTTCCTACGCGGCGCGCAACCTTGGACGCAGTCCATCGCGACTCATGCTTTCGGTTGGCGGCGCGGCGCTTGTTGCAATCCTTTCCATGGCCGGTGCGGGATTCGCTATCGGTATGTCCAGCGCACTGCGCGCCAGCGGCCACGAGCGCAACGTTGTACTCCTCGGCGCTGGTAGCGAGGAAAGTGTTGAACGCAGTGAAATCAGCCAATCCTCCGCCGGTGTGGTGGCCGCCAGCCTGAATGGAATTGCCACGTTTGATGGCCGCCCGCTGGCAAGCCCGGAAATCAACGTCGCGCTCGCAGTGATGCTGCGCAATAACGAAAGCGCAGCGACTTCCGCCGATTCCGCGGAGCACATCGGCCTTGTTCGAGGCATGACTCCAAGTGCATTCATCGTTCATCCGCAAGCGCGGTTAGTGGCTGGACGTGCACCACAACCAGGTGCCAATGAAGTGGCGCTCGGAGCAAGTGCGGCCCGCTCCGCAGGAATCAGCCCAGACGTGCTCGCCACCATGCTCACCGACACCGGCAGCGGCGGTCCGGAGGTG
>Ga0209500_10000827_pt1 | contig 25177 bp, 18 predicted proteins | sample S_140212_EF_Meta_FD_187323 | JGI IMG/M metagenome (GOLD analysis project Ga0209500, IMG submission 187323) | Freshwater microbial communities from Lake Simoncouche, Canada to study carbon cycling - S_140212_EF_MetaG (SPAdes) (version 2) | ecosystem: Environmental > Aquatic > Freshwater > Lake ...
TTTGGAAATTCCTATAATAGTAATAATAATGTTGGAATGCAACTTCGTGTTTCAAATGATGGTACACAAGTTCAAGCCGTAACAATAAATAATCAAGGTAATGTTGGTATAGGTACAACAAGTCCTGTTAATAAATTGCATATAAGTGGATCTTCTACAAATTTACCACTTAAATTGGAAGGATTGACAAGTAACGCAACTGGTTACTTTTTAACAGTAGATAACACTACCGGCGTAGTACATAAATCAACAAGTGGCGCTAGTGGAACAAGTGGTGCTAGTGGAAGTAGTGGCAGTAGTGGTGCTAGTGGAACAAGCGGATCAAGTGGTACAAGCGGATCCAGTGGTGCTAGTGGAACAAGTGGAAGTAGTGGTACAAGTGGACAAACTGGATCAAGTGGTACAAGCGGATCAAGTGGTACAAGCGGATCAAGTGGTACAAGCGGATCCAGTGGTACAAGTGGACAAACTGGATCAAGTGGAAGTAGTGGTACAAGTGGACAAACTGGATCAAGTGGAAGTAGTGGTACAAGTGGACAAACTGGATCAAGTGGAAGTAGTGGTACAAGTGGATCCGGAGTTTCTGGTGGCACAAATAATATAGTTGCAAAGTTTAGTGGTGCTACAACACTCGCAACTTCTACTATAACGGACAATGGAACTACAGTTACAATTGCTGCAGCAAGTAGCATACAAGGTGTTAAGGAAACGTATGCAACTACTGCACCTACATCTAGTGTTGTTACTATAGACCTTAATACTACAACTGTTGCTTTGTTAACTCTTAATGCTAGTGTTACTAGTTTTACTATTAATAATTTAACCGCTGGAAAAGTTAATTCATTTACAATAGTAACAATACCAAACGGATCTGTATATACTATAACTTGGACATTTGGAGTCGTGGGTGTCAAATGGCCCGGTGGAACAGCACCAACATTAACTACAACAAACGGTAAATATGATGTATTTAGCTTTATATATGATGGTACAAACTGGTATGGTTTTATAGGCGGACAAAATTTCTAATACTTATGGCAACAATAGGATCGGGTAGATCATCATTAATAAGAAGTAAAACAGCTGCCGGATCGGCAGTAAATTATACTTTGGTAAGATATGAAGGCGCTACTACTACAAGCGGAACAGTTGGATCCAGTACCTGTATATATGAACTGTATTTATTTACAGATGGATTTGTAGAAATGAGATTAGGCAATTGGGCTAATTCTGGTGGATTTTCCGGTCATTATACTGCTGGAGGAACTGGTACATCTCTTTCTCCATCAGCTAATACTACATATGTTTGGAACGCAACAGGAACAACCACTACATTTTTAGCTGGTTATCAATATATAAACGGAGTCGCAACAGCCGCAGGATCAACAAACCCTTCTTTAGGGGCAAGCTCCGTGGGTAGTTGGCCTCCTACAAGTTGGACCAGTTTACAAAATGGGAGTGTGGATGATAATTTCGTTTCAGTAACAATAGCCCCAACAACATTTTTTGGTACATCCCGAACCACTGCATATATTGGTAGCAACGCTTATATTACATTTGGAGCTGGCAGCGCTCTTTATAGCGGTTTAAGTGCTACAGTTCCAGCTGTAGATAAATTCATGTTTAACGCGGCTGATAGAAGTTATCAAAGAGTTGCGTATTTAACTGCGGGTGGATCAAAATAATAAAATTATGAAAGTAGCAAAAATAATAAACAATTCAATTTATATACAAAGTATTTATACAATGTTTCCTAACGTTTCATTTCCTGACGTTGGTGTACCTGATGAATTTTTACAGACTCACAATTTATATAAAGTACTTGAATATATACCACATAATCCAGAAACACAAATCTTTAATTTATTAGATGTGCCAGTACTAAAAGATAATATAGTTTATACAGTTGAAGTTTTAGATAAAACAGCCGCGGAAATTAAATCAGATAAGCTAATAAAAGTCAGACTGTATCGCACTAATCTTTTAAACGAATCTGATAGTTACGTCACAATTGATAGATGGGAAGCTTATTCAGATGCGCAAAAAACTGCATGGAGACAATATAGACAGTCTTTAAGAGATATACCTCAAATCGCAGATGATTTAGATAATATTGTATGGCCTATTAAGCCAAATTAAAATTATAATTATTAATAGTCTTGACTTTATAATTTATATAAAGTATAAGCATAAGCAAGCGCTTGTTGAATTAAGTGGTTGTTAAATATTAATTAAATAATACTAAATTATTGATAGTTAAATTAAAGTTAAGCGCTTGATATGCTACTATTTATTATAAATGATTACTAATAAACATAAAATATATTTGGATATGGATGGAGTAATAAGTGATTGGGAATCACAGTTTAAGCGCTATAGTGGTGGAGTGCCTGTAGAAACTTATGATGTTGAGCATGGCAAAAAAAATAGATTTAAATTTGTTGATAAAAATTGTCCTGAATATTATTCTACAATGCCTTGGATGAAAGATGGTAAGTTGCTTTATAATTTTGTAAAAAATTTACCTGTAGAAATATTGAGTCATGCACCTAGTAAATTATCTTATATTGGTAAAAAGCAATGGTTAGCTAATAATAAGATTGATATTGAAGCTAATTTGGTACCGCATAGAAATTTAAAAGCAAAGTTTGCAAATGCTGATAGTATTTTAATAGATGATCGTGAAGATAATGTAAATGATTTTATAAATGCTGGTGGCAAAGCAATATTGCATAAAAATGCTATAGATACTATTAATCAACTAAAAGAAATGTTGGGTATTAAAGAAAAACATAGAATTTATAATAGTATTTTAAATCCTGAAATTTGGGCAACTAAAGATGAAATAAAGCCTGAAGTATTAAATAAACTATTAACTATAGCAAATACTTTCTACAAAGATACTGATTTGAATGTACCGCTTGAAAATGTATATTTTCTTGGTAGTACCGCCGGATATAATTGGTCACCCACCAGTGATATAGATTTACATTTGCTTGTAGACTTTTCTAAGATTGCTGATAATAAAGAAATTGTTAAGAATTATGTGGGTGGATTAAAAAGTAAATGGAATGATTCGCACGATATTCGAATTGGTAATCATCCGGTGGAAGTTTATATTCAAGATGTTAATGAAGTTAACCGAAGTCAAGCTGTATATAGTTTGACTAAAAATACTTGGGTAAAAAAGCCACAAATAGAAGACATACAGATTGATAAAGCTACTATTTCAAAGAAATATAAAGAATATGTAACATTTATTAATACGGCTGTAAAAGAACAAGATCTAGACAAATTGAAACGTTTGGTAAAGCGGTTATATGAAATGCGTGAAGCTGGATTGGATAAAAGTGGAGAATACAGCACAGAAAACTTAGTGTTCAAACTTTTGAGATCCAGTGGGTACGTTAATCAACTAAAAGACGCGATAAATAATATCACGGATAAAAATTTGAGTCATATTTAAAAAAAGTTAATTAAAATATAAATCGTTTTATATTTATAATCAATAACATAAGGTAAAAATATGGCAGAACTACTAAATCCATCAGAAATTTTTTCAACAGCTTTTGAACCAAAAGTAAAGAATCGTTTTATTCTTTACGTTGATGGTCTTCCATCATTCATTATTAAAAAGGTCAATCGTCCTAAGTTAACACAAGCTAAGAAAGAACTTGACCACATGAACATAAAAACTTACTACAAAGGTAAGAGTGTTTGGGATGATATCAGTATGGAACTTTATGATCCAATTGTACCATCTGGCGCTCAAGCAGTAATGGAGTGGGTTCGTTTGCATCACGAATCAGTTACTGGTCGTGATGGTTATCAAGATTTCTATAAAAAAGATCTTACTATTAACGTTCTTGGCCCCGTCGGCGATAAAGTGGAAGAATGGACACTAAAGGGTGCATTCATCACAAGCGCTGATTTCCAAGAAATGGATTGGAGCGATGATGGTGCCGCTCAAATGATTAGTTTAACAATATCAATCGATTACGCAATTCTTCAGTATTAAGATTTGGTAACCAAATTAAAAAGAACCCCACATTTATCTGTGGGGTTTTCTATTTATTAACATATGCAAATGGGCAAGAAAGTATTCGTCATTTATCCTGGTAGATTTCATCCTTTTCACACAGGTCACAAGGGTGTATATAACTATTTAAGCACCAAATTTGGTGGCAATGACGTATACATAACAACCACCGGAGTAGTTGAATTGCCAAAGTCACCTTTTTCATTTGATGAGAAAAAAGAAATGATGATGGCAACTGGTATACCATCCAATAAAATACTAAATGTCAAAAACAACTATAATCTGCAAAGTGTATCAAGTCAGATACCAATCAATGTAGAACGTGACAGTATTATTTTTGCGGTTAGTCAAAAAGATATGGCTGAAGATCCAAGATTCAAGAACTTTGTCAAAAAAGATGGATCTCCTTCGTATTTGCAGCCAATGCCAAAAAATGAAAGCAAATTGGAACCAGCAATTAAACACGGTTACTTAATTACAGTGCCAACAACAGATTTTACAGTATTAGGATTACCAGCAAGAAGTGCAAGTCAATTAAGATCTCAGTATTCAACACTAAAGCCCGAACAACAAAAAGCATTTATTGTGGATCTATTTGGTAGTTATAATCCCAAGATACATAAGATATTAAACAACAAATTGGGTAACACCAGTGGTAAATTGACAGAAAAGCAAAAGAAGCTATTAAAGAAATTGATTGTGGGTATCTTAAAAGAAGACGAAGATAAAATAAATTCTGCCAAAGAAAAACGAAATGCGGCTGAAGAGGATCTTCGACAAGCGGAACTTGAAGGCGCAGAAGAAGATTTAAAAAAAGCAAATGATAATTTATCATCGGCTACTACTCCAGAGGAAAAAGATGCCGCTGAGGCAAATGTAAAAATAAAGAAGGCTTTGGTGGATAGTAAAAAAATTGCGTTGCAATCAAAACAAGATTAAATATAATAATTAAAAAGTTATATAATGTTCTATATATTGTTACAAAGTTATGAGTGACGAAATTATTATTCAAAAATTAAAACAACAACATTCAGCTGCTCCCACACCTGTAGCTACAAGTTATCCATCTGAAACAATTGATTTGCCATCAAAGGGTTATTTTTATGATGAATCTAATCCATTGAGCAAAGGAACCATTGAATTAAAGATGATGACTGCTAGGGAAGAAGATATTCTGACCAATGAAAATTTCATCAAAAATGGTACCGTATTGGATAAGTTGATGGAAGGTCTAATTGTTACGCCCGGCGTAAGAACTCAAGACTTGTTAATGATTGATAAAAATTCTTTATTTATCGCTGCTAGACGATTGGCATATGGTGATAAATATGGACCAGTAAAGATTGAATGTAAAAAGTGTAATACCGAAAACAAAACTTATATTGATTTAAGCACATTAAATGAAAAAGAAACGGATTTTAGTAAGTTTCAAAAAGGTACCAACGAATTTGAATTTGAGTTTCCATTCAGCAAGAGACGGATCACGTTTAAACTGATTACGTCAGGTGATCAAGAAAGTATTGATCGTGATATTAAGGCTCTAACCAAGATTAAAAAACATTCTAGCACCGAAGTTACTACTAGACTTAAAAAACTGATCGTCAGTATTGATGGAAAGCCTGATATAGCGGCTATTAATAAGTTTGTTGATAATGAGCTACTATCAAAGGACAGTATGGCGTTGAGATCTTATGTTAAAACAATTGCGCCTGAATTGGATATGGGTTTTGACTTTGTATGTGAACACTGTGGTGAGGTGGAAAGGATGGATGTACCTATGACGGTACAGTTTTTTTGGCCTGAGTCCTGAATATAAGGTACAAGTTCACAGTCAAATATTTGAATTGAGTTACTTCTCGCAAGGAGCTGTAAATGTACAAATTGCGTATCAATTACCCGTGTTTTTGCGCAATTTTTATTATGCTCAATTAGCAAATATAAAGAACAAAGAAAGTGATAGTTACAAAGAACCCACTAAAAAGTCGGGTAAAGTAGACAGGCCTTTTTAGTGTAAAATGATATAGTTGTCATATTTATATATTATATGGCAGCACAACCATTTGATGAAAAGGCCGCAGCGGCCTCAAGAGAGTACTTAAAGAACTTAATTGATATAAACTCGGAAATCGGACAAACACTGGGCGATTTACGCAAAATAACTGTCGCTGAACAGAACAATGTGGATATAGCCAAATCTTTGGGGCAAGTATATAAAACACAACAAGATAAGCTTAATGAACAGTTAAAAGGAAAAAGTCTACAAGAACAAATATCATTGAAACTTCAAAATTCCGAATCGGAATTAGAGAAATTATCATCGGCACGTATCAGTAGCCACAAAACATCATTGAAGTTAGGTCAGGAATTATTTAAATTACATGCTGATCTGGTTAATTTGCAAGGTAGTAATGCTCTGAGCTCAGAGATTGAGGCTAAGATAAAATTAATTGAAGAAACAGAAACTCAGTTAAATTTAGAAAAGAAGTTATTAAGCAATAGTGGTTCTCAGTTAGAATCGTTAAAACTATATAATGATACATTAGGTGCGACTTTAAAGATTTCAAAGGCAATTGGTGCTATAATGAGTGAATTAAACATTCCAACATCTTTTAGTGGTCTGTTAAAACAAACATACGAAAGATTCAAAGAAATCGATAAAGCTGCAACCGAAGTTCGTCAAACATTTGCGTTATTTAGACAAGACGCCGAATATATAGAGACAAATATTAAAAATATAAGTACAGATCTTGCTAAATTTGGAGTTACGGCTAAAGATGTGGCATCAACATCAAAATCTATAGGATCCGTATTTAGTTCAATTGATATTGCAAATACATCATTGGTTAGTGATATAACACTGTTATCCAAACAAATGGGGATTACATCTGATAAAAGTGTTGGTTTTCTTAAAACTATTGGTGGAATTAGCGGTCAGAGTGCAGTTGCTAGTAAAAATATGTTGAGCCTAGCTGGTGCTTCAGCAAAAGCTTATGGTGTTGGATTAGATGATGTGATGAACGACGTTGCAACCGCATCCGACGCGTCTAGAATGTTTGCTGGTAAAAACGCAGATGAACTGGTTAGAGCTGCAGCTCAAGCTAGACAGATGGGTACTACTCTTGATAATATGGCAAATACCGCAAAAGGTTTGCTTGATTTTGAAAGTAGTATTCAATCGGAATTAAAAGCTAGTGCATTAATTGGTAAAAATATTAACTTCAATGAAGCTCGTAGATTGGCATTTAATAAGGATACTATTGGGGCAAATAAATTAATATTGGAACAAGCTAAGAAAATTAAGTTCAATCAGTTAAATCCAATTGCACAAGAGGCATTTGCAAAAGCAGCTGGTAAGAGTGTGAAAGAATTGCAGGATATGTTGGAGGCAGAAACTCGTATAAAAGACGCACTGAACTCACAGGATCCTGTTGTTAGAAAAATAGCACAAGAAAGATTAAAAGAACAAAATTTATTGAAAACTAATAGTAAATTAGCTCAACAAAAATTTGAACAAGATTTGAAAACTAAAGCGAACCAAGAAAGATTGGCTATAGTACAAAATAAAATAAATGATGCGTTACAAAAATTAATGTTGCCTGTTTTAGAACTCATTTCTAAAACGATGGATGGTATTGTATATATTTTTGAAAAGTTTAATCCTGAGGAATTAATAGGCCCTTTAATACGAATAAAATTGATGTTTACATCGGTTGGTACCGCGCTTCGTGAATCTTTATTGTTTCCACTTAGAGTTGCAAGTGGATATCTATCTAAGTTAGGAGATGTTGGGTGGATTAAAAATTTGTTATCGCCGATAACAATGTTGATAGAAAAAGTAAAAATTTTTATAGGAAACTTTCAGTATGCCAGATCGTTAGGCGCAAATTTTGCGCAGTCTTTTTTATCGGCTGGAAATGCGGTTGGTGGGATTTTTTCAAAAATAGGAAAACTTTTGGCCGGAATGCCAATTGATTTTGTAATATCCAAATTTAATATTTTTAAAACATTTGTATCATCAATATTTAATGCTTTAAAAACACTCGTTTCATCAATATTTTCACCTATTACAAACGCAATTAAACCGATAATAGGTGCGTTTAAATCTGTTGGAGAAGGATCTAAATTTTTAAAACCTTTACTAGGCTTTTTAAAAATCGGAAAACTTGGTTTAACAGCTGTTCCTATTTTGGGTGAAATAATAATGGCTATAGAATTTATATATAATGCGTGGAAAAGAATTAGTGTAATATTTAATGATCCAAATTTAAACATTGGACAAAAAATATTTGCATCTGTTGTTGGGCTTTATGGTGCTTTGTATGATACATTAATACAACCATTTATTGATATTGGCGAATGGATTATAAAAGCCGTTTGGGGAGAAGATATTTTGAAAGGTATAAAGGCAACAGTAAATGATATATATACTATACTCAAATCTCCATTTGAAAAGGCATATAATTGGATAATGGATCTATTGGGCGGTAAATCTCCATCAAAAATTGGTTTAGCAATCGTCGATGGTATAGAATCTGTAGTAGATATGTTATTTGATGTACTTACATATCCATTTGAAAAAGCATCTAAAATTATACCTGGTATTATTAATATTTTAAAAATAATATTTGTTGACGCTTTTAAATCAGTTGTAGATATAATATTTGATTTGATTACGTATCCGTTTAAAAAAGCCGCTCAAATTATACCAGAGATTATTAATATTTTAAAAACAACATTTGTTGAGGCTTTTAAATCGGTGGTGGATATAATGTTTGATTTGATTGCAGAGCCATTTAGAAAAGCATTTCAACTAATAAAGTCTGCTGTGGCCGAAGTTGGATCTGTTCTAAAAGATACATTCAGTGGGGCTTTTACATTTATTATTAATGCACTTGAAAAAGTGTTGGAGAAGTTAAAGGGTGTGGGTGGATTTATAACTGACTTAGTAGGAAAAGGATTTAGTTTTGTTGGCAAAATACTTGGTGTTACTGATGAACCTACTAATGAACCTACTGGTAAATCTGCGAAAGTTGATGAAAAATATAAAGGACAAGGTTTACAAACCGATTCTATTATTAATGCAATTGTAAGTTCCAACAAAGCGGTGGTTGAAAAACTAGATAAACTAACATCGATGATGGCATCTGGTCAAATTGCTGTATATATAGATGGACAACGTGCAAATCAACTATTGGCAACAAGTAATTCAAAATTTGGTTCATTTGGTCAAGCAACAACCAATTAATCTAATATTTATAATTAATGGCAAATAGTAATACATATTATGGCGCAATAGGCAATGATGGTGTGCAGGTTACCACACTTTCTAATATACAAGGTGCTGGTTTATCTTTACCGTTAAATACTGAACAGTATATAAATCTAAGATCGCCTGGTAAATTAGAAACGTTATTTAACACTAAAAATAACAGCGATGTATTATATAGCAAAAATAAACCAATTGATTTATACGCTAAAGGATTAATTAGTAGTGAATTGGCACCCCCATTCTACGCAAATCCAAATCAAGGTCAGCGTCAAAAGATAAACGCTAGTAGATCGTTTCCTATACAATCCGCCTTAAGAGATGGTACTCGTATCAGAAGATTTTTGGGATCCGGTAAAGGCAGTGCCTTTTTAACAAAACAAATACTACTACAGGGATTTGCTCCGTTTGATGAAACAAAGATATATAATCCAGCAAGTCCTCTTTTAGCCGCAGTTAGATTATCAACATTTGGTGCTATAGAAAGGCCAACCAGATTTATAGATAGCAGTAACCTTGTGGGTGGTTTAATGGGAGCCGCTGGTCTTGGTGGTATTACCAAAGCTATAGGTGGGTTGTTTGGTGCTACTGAAGGAAGTCCGTCTCCACCACGTAGCAGTGTGGCTAGTGCTGCTAGTCAACCTAAAGATGGATTGGGTGGATTTTTCAATTTTACGGGATTACTTGGTGGTGGTGACAAAACCAATCAAGTAATGCCTATTACAGGTCGTGATGGTGTTAAAGGATTACTAAGAGGTAACACGGCTACCTCTGCTTATAACAACAAACGATACAAGAGTTTGATGAGTAATTCTGCTGGTAAAGGTGGATTTTTTGGTAATCTATTAAAAGCAGCTGGATCATTTTTAAAGAACAATACGATTCTAGGTGGATTGTTGCCACCTACTCAACCAATAGCAGGATTAAATTATAGAGCGGACGAAGATACATATGATCTGATGTTGAATACTAATAGATGGAGTAATTTCATTACACAGGACAGTGGTGATCTTGGTAGCAAAAAGAGTCAAAATCTAAATACTAGTATAAATCAAGGTAATACACAATTGTTTTCAGGTACGCAACCAGTAACAAAAGGTGGTTTTATTGGCGCATTATTGAAAGGTGTTGGATTTCAATATATAGCACCGGGTAACGGTAGTAGCGGTGGTACAAGTGGAATGAGATTTTTTGCTACACCGTTGACAAACATCGTTTCTAAAAGACTGAGATTATATGTTCAGAGTAATAAAAATTTAAGAACCAATAGTTTTCTATCAGTTACATATTCGACTACTCCTGGCGTTGGTAAATTAACCGATTCATATACACTTAGTAACGTTGAAATTAAGAATGTGGATGGGGCTAGTACAAATCGTTACGGTGACTTAGTTAAAATAGATGGCGATGTAGAATATAGCGATCAATTATTAAATTATAAGCTATATACGGATCCACAGTTATCTGTAAACTATCAACGTACACTTTCAGATAAAACAGATAAAACAGTACAATATCTTCAAGATTTAAACGTTACTTTAAAAAATAAAATCGCTGGATCAGATAATCAAAAATATGATTATTTTCCAGCATTTGGAAAAATACAACAAAATGTTACTAATGATGTGGGTTTTAATTATTTGGCAAAAGTAAAATCGGACAGAACGAACCCCGAAGGATCTGATAGTGCAAATCAGTATACATACACAGGAAGAATAAGATCAAATCCGGATCCAGAAAAATTCCCAACTTTATTAGGGAAAAAAGAGGGTAAGGATAGGTTTATAAGACCCACCAATAATGTTGATTATGTTAATAGTCTGGGCGTGTTAAATGCTGATGAATTTGCTGAGAAATATAACGATCAATTCAATGGATTGGGCCCTGATTTGGTTAAGTTTTATTTCTATGATATTGTGAACAACATATTTATACCGTTTAGTGCTACGGTAAAAGGATTACAAGAAAATAATGCAGCAACTTGGGAGCCAATTGAATATCTTGGCAGACCTGACAAGTTATACTATTACAAAGGATTTACAAGAGATGTTAGTTTCAACTTCAAAGTAGTTGCACATTCTGTTAAAGAATTATTGCCTATGTGGCAACGTGTAAATTATTTAGTGGGTTTAACTAGACCTTCTAATTATACATCTACTATTAATGGTGGATTTATGATACCGCCTATGGTACAATTTACACTTGGTGACTTTTATAAGAATCATTGCGTTGTATTAAATTCTTGCAACGTATCTATACCAGAAGATGCATCTTGGGAATTGATCAATGAAAGTACTGTGAAAAATCAAGACTGGAGTTATAATTTGGGAAATATATTTACTAATGGTAAAACCAGTATGAAAGGTAAAGTAGCTCAGTTTCCAAGAGAAGCTGAAATTAGTATCACAATGGCTATAATGGAAAAAGACAGACCAAAAACAGGAAGAGCTATCTGGGGCAATGCTACTGTTCCAACTATTACCCAGTCGGATATTGGAGAAACTGCTACGGTATCTACATTTGGCACAACTGATCTTTATGGCGGTAAAGATTATAATGATGCGGCTAACAATGATTTTTCAACGAATATGCGATATGATGTCGATATACAAGGAAATGAATGAGATATCAATTTACACCAACAGAAAAAAGATACGATGGTAAAATGGTATTTAAGACCACATATTATCCAAATATACCTGAGTCTGACGATGATCTGTATATTACAGCGTCCAATGAAGATTATTTAGATGCTTTAGCTAAAAAATACTATGGGGACGAAATGTATTGGTGGATAATTGCATTGGCTAATAATATAGCAGATGGTAAATTGTCTGTTAATGCAGATAAACAATTACGAATACCAGGCAACTTACCAAATATATTGCAGAATCTTAAACAGATTAATAGTTAAGTTATATGGCATACGAGGAAGAAATCGCAGAAGAACCTAGATGGTGGGAAGTACAAAATATTCCTGTTGCGTTGATTCGTGAGTTACGACGTAGAAAAAACTCAAATAACGTTGGTTTTAACTATCCAAGTTCAGGAGACCCAAGTGGTGTAGTTTATGATTTTTTCAACAAACACGATCAATACAAAGGGCCAATGACTCCGTGGATACGTGTATTTTCAAATGGCACAGGTATAGCAGGAAATGGATTGGTGCCACGTAGCACGATATTAAATAAAAATGATAAAGAAAAGGCGTATGATGGATTTTTATTTATGCCTGGTAATGGTTTTTATGAAGCATACGGATTCAAACAAGAGGGAAATATATTAAAACAAGACAAGGCTATCATTGGATACGAAGCTAATGGGTCGCCACATTATATAGACTCTAAATATAGATCTCAATTTTCTTATAAGTGGCCAAGTACTTTTAACAAAAATGGCAAGATTATAGAAAGCGTACAGAAATCTGAAGTGTCTTCTGTGTTACCACCACCTAATTTAGATAGCATAGAAATAAAAACTAGCAAAGATATGTTAGCTTTTGCTACGATAAAATTCAAATGTTATGGATTGGCTCAATTGGAATATTTAGCACCATTCTTTTTAACACCCAGAATAAATGTATTCGTGGAAATTGGATGGAACTTATTTAATATCAATTCGTTGATTGAATTGAGTAATGCAAACGAGTGTTGGTCTATTATACAGAGTCCACAAAAAGTAATGGATAGATGGTACCAGTCGTATGGAAATTATGGATGTATAACAGGTATTATTACAAAATATAACTTTGCTACTCAAGATGGTACGATATATGATTGTAGTGTTGAATTAACTTCTCGACAAGCATTATTCGCTGGTATGCCAGCCGAAAATAATGTAAGCACCACTGTAGAAACAAAGACAGATGCAAATGGAAAAAAGATTCCAACCGAAACCAAAGAGTATGCTGGTTTGAAAACATTCTTAAAAACCGCATTGCCTAAGTTAAAACAAGTCGTTGTTGATAGAAAAAACTTTATGGATTATATCGCAACAAACGGTATATCCAATTCAGACGATTATGATAATTCAATAAATCAACATTTTATAAAACAACAATCTTTTTACGATGGTAAAGTTGAAAATAGAATCTTTATAGGTAGAACTGATGCGACCAATGTATATAAAAAACCATCAATTCCAGTTGAGAACGACAACATATCGTATAAGTCTGTTACAATCGGCGATGTAAATTATAAAGCTGTATCGTACAAAGATGATCGTTGTGATTTTGATACTAAGGGTGATGATGAAGTTTGGATGCAATTGGATTTTCTTTTTGAACTTGCTAACAGATTCTGTTCAGTTGTGTCAAACAAAACATTTACTATTAACGTCGATAAGATAATTAACGCACATCCAAATTTGATAAGTTGTGATCACCACGTATTAATACCGAACGGCATTGCTCCAAAATTTAACATTGGTAAAAAGTTACCGGATGAAAGTTATTTGAATACAATAAAAAATAATAAACTTGATCCAACAGCGCAGAGTCGAGTAGAAACAGAAATAAAATCGGGTGGTTATTTAAAAAACGGAGATGTAAATCAAAATAACTTTTTAAAATCTAAATACGACGTAGAAATAACCAATGTAAATGATGAATTATATAGAGCCGCTAAAAAAGTTGAAACAGTGTTTAAAACAGCGGGTGCTTATAGAGATAATTTAGATACCGTTATAAACAGATTGTATTATGACATTGGAGGATTGAGTGAAGATAATCCATCTGATAATATATCATTTCCTTTTATTTATGACAAAGAAGCTGAATTGAGTGGGGATGAACTGGTATTAACAGATCCAACAAAACAAAGATCAACTTCAATCAAAAGAATATACAAGAAATTTAGATATGGCAATCTAAAAAATATTTATATAAGTAAAACTAAAGTACTTGAAATTGCGGAAAATAAAGAAATTCAAACTTGGCAACAATTTGCAAATGCGGTATTAAACGTTATTAATGAAGCTTCAAATGGATTTTGGAAATTTCAAATATCACAAGATGATTTGGGTGGATTATCAATATTAGATAACAATTATATTGATTTGGGTGATAAAGCTCCCAGTTTGAAAAAAGTATACGTATTTGATGCTGGTGGTACCGAATCGTGTATAAAGAATATTAGTTTTGATACATCGTTAACAAGTGAACAAGCTACATTGACACTATTTCAAGCTGGTATAAATAAACCAGATGATTCTGATACATCTATGAGTGCAAAGAACTCAAGTGTGCCAGCAACTAGCTTCATAGATAGATTGGATGCTTTTAATAAGGAAGAAACGGGTACAGGTGAGAGCAATACTGTACCTTCACAAGACGAAATTACAGTGGATCAAAATCCATTGATTTCCACAATACAAACCTACGGAAACATAGATAAAGTATTAACGATTACTAGTGCATATATAGCTCCAGACGAAAATGCAAATGATGCTTCAAAGAACTACAAACAATTAAACTTGTCACCTGATTTGAAAGATAAGTTGGGTCAAATTATAGATGATCAAGATATAGAAAATAACCTGTCGTTGTATAGTGGTATATCTCCAAACTTTTCACTGACTGTAACGTTTGATGGTATATTTGGATTTAGAATGTTTCAACACTTTGGTATTTCTAATTTTCCAAAACCATATATTCCTGAAAATGTTATATTTATGATAACAGATGTTACACATTATGTAACCGCTGGAAATGGTAAATGGGAAACTGTTGTGGGCTGTTTAGCTAGATGCGTAGCAGATCAAAATATTGAATTAGTGCCTGTATGACAATAAAAGATACGGATATTATAACCAAGACAAAATTAAATTTGGGTAATTTTAATATTAATCTACCAAATACATTTTTGCCAATGCCGACTGATAAAGACTACAAAGTTGGATACATAGAACGATATGTAGTTTCTAAAATAAACTACAATGAGATAACTGAAGTTTCATCCGATGTATATGGTAAAATGGATAGTAACTTTTTTAAAAAGGCAAAGTTCAAATGGAAGATTACAGGTGTATTAAACAGCAAATATGACGGTAAAATGTTATTGGAACAGGGAGTGATAGAATTCAATAAAAAGCAAGTGGAACAGATAAGCACCATAATTAGAGGTGCTAATGATGTTTTTTCAAATATTACTCAGTTTTACAAACAATAAAATTGACTTTCCATATTGTTGTTGTAAAATTAAGTTGTGGAGTATTCATCTAAAATTTATTTAAAATTAATTACAAAACACGATAATTATCATAACGCTTGTAATGATATTATTGCTGCTTTCATCTTTAATTTTAAAGATGGTACTAAACAATATTTAAATTTTGAACATAACGATTTACCTATAGATTGTACATTTAAAGAGTTTAAATCTGAGATTGAATCGCAAAATTTAATCGTGTATGTCAATAATAAAAAGACATACAAGTACTGGTTAAATTGCAATTTGATAGATGTTAATTTGTTTGGATTCATCGACAGCAATGAAATATTAGATGAAGTAGAGTGTTTGACTGAGAACTTTCTGAAATACAATTATCGTAATATCAATAACTTTAATTTGATATTACCATATGTTATACATCAACGAATATTTGACGTTGAGATAAAGCAAATTGAGACGTTGGGCGATAAAGACATAGATAATTATTGTTTTAAGTTTTTTAATAACGTTATATCTGACACTTTGTTTGAGGTGGAAAAAAATGGATTAAAAGTTGATACAGACGTATTTTCAAAATACTTTAAAAGTAAAACATATAACAAATTCATATACACAAACTACAATATCTACAATCCTACTGGTAGACCAAGTAATGCATATGATAATATTAATTATGTAGCGCTCAAAAAAGATGATGGGTCCAGAGCTAGTTTTGTGTCTAGGTATGGAGAATCCGGCCATTTAATGATGGTAGATTTTACCGGATTTCATCCGTATATTGTGGCTAATTTGATTGATTATAAAGTTCCTGATAAGGAAACGATATATGAACATTTAGCCAAATATTATTTTGATGTTGACACAGTAACATCTGAAGATATAGCTAAATCAAAGAAATTGACGATGGTTAATCTATATGGACAAATTTCACAACAGTACTGTAACATTCCGTATTTCGCAAAGGTAAACGAATTAAAGGATAAGTACTGGCAAAAATTTGAAAAGAATGGATATATAACAACTCCAGTATACAAACGTAAAATTACAAATAAGCACATTGTTGATCCCAACAGAAATAAATTGTTTTCTTATATAATTCAAGCTGCTGAGACTGAATATGGAATTGATAGTCTGAGTAAGTGTATTAAGTTTGTTAGTGATAAGAGAATTGTACCCATACTATACGTGTATGACTCAATTGTATTTGATGTACACAATGACACAAATAAACAAGAATTAATTGATTTGGTTGATATTATCAAAAACAAACGATTTAAAGTAAAAACCTATATTGGAAATAATTACAATGATTTGAAATTAGTCCAAATGTAAATATATTTATATGTATATTTATATTAGATGAACTTTAAATCATTAGTAAACGAAATTGGTTGTGATAGTCGTATCAAAAACGGAACATTGGATCTTAAAAATGAAGATCACGTTTTTGTATTGCAGGAGTACTTGGAGAAGGCTGGTTACGATATTAATGAAATTGTAGATAAAACAGCTAGATTATTTGAAGCTGGTAGATTTCCTGAAAGACAAGCATACAACAAAGACGGTATACTTGTAACGTTTCCAAATAAACAATATAGAGATAGAGCTGTAAACAAAGGAACTCACTTTGCTGAAAATCCTAAAAAGGCACAAACTAATATTTTCACTGCAGACGCTGAAAACGGAGTCGGTCAACAATCACCTTCCGGCGAAGATAAAAAACAACCAGTTACACTGGATCAAACATTGGAAAAAGATATTGTTGGTGATAAAAATACAGACGAAAGAACACCAAGAGAAAAGAAACAAGATGCTTATGGAGTAGAGGCTATATTGATGGGTCAAACTCCATTGGTAAACTATAGTGTTGATGAAGCTATAAAGTATGGGTTTTATAAAAAAGGAATGATTTGGTTTAATACCGAAGGTCAGTTAATCGGAGAACAAGTATTTGATGAATATACTAAATCTCCAATTATACAATCAATCATAAAAGAAAATGCAGAGGATATAGAGGATGCTATTGTAAATGCTTTATACAATAGAGGATATCCATATGACAAAGATATTGAAAATGTAGCTAAAAAAGTTGCTAATTCTATAAAACCAATTGTTGGTCAATTAAAAAATGCACAACGTGTTGGTAGAGAAACTGCAAACTTAAGTGAGTTCTGGAGATCTTATAACGCAACCGATAACACTCCTAAAACTGACGTTATTATCAATGATTTTAAATCGTCTGTTAAATATGGTCCATCTCAACTAATGTCTGGTGGTAAAAATGAATCTTTGGCTACGTTTATGGCCGCTGTTGATTCAACTCCATCAGTAGACGCAGAAATTATTAAAAATGCAACCGGAATGTTAAACAACTTTGTTTCAGTCACTAGAACGGTAGAAGGTGGTGTTGAAGATTTGTTAAGAAAAAAACCATCTGATATTAAATCTGAATTAGAAAAGAAGGTGAAAATAATTGCGGATGCAGGCGATAAAGCTCATAAAGATTTAATGTTATATTTAGATACAGTGTTTAGTCAAAACCAAGCATTTAAACATTCTTTTGTAAGAGAGGCTATGACTGGAGAACACAAATTTTCAAATGGATCATTTGCGATTGCAAATTATATTTTATCGGTATCTAAGAATGGTGAATCAATTTATTTCAACCAAATCAATGACACGGTTGTCAATAGCGTAGCTAATTCAACAAAAGTTTCGGTAAGATTCAAATCAACTTCTGTTAAAAAGAAGGGTGAAAAAACAGGAGAGTATAACTTCTGGAGTGTAGTAGGTTTAATAGTTAAAGACTACAAGGAAAAGTATACAAAAATAAATGAATTATTAAATTCTGGTGATGTATTGACTGAAGGAATTGTTGATCAAGTTAAATTGTTTTTGCAAAATGTCTGGAAGTTTATCACAGATATTTATGAAAAGATTATTACATATATAAAACAAGGGTTTGAATATGTAATTGATTTCTTTGGTGTTGATTTACAAAATGAAGATATATTTGTTAATGGAATTGCTGGTGGTAATAGCATAAATATAGATTTTTCTAAGATACTGAATGACAACACACCCGTATCTGAATAGACAAATATGAACGAACAAAAACAACTACTCTGTACATTTTCTAATAGTAGTCAATATACAGACGTATTAAAAGAAATACCAAAGCAATATACTCTTATAGATAATAAGATCTTTATATTTGCTAACGAAAATAATCTTCGGGAATTATATCTAACATTCAACGTTGAAAAACGTGAACAAATTAATAGATACAAAGGCACCATTAGTATACATCGTAAGAAGCAAACAAATACACTATATACGCTCAACGCAATGAATAAGTTGATTGCTGATGAAAACAATGGTGTATTTGATAAGAGCTTTCAATTAAATTGGGATTTATATAAAAACAGTATTATTTTAACCAATGAAATTGGGGTAAAAATAGTTTCATTAAAATTGTTTTCTATCTCTGAAATTTAATATGTATTTTTGACTTGATTTTGGTCTGCACCTAGTGTAGACTTAGTTTCGAGTTGGTTATACAATCTGGTTTGAGTGAACCAGACGAATTAATTAACTAATTAAACATTAAATATTAAATAATTATGGCATTAGATCTAAGTCGGCTAAAGAGCCGTTTGAGCTCTCTCTCAAACACAAATCAGAAATCAAACTTGATTTGGAAACCAAAGCCTGGGAAACAGGTAGTTCGTATTGTTCCGTACAAGTATGTACCTGATAATCCATTCATTGAACTGAAGTTTCATTACAACATCAACAACAAGACATATCTATCTCCTGATAGTTTCGGTCGTCCAGATCCAATCGTTGAATTTGCTAATCGTCTGAAAAAGACTGGTTCAAAAGAAGATTGGCAGATGGGTCGTAAGATGGAACCCAAGATGCGTACTTTCGTACCAGCTATTATTCGCGGCGAAGAAGGAGAAGGCGTAAAGTTCTGGGGTTTTGGTAAACAAGTTTATCAAGAACTTCTATCAATCATCAGTGATCCTGATTTTGGTGATATTACCGATCTAACCAATGGTCGTGATATCGTTGTAGAATTCAAGACAGCTGAAGGTGGAGCTAGTTTCCCAGAAACAAGCATTCGTGTTAAGCCAAATGTAAGTCTCGCGGTAGATCCTAAAAACGCACAGTTGATGGAAGCGTTGAAGTCCCAAGTTAATATTTTGGATCTATTTGAAGAACTATCCTATAACGATCTAAAAGATGTTATGGATAAATGGTTAAATCCAGAAGCTGCTGCTTCTGAGATCGTAACAGAACCAACCGCAAGTGGAGATGACGATGAAGCTCCATTCCCCACAAGCCCCGTGGTCACATCCCAAGCAAAAGCCGTTCAATCACCAAGTACAGCTAAAGCTAAGGGTAAAGATAGTGTAGATCAAGCATTTGATGACTTGTTTAACTCTTAAAAATTAAAAAATAAGCCGGTGGAGTTTTTATAGTCCACCGGCTTTCTATTTATATACGTTATGGCAAAAAAAAGTGTTAGTAAAGATACGGGTCAACGTGACGAACTAATCGAAATGTTGGCAAATGAATTAAATAAAGCAAATAAAGAGGGTGGAAAGATTGCTCATTTTCTAGATGAACAAGACAATCCATCTGAAATCACGGATTGGATTAGCACTGGTTCTTCTATTTTGGATTTGGCAATTAGTAATCGGCCCCACGGCGGATTGCCAGTTGGAAAAATGGTAGAATTTAACGGACTTGAAGGTACTGGTAAAAGTTTGTTATCCGCTCACGTTGTTGCAGATACCCAAAAGAAAGGTGGTATTGCTGTAGTAATTGATACAGAAAACTCAGCTGCTCCTGAATTCTGGAAAAGTTTAGGTGTAGACTTGTCTAGGTTATTGTATGTTCAATGTGAAACCGTTGAAGATATTTTTGCCCAGATGGAAAGAATGATCGCTATTGTTCGTAAAAGTGACAAGGATCGAATTCTAACAATTATTGTTGATTCCGTAGCAGCGGCATCTACAAAGGTAGAACTTGAAAGCGATCACGGTAAAGATGGTTACGCTACTGGTAAGTCAATTATTATCAGCAAAGCAATGCGTAAGATTACTACTATGATTGGTCGGCAGAAAGTACTTACAGTGTTTACTAATCAGCTACGCCAGAATCTAAAGGCTATGGCGTTTGGAGATCAGTATGTGGTATCAGGTGGTAAAGCACTTGCTTATCATTGCAGTGTCCGAGTTCGTTTGAACAACGCAGGTAAACTCAAGAAGGGTGATGAGGTTGTTGGTAACGTATGTAAAGCGGTTGTTGTGAAGAATCGTATGGGACCACCACAACGTCAAGCAAATTTTGATATCTATTTTGATAGTGGAATTGCTGACTATGGCAGTTGGATTAAAGTTCTAAAAGATCAAAATCTAATTAAACAGGGTGGTGCTTATTACACATACAAGAAGGATGATGGATCTGAATGGAAGTTTCAATCCAAAGATTTTGTGACTGTAATGAAAACAGACAAAGTGTTGGGAGAAGAAATTTACATGAAGATTTGTGATGCTGTAATTATGAAGTACAAAGACTTTAATAGTCAGATCATTGACGATGCTGTTGTGGAGGCGGACGAAGAAACTACTACGTCGGAAGAATAATAATATGAGTGGATTCAGTTCATCTGAAAAGAAAAAACTGTTTTCATTGTTTGAAAATATCAATGAGGGTGTTGGAAATGAAGGTCTTAAAAAGTCTATCAATTCCGACATCCTCCTTGTTGACGGCCTTAATACTTACATTAGAAGTTTTATGGCCATTCCTTCACTCAACGAAGACGGATTACATACCGGTGGTATTGCTGGTTTTTTGAAGAGTATAGGATATGCAATTAAATTACTTTCTCCTACCCGAGTTATTATCGTATTTGACGGTAAAGGTGGTAGTCAGAAACGCAGAAAAATTTATCCGGATTACAAAAATGGCAGAAAGACAGACATTCGTCTTAACCGTAATTATGAAGAATTATCTTCCTCACAAATCGAATCTGTAAATTTTAGAAAAGAGTTGGTTCGTACTGTAAATTATTTAGATACCTTGCCTGTAACAATTATGGCAATTGATCAAATAGAAGCGGATGATACAATTGCTTATTTAGCTAAAGATACATTCAAAGACAGTAATGTAACCATTATGTCTACAGACAAAGATTTCTTACAACTAGCAAGTGATAAGATTAAAATCTGGAGTCCAACAAAAAAGAAAATTTTTGGTTGTAAAGAAATATTGGATGAATATGGTATTACCTGTAATAACTTTATTCTTTATAGAACTATGGAAGGTGATGTAAGTGATAATATTACTGGATTAGATGGAGTTGGTTTGAAAAGAGTTGTTAAAGCATTTCCATTTCTTGCTAACGAAGATCAGTCTTGTTTACAACAAATTTATAATTACTCTGAAAATAATCGTGGTAAATATAAAATTTATGATACTGTATTAGACAATAAGTTATTGCTTGGTCGTAACTATGAATTGATGCAGTTACATAATACGCAGATTCAATCATTTACACAATTGCGTGTAGAAGAAATTATCAATACCCCCGTCAAGAAAATTGATAAAATTAGCTTTTCTAAGTTAATTACAGAAGACAAAATGTGGAATAATATCCCCAATTATCACATTTGGTTACAAGAATGTTTTGGCAAATTAAATAGTTTCGTGGAATAAAAAATGTCGGTTAATAAAAGTTGAAAATCACTGAATTCAGTGATATAGTAGAGTTATCTTATGGAAAACAAAAAAGCAATTGATTCATTAACAAAATACGGCCGTGACTTCCAAATCAAGTGTATTTCGTGTTTAATATCTGATCGTTCGTTTATTGAACGTATTAATGATATTATCGAAGTAGACTTCTTTGAAAGTGATGCAAACAAATGGGTTGTAAAAGAAAGTATTAAATATTTTAACGAATATAAAGATCTGCCAACTTTAACTGTATTCAAGATTAAAGTGGATGAAGTAGGTGACGAACTTCTCAAGCGAAGTATCGTAGACAATCTAAAGTTGGTTTATCAAAAGGTAAGTGATAGTGATCTAAAGTTTGTAAAAGAACAGTTCTTGGAGTTTTGTAAAAATCAGAAACTAAAGAATGCTATTATTGAAAGTGCAGATTTATTGTCGCTTGGTCAATATGATAAGATTAAAAGTGTAGTTGATCATGCAATGAAAGCTGGTATGGAACGTAATATTGGTCATGATTATACTGAAGATGTAGAAAAACGAATGAGTGTAATGAGTCGTAATTGTGTTAAAACCAATTGGACTGAAATTGATACCATTATGGATGGTGGATTAGCCGCTGGTGAATTGGGTATTATTACCGCTTGTGCTGGTAGTGGTAAGAGTTGGGTATTATCTAAACTGGGCGTTGAAGCGATGAAACAAGGTAAAAATGTAGTTCATTTTACTCTTGAGTTGAATGAAAACTATGTGGGTCTTCGTTACGATGCTTGTTTTACAGGAATTGATTTCCAGAACATTCGTAACAACGTAGATATCGTAAAGAAGAAGATTGCTGATGTACCTGGCAAGTTGAAGATCAAATACTTCCCAATTAAAACTGTAAGTGCATATAGTCTTAAGTCGCATTGTGAAAGATTGGCAGTACTTGGTACCAAAGTTGATATGATTATTGTTGACTACGCTGATATTCTACGTCCATCACAGAGTGAACGTAATAGTAACAGTTATAGTGAAGCTGGTGGTATCTATGAAGAACTTCGTGGTGTAGCCGGTGAGTTACAAGTTCCTATTTGGAGCGCTTCACAGAGTAATCGTGCTGCTATGGATGAAGACATTATTCAGGCTAACAACATCGCTGATAGTTATCGTAAGATTATGACTGCTGACTTTGTTCTTAGTCTAAGTCGTAAAGTTAACGATAAACAAGCAAATACTGCACGATTCCACGTTATTAAGAATCGTTTTGGTCCTGATGGTTTGACATTCCCAAGTAAGATGAACGCTAGTTGTGGTCATATTGAGATTTATGGAGAGAACAGTCGTGAAGGAATGGGTATCATGAATGAAATGATGGATGGTGAAAATCAAGTTAAGAAGGCTCTAAAATCCAAATGGAACGTCCATAACAATGATGAAGAATAATTCATAGTATGAACTAGACGAAAAACATATAAAAAAATATTAAAAAAGTTACAGACTAAACGCAAAATGAACTATCTAAACAATAGTTATTTTTTACCCGTATGAATAAAGAAATTTTTATAAAGAAACGAAATGGTATCACTGAGAAGTTTAATGCAGATAAAATCAATAAAATTTTACAATGGGCTACTGAAGATATAAAAGGTGTTGGATTTGAAGAAGTAGCGATGAACGCTCATTTGTCGTTCTTCGATGGTATGACATCAAAAGATATCCACGTGATGTTGATTGAAGCCGCGTCTAATCTAATCACGGAAGATAAACCTAATTATCAATTTGTAGCATCACGTTTATTAAATTATCAATTACGAAAAAATGTTTGGGGTGGTAAAAATCCCCCAAAGTTACACGATCTAGTTAAAACTAATATTGACGCTTTGGTTTATGACTCGGATATTTTAAATTGGTATTCCAAACAAGAATTTGACAAGCTAGATGAGTTTCTACGACATGATCGTGATTTTAATTTCACGTATGCTGGTATCAAACAGTTGTGTGATAAGTACTTGGTTCAAAATAGGGCTACTAAGGTAATTTATGAAAGTCCTCAGTTTGCTTATATGCTTATTGCAATGACTTTCTTTAAAGATTATAAAGAAAACCGACTTGAGTATGTAAAGAAAGCTTATAATTACTTTAGTAAACATAAGATCAATTTACCCACACCAATTATGGCAGGCGTTAGAACTCCAATGAAGAGTTATGCCAGTTGTTCACTGTTCACAGTCGATGATGATCTACGTAGTATTTTCAGCAACAATAGTGCGGTTGGGTTTGCTACAGCTAGTCGTTATGGCATTGGATTGAATTTATCAAGACTACGTGCTACAAACGCTCCAATTCGTAATGGTGAAGTAATGCATACAGGTCCAATTCCATTTGCTAAATCATTTGAAGCTACAGTAAAGAGTTGTCACCAGAATGGCATTCGTGGTGGGAGCGCAACTGTAAATTTCGCTTGGTTCCATTATGATATTCTAGATATTCTTGTATTGAAGAATAATCAAGGTACAGATGATAATCGAGTTCGTAAGTTAGATTATTGCGTGGGTCTCGATAAACTAATTTTTGAACGTTTCTTGAAGAATCAAGACGTTACACTATTTAGTTATCACGAATGCCCTTCACTGTGGAATACATTTGGATTAGAAGGATTCAAAGAAAAATATGAAAAGGCTGAAGCTAACAAGAATCTCAAGTTCAAGAAGAAAGTACCTGCACGTGAATTGATGGGTCTACTTGCTAAAGAACGTCTTGAAACAGGTCGTATCTATACAATGTTCGTGGATCACGCAAATGAACACGGTAGTTGGTTGGATCAAGTAGATACAAGCAATCTTTGTCTTGAAGTGCATCATCCATTAATTCCTATTTATGACGTTAATGATCAAAAAGGAGAAATTGGAGTCTGTGTATTGGCAGCATTGAATTGGTTAGAAATTAAAGATGATGCTGAAATGGAAAATGTATGTG